>JACCDS010767925.1_pt1 | contig 15098 bp, 15 predicted proteins | sample 7446441 | NCBI WGS metagenome assembly JACCDS01 (sample SAMN15323445, study PRJNA562643) | freshwater metagenome | isolation source: river surface water | place: USA:Blue River Watershed | collected 2017-08-17 | reverse complement strand
CACATAACAATTTGGCCACTTATCTGGAAAAAAGCGGCCAAAACCAAGCCCAGGCAGAAAGCCGCTGCCACCAATTAGCCGCACTCATTTACCGCCTGTGCGCAGGTTTGCAGCAACACCTGCAAACTACCCGGCGCAACTACGCCATCCGTTTCCGCGCCGCACACGCTGCCCAAAGCAACCTAGCCATACCCCGCATCAGCGAACTAAGCAGCACACCGGGTTTCCAGCCCTTGGCCACATGGCTGGAACAATGGCTGGCCCAGGAGCAAACCACGCTGCCCCAATTGCAAGCGCGCGTGGATGCATGGCTGGCGCAGGTGGAACAAGAAGCACTGGCCGACAACGACCCAGCCGAATAAGGGCTGGCGCAAAAGAGCTTGCGCATGCTGTTGTAGGTTGGTGCTGGGCTTGCGAAGCCCAAAGTTGGCTGTCCTGTCACCCTTGTCCTGTCACCCTTGATTGAGAAAATGCGCGAGCAGGTGCAAAACCACGAATAACAGGCGGTGCCGATATTAGCCAAACGCAGTTACCAAACCAGCAAGAATTGCCAGCAATACCAATAATGCCAATGCGTATCGCTGCTTTACCATGGCATCGTATTTGCCATGTTGCTTTTGGCCCGCACGCTGGCTTGGCGCGGCAAACAAGCCAGTAATCATTTGCTGAAGAAACCGCTCACCAAATAGGCGAACTATCCACGCCGGATAGCCACCAAAGAACATCGGCGGAATGAGCAACATTAAATTAAGGGGAATAATGGCTACCATGAGCAAGGAGGCAAGCCAGAGGTCATCCGGCACACGCTCGCCACGGCCAATGGCGACCGCAGTAGTGAGCCATGTGGCGATTGTGCTAAGCACCAAAAATATTGTAAATACGCGCCCCCAGCGTTTGGCGACTGGACTTACCGGTGTTGGTAATACGATTTCCATTGATGCCCCATTGTGGTTTCTGGCCAACTCTCGCCGTTTTGGGTAATGCCCCGTGCGCATCCCGTCCAAACACTCAACCCACCCAAGCTAGCGCTTTTGTTGTTTAAAATTCGTGAATGCAAAATAAGTCGAAAAATATCTGGCTTTTTTAGCTTAATTTTTGGCAAAAATCTTATTTTATTCTCACTCATTTATCGTGGTTACTCAAAGACCGAAAAACCAGGTAAAAAGCGCAGAAAAAGATAATATGAAAAAATATTATATGCTCTTTCGACACCACTACCTTGGGTGGGTTGCCCAAGCATTAGTGGTGTCGCGCTGCCAATCAGCCGCGTCAACACCAGCGGCTTGCTCAGGATTAAAAAAGCCGCATTCTAAGAACTGTGCCGGCACCAAAGCCTGCTACATATGCCCCTGCAGCAAAAATCACACTACCAGCCACTGCTGGTGCAACGAAAACGCCGCCAATCCCAGCTGCCACAGCACCACCAACCAGCGCAAGGTTAGTCCATGCATCGCCACCAGAAACTGCGCTTACCTCACTCACACTCATCTCTTCCATAATGATTTTCTCCAACCAAAGTTAAGGGAATGAAGATAGTAATATAAATTTAGCGACCAAGCAACCAAGCAGATGGGGTGCGCATTGATGGGAAACGCCAATTTTCCAATGATACCCGCTGCGCAGCCCAGACCTGCCCCGGCATAAATTGTTCGTCTACCAAGACCTGGAGAGTCGAATTCCGGCCCAGCGGAACTTCGCAGGGCAGCCACCTTTGGCGACCCGATAGGACAAAACGGCACTCCCACCAATTTGTGCTGTGCCAAGTTGGCTGTCCTGTCACCCTTGTTTGATGCCAGATGCATGAGCGCCGTACAGAAAGTACGTGGCTGCACTTCTCAACGGATTACAATACACGCAACAGCGGAGGAAAACCAATGAGCACCAACCTGATTGATCGAATCACAATCGAATCTGGCAAATGCTGTGGGCGGCCCTGCATTCGTGGCATGCGTATTCGCGTGATGGACGTGCTTGAAATGTTGGGTGATGGTGTGGAAATGAGTGAAATATTACTTGATTTCCCTGATCTCGAAAAAGAAGATATTTTTGCATACCTGCAATTTGCAGCACGCAGAGCCGATATAGTCAGGCTTGCGGCATGAAGTATTGGGTTGATGCCCAATCGACTTCGCGGGACAACCACCTTTGGCGACCCAATAGGACAGAACGGCACCCCCACAAATTTGCGCTGTGCCAAGTTGGCTGTCCTGTCACCCCGCTGTCACCCCTGACCACCCACGCCGACCACCGGATCTGGCAAGACGTGTATCACGGACAATGGAAGGGCATTGCTCTTTACATCAAAATTCAGCGGGCGGGTGAGTATTTTGTGATTTCGTTTAAGGAGTTGTAACATGACAAGCAAATGGAATGGGCAGCCCTGCTGCCTTTGTGGGGCTGGAATCCTGCACGACGGCGTAAAAACCGTGACGCAACCCTACAAAGGGCAGGTTTTCAGCAGTGAAACCCACGGCGCGTTCTGTGACCATTGCGCGGATGGCTTTGTGCTGGCAGACGAAGCAGAAGAAGCACGCTGGCTGGCATTTCGTGACCAGGTAGATGCACAGCAGGCGGTGGAACTGACCCGCATCCGCAAGAAACTCAAGCTCACCCAAATCCAGGCGGCACAACTTGCCGGGGGGGGCAAAAACGCATTTTCGCGCTATGAGCGCGGGCAAGCCAAGCCCGTGGCCGCCGTGATCAACCTGTTTCGCTTGCTGGACCGCCACCCGGAATTGTTGGATGAGTTGAAACCGATTTGAATCGCTTAATTTGGCTGGGTAGCCTGGTCAAATATCAAACTTGGCGGCACGCTTATCTTACAGCCACACAAGTTGGCCCATGTACGATTGATCCATAACTTCGCGGGACAGCCACCTTTGGCGACCCGATAGGCCAAAACTACCCTCCCACAAATTTGTGCCGATCCACATACTGATGTGATTTACTTGTCTCATTATTCGTTAGACTGGTTGTTATGCATTGTTCGCCGCCACAAATCAATCATTTCTTTCGTCACCTCACGTTCGTAACACAGCGGCACATGCCCACCCGGGCGGCTCCACGCACTACGCCCACCGCAAGCGCGGCCATTACGCATCGTGCTATACGGGCAAGGACATTGGCCGGGGTAGGCTTGAATTGCCTGCTCAATCAGCAATTTCTTGATATGGGCATCCGGCAACTTCTTCGCCTTGGCATGATCAACAGCCCAGCTTGGTTGCGCCAGCACCCAAAAAAGGAAAACAAGCAAACCGGCTTTCATCTATCACCTTGTAGAAAAACCCAGCACAACCAACATGCAGGAAAAAGAACCTATACCCCAATACGGCAGGCAGCAGCATCGTGATGCAGCGATCTGGTTGTGGCACTTTTTTACCGAATCAGCTGTACGGCAACGAGCACAAACCACGTTTATCCACCGTTTTGGGAAATGCATAAACGTGCGCCGGACGCGGAAAATCCTTAACCATGCATTTTTGATTGTTGCTACGCTCCCGATGGATCAGCGACCGTCGAGGAATCAACATCGACCTGCAAACTTGGGGTCGGACTGCCCGCCAGTTGCAAAGTCGAATTTTGCTGGTATTGCCAAATCATCGCTGCCGCATAGCCAGAGCCGGATGGGGCCGGGGTTGCAAAAACGGGGGCGGTAATGACTGGCCCGGTGGTGCTTTGCACATAAAACACCCACAGTTGTGCGCTGGGACAGGCGGTGGCAACCTCGCTTGCGATTGTATGGGAGCAATACACGCCAACCGCATAGCCAGCGGCTTCCACCGCCATTCCCCACGCAGTCACATATGCGCTTTGCTCGGTGCTGAAGGGGGAGCCATTTTCCAAGTCGAGGAACACGCGGCTGTTGGAGGGAAAGCCCGCTGTCTTCATCAAGCTGGCCGCATTTTCACCATCGGTCGTGCCTTGTTGGGCATTGACCTTGGACGGATTGGCCCCGGCACCTGTCACCTGCTGCCCCAAATAGGTTGGTGCCAAGCCCCACCCTGCTTGCACCAATGCGGCACGCTGGGTCATCCAACTTGTGTCGCCATGGCAAGGCGCGGGTGCCAAATAAAAGCCGCACCAACTTAAATTGGTGTTGGCCTTGAGCCAGTTCATTTCACTGCTGCCTGGATAGGTGGAACAATCAATACCTGCAAATGCGCTCATAATTATTTTCCTTGATGTCCGGTCGTGCGGTTACGACTTGACGTTAATTGAATTCTTGACCGTTTTTTCCGCATCAGTCGGAATATTTACAAAATCAGTAAATTAGATAAAAAATTAACACCTTTAAGTATTATTGGCGGGGAAGTAGTGATCCCGCCTCCGCCCCAGTTAAGTCGTTGTGTTCCCGTATATGATCTGTAATACGCAGTAAGCACTATAGGCTCTTTTTTATAAAAAGCGACCACAATTGACTTCATATTTACAATTAAAAATATTAACCGAGCAGAGAATGAAAACATAGGTGCCCGACAGGCTGCTAGTGGCCAAACCAGGTAAAGCATAAACCTGGGTTTAAGATGCCCGTCATTTGTACCACTCGGCTTTTATCGCCGCGATGTCCAAAGTTTTCCACTCGCCTTTCCAAATTTCCCAATAAGGAATGTCATTGGACGACGGTGCATGCGTGCACGGATCGATCTGAACGATGGATGGTAGGATGATTGACTCGCCAACCAAAAGAGCCTCCCCCTGTTTAAATGATGCCATCTTATCAATCAAAGATCCCAATGAATCAGGCAGTAACTTCTTCACATACCCTTGATCCACAGGATTCGTCAGCCGCATCGCGATGAAATTATTGCACTGCGAAAAAATTGTTTCTGAGATTTCAGACGGTCGCTGACTGGCAAGAAGTAGGGTTACTCCATATTTTCGGCCTTCCTTCGCAATTCGTTCGATTGACATCTTGGAAGATCGGTACTTCGACAGTTCGCTGTTCGGAACATACTTGTGAGCTTCCTCGTACACGAGGAGGATCGGCACGTCGTTGTTGATTTTTTCATTAGGGTCATTCGCACACCGAATGCGCTTATAGATATACCCGTATTCGAAGACCAACCGCGAGATCAGCGACACTGTGATGCTCAGCACTTCGAATGGCACACCGCTAAGGTCAATCACCGTTACGTTAGAACGTTTCTCTGGCGAGTAACCAAGCAAAGTCTGAAGCGTCTCTTCGAACGTGACCGTCTTGGACTTTTCTCCTAAGAAAAAATCAAGCCTGCTGTCATTGACCTTGTTTTCCAGTCTGTTGACGAAATTCGTTAACTTCCCATAGAGGCTACCCTGCGTTAATTTTGGCTGTCCGGCTTTTTCCTTATTGCTGGCAGCGTACACTTCCCCTGAATCGATGAATTCCGTGTTTTTGGCAATGGCATATTCGAGCACTTTTCGAATGTCGAACAGTATCGGCGAATCCAAATGGATTTTCTGCTTGTCGGTATCGGAGCCGGAGAATTTTTCGCGACGATCTTTGATGATCGCTTCTTTAAAAATACTTCGCTGGTTGTGGTCGTTGGCTTCCGTGTCGAGAAAAAACTCTTCCAATTCCTCACTATTCAGCATCCAGTACGGCAGCGTCAAATTTGAAATGTCAATGAAGTTCGCATTGGGAAATGCCGACTTATATTCTGAGTGGATGTCGAAAATGATGATGTGCGAGTTGTTAAGCGCAAAGTCACCATTTTTTCCCGCTACTGCTTGCTGGATGATCGTTGCAAGCGTGTGCGACTTGCCCGATCCAGTGGAGCCGACGATGGCGATGTGCTTGTTAAAGAACTTATTCCCATTTATCGGAACCTTCACATCCTTGTTGGTCGCGAGCGTAGCGAAACAGAAACTTTCCGTAGGTTTGACAGAGTCCTCGTAGATTTTCCTGATGTCCTCAATTGTGGCAGGCTTGACTTCCTTTGGGGGAATAGCCAGTGAATCGCCGCCGCGCTCGAATTTACCATCCCGAAGTATGCCAAGTGGGAACGCCTCAATAATGTAGTCTCGCTTTCCAGTATCGCTGACGGCGATTTGGAAGTTCTCAATGATCGCGATCAGGATTGCATTTTCGTTGTCGGCAATCTTCAAGTACGATCCGACCTTAAGTGACTCTTCCGCAACCTTAAAATTTTCGAGGTCGTCCACGACGATCCGAACCTTATCAGGAAAGACCGCGATTACCTGCGCATTGATATTATCTTCTTTAATTTCGTTAGTCATATTCATGTCCAAGTGTTAGATGATTGCCTTGATGTCAGATAGCCGCTCCACTTGTATCTTGACGTGGCGCACAGATTCACTCTCAAATGAGAAGTAGCTGCTCCCAAAATGAAACTGGTATAGCTGTCTAGTTTTCGAAATCGCTTGTACGGTTTCTTCTAAGTTGCCCAGTGAATTCAAGAACTTAACTTTTATTCCATTACTATGGGTGGCTTTCTGCACGATGGCGTTCGTGCTGAAATCCGCGTTGTGATAGGCATATCCATCAATGAACTTAAACTCTTCCACGCAAAGTTCTTTCTTCAAGGCAAGCAATTCGCTTTCCGAAATGCCGTGAATGTATAGATACGGGCAGAACGACGAGGGCTCACGCCGGATAAGCTTCGACCATTTTTTTGAAAGAACGAAGACAAGTTCCTTTAGTTCGTCCCGTTTATAAGATTTCGGCTCTATTTCGACGAGAAAGAAACGTTCGAACGGTGAGATGTTAAGTTCAGTAAAATATTCTTTACGTATCGCAGCTAAATGAGCATTTTTTCCCTTTTTCTGCACAAACCATTCATTGAACAGCACACTGGAGGTGTTTATTTTCTCAAGAAACGCCTTCTGGGTAATGGTTCGATCTGCTGAATTCTGCTTTATCGATAACTCCCGGATTACCGCTAGTGCGTTGTTGTAATAGAAGAATTCGGCAGAAAATGGCTTACAGAAGAAGACCGTTCCCAGTTGGGCGATGATTTCTCGGAACTGGGCTTCGAACCCCACTGCGTTAATATCCACGGTAAGGAGAGCTAGGAATTCGCACAAATCAGCGTCACTAAGGCTCAATTCTGCATGGCGAAAGCACTTTAATTTATTGTTTGTATACGTCAGAAAATTTTTCTTCAGAAACTCAACGTCAATTCCGCCACTTAGTTTGTCTTGACCGGATGCGTAATGTCCCCGGATAACGTACTTCATCTTGGGTTTGGTTCCGACCTTGACTTCTTTGAAGTGGGACAGCATGTGCATCACTGCATCCTTGATGGCCGAGTGGTTATACTCTGTCTTGGCGTAATATTTGCATTGGATCGCCGTCACATCGGTTGCAGTTCGAATATCAATATCTTCGGTGCACTCTATCTCAATAGAATCCTCAGGTTTTTTAAGTCGCAAAACATTTAGAATTGAAAGATCAAACTGGTAGAAATACCCGCATATGGTGTCAACCGCGCTTCTATTTGTCATTTATATCCAGTATTTTTATAAAAGATTTTAAAAGTAAATCCTACCACGCGGAGTATCAATTTCCGACTTAACTACCCGAAAGTAACTAAGTCCTGATTGCCGCCTCACTTTTGCCACACGCAGAACTGTTCTGCCTTTTGACTCTAAAAAATCGAACTACTTCAAGCGCGCGATATTTTTCCGACACGGTACTGGTCGCAGCCTTTACGGATAGGAAATTCAAGCCACCTAACCGAACTATTCTCCCCCCCGTGATCACAAGCCCGACTTTCGCCCTTATTAGATTCGATCATAGAACACTTTGCCAAGAACTTTGCGGAACAGCCACCTTTGGCGACCCAATAGGCAAAAACGGCACGCCCACAAATTTGTACAGTACCAAGTTGGCTGCCCTGTGCTAAGTTACCCCGATTGCCACCCTGTCCCAAAGCTGGCAAATCAGGGTGGAAGCGGATGCCAATATTCATTTTGATGAGGTGCGCAAAGAAGCTGCCAATGAAGCGCATTTTATGCCGCCGCCCGAGGTGCGGCAAACCATTTTGGCAATGGCACATCAGGGTGAGGCAGCACTGCATTAGAGCAGTTAAATTATTCTCATTATTCACATTCCCGTCTCACCAAAGTCTTTCAACCGCTTCACAAAAGCCGGAAAAAATGCATTATATGCGGCATAAGTACCTTCCGTCATGGGTTGGCCGCTTGGGTCTGGCACCCAATATAGATCATCGTTGAGTAGCGGCGTTACTACCGTTCTGCTGGAGACTGCTCCCGGCTCGATCAACCAAGCCGCATTGACCACGTCCCAAATATTCCATATGCGCCCGGTAAGATCATTCGGGTCAATGCCGTACCATTTGAACAGCGGATTATTGTAGTATTTATCGGCGAGAAAACTGCCAAGTGGGCCAGAACCCTGAATCCATTGTTCAATGTCGGGCGAGGAAAGCGTAAATTGCTGGCCGATATAAAACCCCGGCAGATACACCAGCGGCACACCGCAGGTAAACAAAATCTGTGCCGCCGCCACATCCTGCGCGAGATTAAATGAGGAATTTGCAATATCGGTCACATTGGTAGGGTAGCCAGCCGTCCATGTCATGACAACATTTTCGCGAATACTGGGGTCCAATAAGAGGGCCGAGGCCAAATTGGTCGCACAAGCGAGCCCGATGACGTAAATCGGCTTTTCCGGTGATGCAGTCTTGGCCAACGCTATCAGGTTATCCACCGCGTCACTGCGTACCGGACACCCGTTGCTGATGTATTGATCGGCACCATGAAAGAAGGGCGGCGCAGGTTCCGCCAGATTTAGCAAGGGTAAAAATTCTTTTATTGCGTTATAACTGCGCTTCATGCCCGTTGCCGGCCCGATTGAAACATGGTCGTAAGACCCTTTCGGCCCGCCTTCCGGCGGAAATCGGCCCCAGATTCTTGGATTATCCCCTTGCGCTTCGATCGCATTGATTTGCCCTTCCCAGGCATTGATCAAAGCGGTTTCTTCCGGCGTTCGCTGGCTCTCGTCCACCTGTTCGAGCAAGTCCATTGCCTGCAGCATGGTCTCCAAACGAGTGCGAAATGAATACGGCGCGGCATAGATCGCCTCTATCGTAATTTTTTTGTCATTATGGGCCATCGCCAAATGGGCCAAGGCAAAGAAGTCGTCAATTTCATTATCGAGATCGGTGTCGATCACGACCCTAAGTGGTTCGCCCCCCGCCGTATAGGGTGACGTAATGGTCGGCCCCGTCAACAACGCGTCATCAAGTTTTGGGAACTGTTCTGAATCATTTAGATTAATCATTTTGCGCTCGCATTAAGGGAAGACCGGGGTGCCGAAGTTAACATTCTCTGCTGGCCTGGAAAAGAACCTATAGCCCAATACGGCAGGGAGCAGCACTGCCATGCAGCGACCAAGTATAACGCATCCGCAACCACTACAATCACTACACAAAGAAAATTTAGTGAAACTCGCAAATCATCAACCTCACCAAGACAAAATTAGCACTTTTGCATGATAGCGTATCCTGAACACGTGACAAATGCCCGCCCTCAGTCCGAATGTAGGCGATTTTTCGATCAATGGGCAGCCCGCTTCATCGAACCGGCCTTGTGCGGTACAACTGCTGGCTAATGGCAAAAAAAATGCCCACATCTAAATGTGAGCATTTTTTGTAAAACAACCGGGCTTGGCGGCAAACCGCCTACCCTTTCGGCCTTATTTCGAAGCAGCGGCTTTCTTGCGGCGCGCCATGAAGGCCAAGCCTGCCAAACCGGCCAACATCATTGCGTAGGTTTCTGGTTCTGGCACCGGTGCGGCTTGCAAGTTAAAATTCAAATCCCAGTGGCCAGACAGGTTGTTGCCGCGCGCATCGTAGTTCTCCAGCCAGGCCGAACCGCCAAAGACGCGGGTTTTGTCATTGGCACCAAGGCCAATTTGCAGGGCCGGGCCAAATCGGCCAACCGTGAAACTGTTGCCCAGGCTATTGGTCAAGCCACCGCCAACCTGCGTGTAATATACCCAGCTATCCAATTTCGGGCCACCACCGGTTTTTACCGAACCGTCCGCCACATTGCTATAGCCACCAAACAGGACATTCAATTGCCAGTTCACGCCGCTATCGGCTGCACTGCCGGTCAGCTTGGCGGTGCCATCGCTGTATTCGACCAAACGGGCATCGCTGCCGAAGTGAAACGTGTTATCGCCACGGTAGCTCTGGTTGCCAGTGTACAGGCCATGGTTTCTGACCGCATCGCTCACCTGCCATACCTTCAACACGGTCGGTGCCGCTTGGGTGGACAGTGGGATGGTCTGTGCCTGGGCAGCACCAGAAATAACCAGGGTTGCAAACAACACGGATTTGATTACTGAATTCATATTGCTCCTTATTTTGTTGATATATATGAAATAAATATGCAGATGAAAACCAGTTTTCCCGACTTCACCATGTGTATTGCTGTGGATAGTTATTCATGTGCATAACTATTCAGCGGCATCTTATCATACAATTTCTTGTGGCACAACCCTTTTGGTACTGATTTTTCCGCAAATTCGGCACCGGTTTATGCTGGGTTGATGTTGAGTTGATGTTAAGTTGATGTTAAGTTGATGTTAAGTTGGCTCTGCCAAAATTGATGCACATCAAGCAATGGATACAGGTCGGTCAATTTATGGTGCAATTCCCAATCCCGGGCAAAAAATCGATCTATAATCTTTCCGTTACCTGCCCGGCAGGTGCTTCTTGAGGAGTGCATGATGTCCTACAAAACCATTCTCGTCCACGTTGACGAAACCAGCCGTACCAAACAGCGGCTTGCCCTGGCGGCCCAAATTGCCAACGCCCATGAAGCGCATCTGGTCGGCATCGGCATGACCGGTATTTCGCATTTCATCTATCAAAATGCCCGGATCACCCACACCAACCCGAATTTGAGCCTGCATCTGGATTACCTGCGCCAAATCGCTGACAAGTCGATGGCCCAATTTGAACCGGCGATGCAGGAATTGGGCGTGAGCTCGCATGAACGGCGACTGGTGGATGACGATGCCAGTGCCGGTTTTTGCCTGCATGCACGCTACAGTGATTTGCTGGTGATCGGGCAGCACGACCCGGAACACATTTCTCCTTCGGTGATGAGCGATTTTCAGGAAGAAGTGGTGTTGAACTCGGGGCGTCCGGTGTTGATCGTGCCGTATGTCGGTGACTACGCCGAAGTCGGCAAACGCGTGCTCATTTCGTGGGATGCCAGCAAAGAAGCGACACGCGCCATTACCTCTGCACTGCCACTGCTAAAACAGGCCGAACTGGTGCAAATCGCGGTGTTCAATCCGGATGCCAATGCCAATTTGCATGGCGAAGAGCCGGGTGCCGACATTGCGCTGTATCTGGCGCGGCACGGTATCAAGGTCGAAATTTCACAACACCATACCGAGCAAGATCGGGTGTTGCGCACCAAGCTCGATGTGGGCAATGCGCTGTTGTCGCTGGCCAATGATTTCGCTTCGGATCTGTTGATTATGGGCGGTTATGGCCACTCGCGCTTCCGTGAAACGATTTTGGGTGGCGTAACCCGCACCATTCTCGAAACCATGACCCTGCCGGTATTGATGGCACATTAAAGATGGTGCACTAAATCAGCAGCAGCAACAATATCGGAAACAATACCGGTGCCCGGCACGGCCTTGTGCCAGCTTATCGATCATGCATTATCGATCATACATTATCGATGATGCGTTAGCGATGATACGGTATCGATTCTGCGCCTCTGATGGCAAACCGACACAATGAGCGATTCTGCATTGTGTCGGCGGCAGGAACGGTGGTAAGCTTGCCACTTGTCGATTCGCCGCGTCCCCATCATGAAAAAACCAGCCTCCTCCTCGTCCAATGAAAATTTGATTTTGTATCTGGCCGTGATTGCTTTTTCGATTATTTTTGGGCTGCTGATGGCTTGGGTTTATTTTAACCAGACCCGTGGCCTCAACGCGGCACAGGACCAGGCTTTTGCCAAAATGGGCACGGTGCGGTTTCAGATGCAGGATTTTTCGGTGCGAACCCAAATGACCTTGCTCTCAGGGCAAGAAGACGGTGAATGGATCGCCAAAAACAAGAGCAAATTGCAACAGTTTCTGGAAACCCGGCTGCAAGACGTGCCAGCAGCCGAATTGGGTTCGACCAAGCCGGATAAAATTCCCCGGCTGCAAGCGAACCTGACCGAGGCCCTGAAAACGGAATTTCCCGAGGCCAATGTCAAGGAAGTTTTGATTACCGAATTCATTATGGCGCACGAACAGCAGTGAAGCGGGCTGATTGACGTGCTACCGGTCGCTTGAAAATTGGCTGACTAAAGATTGACTCATGATTGATTCATGATTGATTCATGCCGGATGCAAGGCTAATTGATGCGGCTCGGCTATTTTTGCCGGGTTGGCAACATGATCCAGTCCTTTTCCTTGTTCCGATCCAGGGTCACCCACGGTGCCTTGCGGATTTTGCTGACCTGACGCTGGGCCAGCCACTCCCATAATTGCTGTGCATCGGCCAGACTGACATTGACCATGGCGCGCGGTTCGGCCAATTCGAGTTCATAGTCGGCATCGGACCATTCTTCAAACTTGACCGCGCCCCCACTCATCACCTCAATTTCATACATCAGGCCATCGTCATAGCCAAACGTAAACACCACCGAACCGAGTCCGTCACTGGCCGGGGCATACACGGCCGCCAGTGCCTGCTCACGCTGTTTCTGACTCGGGTTGTCGATATCCCGCCCCGCCAGATCGCACAATTTGAACCATGCCTGCGTCATTAAACCCCTCCCTGATGTGAGTGGTACGCCTGCCCGGTTCGGGCAGGTTTATTTGGTAACAATTACGCGCTGCATCGGGGCCAGCTTGGCCACCAGCTTGTTTTGAATCCGGTTCGGTATGCCATGTTGCTCCATCGCATACTGCAAATCTTCGGCCAGTGCATTGAACTGGGCATTGGTAATGTTCATGCCATCGTGAATGTCTTTCATATCCTTGCCGGTATATTGGCACGGACCGCCACTCAAATGGCAAAACTGTTCGGCCAGCTTGGCCACAAAGTGCGGCTGATCGAGCTCTTTGAACTGGTGTGCAATCCGTGGATCAACCAAAATAATCGCCAAAAACGTATCGACGATTTTTTTGATGCCCGCCTCACCGCCCAGACCGTCGTAAAACGGTTCACTGGTTTGCGCCATGGCAGGCGTAACCAGCATGAGCGGCACCAGCGGCACGAGTGACATGAGCGGCATAATCCACGCCATCGCCACTGCGATGATGCCGATACGCCAGCGTGCCGTATCGCTACCTTGCGCTGGCTGATGCGCCGCCACGATTCGATTCATGTTCGCTTCCATTTTGCCCGACTCCGGTTGAAGTTTGCCTGATTAAAAACCAGCTTGCAAGGATAAATGCCATCCGTGTTGCCGTTTTGGATTGAAAATCGTAATATCGCCCAAATTCACCCAAGCCGCCGTGATTGAAAAGTGCTTTCCGGGAAGATATGTCACAAAAGCATCGTAATAATCTTTTTCATTATCAACTGACAGATTGCGTGGTTTGCTGCGATATTCGACCCCGGCCACCCATTGCCGGGTAATCAGCCATGCGGCAGACAGTTCGGTCTGCAACTGGTAGCGGTCACGCAGGTCGCCGCCAAAACCAAGCAAGCCCAACTGGTTGGCCTTGGTGGCGCGCAGTGTGCCGTTGAGTAGCAGGCTTTGATCGAGCAGGATTTTGGTGGCTGACAGATACAGGTCGGTGCCACGGTCATTTTTGGCCCCGAGTTGGCGCACATTGGTGATGCCCAGTGGTGCCAGGCCCCGCACCGATTCCGCCTGCTTGAACATCAGGCCAACCGCCAATTGTGGCAGCCACCGATCCTGGTCATACACCGCATCGCCTGCCACGCGCCACTTCAGGCCGAGAATGTTTTGCCGCAGGCGTAACTGATTGAGCGGGGCCAGGTGGCCGCGAAATTCTTGCGCCGCCAGCGATGCTTCAAACCGGTCGGCAACGCCAACCGCCACCCCGGCAACTTTCAGTGAATAGTCCTGGGTTCTGATGGCGGTGGCGTGAAAGTTGCCACCAAAGCTGTCACGCGTGCCATAACCGGTGATCAAGGCCCAGGGCGACAGCCCACCGCCACCGGCCCCCTCAACCTGACTCACGCCGCCGGTAGCGAGCAGCTTGCCCGAATCCGGCCCGGCGGCCTGCACCAACGCGCTGCCGCACAGGCTGGCCAATGCCAGCCAGGTCGATAGCAACACGCGTCGATTCAGTGCTACCGGATCAGTATGTCGTTTGATTTTCATCGCCACTCCCTTTGCCGTGCCCGGTCAAAATCAATCCAGCCCCCAATTTACACGTTCAACTGCCCTTGTGCCAAACTTCGTTGCTGGCGGGCCACAGACCACCATTCCCTGCATGTTATCCTGTCACGCAACCGGCCGCCCTGCCCCGGATGCACTCAATCTCATATTTTGGATTCATCATGCAAATTGTTCATCATCGCCTGCCCGCCCCTGCCGCAGGTCAACAACGCGAATTAGTTAGTTGGCATTTTGGCACACCGGGTTGTGCGCCCAAAGTGTATATTCAAGCCGCGCTGCACGCCGACGAATTGCCCGGCATGCTCGTTGCGCACCATTTGCGCACGGCACTGGAAGCACTGGAACAGCAGCAAAAAATCATCGGCGAAGTGGTGCTGGTGCCGGTGGCGAACCCGATTGGCTTGAATCAGGCGATTAGCGGGGTGCCGTTTGGCCGGTTCGATCTGGCAACCGGCATCAATTTCAACCGGCGCTACCGTCATCTCAGCGCCGACCTGATCGACGCGGTGACAGGGCAACTGAGCCACGAGCCACAGCACAATGTCAATCTGATCCGTCAGCAACTGCGGCAACAGTTGGAAAAGTGGCCAGCGCTGGCCTCGGGCGAGGTGTTGAAAAAAACCCTGCAAAGCCTGTCTTGTGACGCTGATATCGTGCTTGACCTGCATTGCGACAATCAGGCAGTAATGCACTTGTACACCGGTACGCCGCTGGCAGAAGCGATCGAACCGCTGGCCCGGCTGTTGGGGGCCGAGGCGATTTTGTTGGCCAAAGTGTCGGGCGATGATCCGTTTGAT
>JACCDS010743073.1_pt1 | contig 15103 bp, 6 predicted proteins | sample 7446441 | NCBI WGS metagenome assembly JACCDS01 (sample SAMN15323445, study PRJNA562643) | freshwater metagenome | isolation source: river surface water | place: USA:Blue River Watershed | collected 2017-08-17 | reverse complement strand
CTTGCATATAACAGCAGAAGCGGCGCGTCTACGTATGGATTCGGTTGGTCAATTGGAGGTATATCCTCGATTCACCGAGGACCACGGAACATACCGGAGGACGGAGCTGTTCGTGGTGTGTACCTTGATCAACAAGACGCTATCTATTTGGACGGCGAGAAGTTGGTGCAGGTGTCAGTCAAGGCTGATGGGACGAGAGAGTTTCGAACAAGAATCGATAATTATTCGCGAATCCGAGCATATGATTGGAATGATCAGGGCCCTCAAAGGATTGAGGTAAATACAAGAGCAGGCCTCAAACTTTTCTTCGGTAGTGCGAGCTCTGCGAGAGTGACAATAGGTCCGAACGGACCAATTTTGACATGGTTATGCGATCGTATAGAGGACAGTGTTGGTAATTTCATGACCTTCACTTATATGATTGAAGGGCTTGACCATCGGCTTCAGGAAGTATCATATACAGGCAATGACCGAGCAAAGCTGCTGCCCTACGCAAAGGTTGCTTTCGAATACTCGGAGATTAGCCCTTATGGTTTAAGATATGTTCTCGGAACCAGGGTGTCTCAAAAGGCACAGCTAAAGCGTATCGTTAGCTCATATAACGGCAAAATACTCCGCGAATACACACCTACTTATGAATCAGCCGATAAATTCCGACCAGCGCAGAAGTTAGTATCTCTTATCGAGTCTGGCTCTGACGGCCTCTCTTATAAGCCGCTAAAATTTCAATACTCAAGCCCAGCAGGTGGCTGGAAAGCAATCAAGAAAACTCTTCCGGACGATGTTGTCAATGTTTCCGGAAAACAGACTTTTGAGTTCGCAAATATTCAGGGAAAGAGCAGCTTAGAGCTCCTTTATCGTTTTACCACTGCCGGGCAGAATGTAAATGGCGCTTTTCATTACGAGAATAACGGGCGTCTGGAAAACCTTGATTCGAAGTGGAATCCGCCCGTTGATCTGGTGGGTAAATCCTACCTGCTTGAGGACCTCGACGGTGATGGATTTGACGACATCCTAACTGACGATTTCACTTATATTTCAGATCAGACTAAAGGCTGGCAGAAAATCACGAACGGAGATCTAGGATTCAAGATTTCTGGTGATCACAGCTATTTGAATACGTGGATCGATTTTCAAGGCAAGAAACAAATTGCTTTCCTTTGGTCTACTTCAAAACATACTACAAGCTCTGGTGCAGCCGGATTACTCAATGGCAAATGGGTACTGTTCCCAGAGTTATCGCCTCCGTTGCCGTTTTCAACAGACGTTGACGGTCAACTAAATGGTATCTACAGCATTGACTTAGATTGCAATGGGGTATTCGAGCTAGTATACAACTATGTAAAAGCTGACGGCTCGCTTGTAAGGAATGCCTACCTCCAGACTCCGAAAGGTTGGGAGGCACTTAAAGATGTAAATACATTACTGCGCTTTGATCCCGTACCACATAGCTCAGCATTAAAGCTCGCTGACATTAATGGCGATGCATGCAAAGACGTCATAGTTGCTTATAAGATCGATACTCAATCTGTTCAACAAGCATGGCTTGCAACCCCTCAAGGATTTAAACTCGACACGCGTCCTATTCCTGATACCTATTTTTATCATAAGACTGGTTCAAATGGAGGGCAATTACTAGCAGAAATGGACGATCTGCGCGGTGATGGAGTTCAATTTATTTTTTGGCGTGAGGACCCATTATCTTCAAACCAGAAGTCAGGCGCTTTCAGAATTGACACAAATGAATGGGTTCCCGACAACTCATTTTCGCCTCCAGAGCCTTTGTCAAATAGTCTAACAGAACGAAAATCGTCGTTTGCCGCAGTTAAGGTGCTGGGAAAAGGTCAAACACAGCTCGTTTTCTTCAAGGACCACGGTCGCCCCAGTATCTATTCCTATTCGGGTACCGGCTGGCGCTTGAATACTGATCTTACTCCGCCAGAAACGATTGCTCAATTTGATAAGGCAGATCTGGGAGTTCGATTTCCAGATCTTGATGGTGATGGGTTTGCAGACATAGCTTACACAAAAACAAGCTTGGACGGAAATCTGGTCAAAGTTGCCTACCTGTTTCAACCAGGCGATGAGAATCCGTGGGAGGAAGAGGTACGGTTTAAATTTCCGCGCCCAACATTCTCCGAAGATTTAAAAGATACGGGAGTCATTCTTGTTGATATCAATGGCGACGGATTGACGGACCTGTTATACGCACACCAGCCAGCTGATGCATCGAAATCGACAGTGTTGGAAGCATATTTAAATTGCAGCTTAATGCTGGAATGTAAGAATACCGTTCCAGTTGGTCTAGAAGGCGGCTATTGGAGGAGCGTTACAGATACAATATTCAATGGGCGCTACGCAGGGTATGTTCCACCATTACCGTTCACTAAAGAGGGCGTAGGTTCTTTAGGTGTACGAGCGATTGATATAAATGGAGATGGGTTATCGGATCTCGTTGTATCAAGGGAGGAAGACGATCCACAAGGACTCCCCCAGCTATTTCAAAAAGTCTTCCTCAACATGATAGAGGAAAACACTGCTGGGCAGAAGTCCGGGAGATGGATCGAATCGTCTGGAGCCGATGTGTTGCCTCCTGTCGCATTTGTCCGCCCGTATAGAGACGCCTTAGGAGAACCAAAGAATTCACTTTCATCAGTTAGAGACAATCGCGTAGAACTAATTGATATTGATGGGGATCGGCTTCCAGATATTGTCTATCGATTCCGCACGGCCGCCCCTAAGATAGAGACTGATGAAGAAACACAGGAAAGGCTATCGAAAGGAAGTCCAATGCCTTTCGAAGATAAATGGATGCAAGGTGCCTATCTAAATCGAAATGGAAAATGGATTTCTTCATCTGCTTTCATACCACCTTATCGCATTGACTCTGACGACAGTGATGCTGCAACCAAAACGTCTTCAGTGACACAAGTGAGTTTCCAGGATGTCAATGGTGATGGACTACCAGATCTAATATTCGCCGAAAGATGTGAAGGATCCTGCGAGCATGCAGTGAATAGAACTTACCTAAATACGGGGGTCGGATGGGTTCATGAGTCTGCCTACGATCTGCCAGTAGAATCACTTATGAAGAATGCCAAAAGCGACAAAGGCTACAGGCTACTGGATGTCAATGCGGACGGTCTAATTGACGTCGCATACCACCGTGTGCTAGCTAACGGTACTCAAGAAAAAGGAGTCTACTTAAATTCTGGCGTTGGATGGATAGGTAACACCAGTCAATCGCAATCAGATCTCGAATCCTACTCCCCGCCATTGGCTTTTGCAGAAGAGGGAAAAGGGGATCTAGGGGTGCGGCCACTGGACCTAAATGGAGATAGCATTGCCGACCTAGTTCAAATATACAAACACAGCGCTTCAGAAACGACATCCTCCATCTGGACCAACGAGCCGTTTGTATTGGATAAATCGAGTGGCCAACCGATCCATGCCTACAAAACCGATCTTCTAGCAGAGGTGGTTGATGGTCTCGGCCGCAGATCCTCCCTAAACTACCGCTCCTACATTGGGATTGATTTTGCCAAACAAGACGCAACATCCGAGGCGTATATTGGTACAAAGAAAAGCCAGAAAGAAGACAGGCGCCCCGAGTATCCAGTTCTCGATCCACCAATGCCCGGATATGTCGCTACAGATTTAGCCGTCGTGGCTCCTGGCGTCCCATTCCGTACCTTGTCCTACAAATACAAAGGCTATCGCGTTGATACAAGCACGGGAAAATCGTTAGGATTCTCGACTCAAGAAATAACTGATCTAGAGCGGAATCGACAAACTGTAATAGAATTTCTGCAGCAGGAAGGTCTAGTTGGCAACATGTCATCAACATCGGTGGTACAAGAGCTGCGCGACGGAACGAGAGCTGAGATCTCGCGCTCGAGCTCAAGCTTCTCCCTCGACCGTCGAGCTGGCTTGGCTCTTGAAGGTGGCTTCACGCCTGAAATATTACGCGTCAAACTCAATCGCACAGAAACTTACAGCAAAGACTTAAAGGGCATTGCCCTAAGCAGTCAAATTGATGAATTTACATACGATGACAATGGCAACCCAACCAGAATCAAGACGACGTTTGCCGATGGATCGGGGTCTGAAACCATTAACAGATTTGACGACAACATCGTGGACTGGCACTTGGCTAGATTGACGGCCTCGTCTGTCACTCAATTTTCACCCGGCAAGGCATCCCAAACAAGACATGCCAAATTCTCGTACTCGTCAAAGTCAGGGCAATTGATAAAAGAGGTATCCCTAGCTGGTACATCGTCAGAATCTACTATCGATTACGAGCGCGACGTATTCGGGAACAAGGTAGCTTCTCGTACAGCTGTGAATACTGGTGAACCTCCACGTATTACTACGCTTAGGTATGACTCACTGGGACGTTTTCCAATAATATCCACCAACAATCTCGGACATACTTCCCATGCAGAATTTGATGATGTTTCCGGAGCCATTACAGCCAGAATAGATCCGAATGGATTGCGACAAACTGTTATATACGATTCACTGCAAGGGATCCGTCAAGAAGTTGATGCAACAGGCGTTGCCACGTTAACGCAGATAAATTTTGCAAGCACCGAAGAATTGGCATTCACTGTAACGAAGCAGGTCGGAACACTACCAGCTACCATAATGGCCCACGATGCAACTGGGCGTCCGCGGTGGCAATCCTCAACTGGCTTTGCGGGCAAGACTGTTATCCAAGAGTTCGACTATGACCATTTTGGACGACTAACTAGCTCTACAATCCCGAGATTTAAAGGTGAAAAGACTCGTTCGACAGTGCGACGGTATGACGAGCTTGATCGTCAGATTGAGGAGCTTCGGCCGGATGGCACCATGTTGTCTACACGATATGAGGGACTTAAGACAATAGTTTTTGATCCCCTTATGAGAGAAACAGTAATTGAAAATGATGTACGTGGCAGAACCTGGCTAACCGTTGACCCTTTGAATGGGCGCACCCAATTTGAGTTTGATGTAGCAGGCAAAGCGACGCGTATTGTCAATGCACTTGGTCACGTGTCGATAGCGGAATACAACCTTGCAGGCCAGCGCATTCACCTTGATGAACCAACACTCGGTCGATGGAGCTACAAGTATAACGGCTTTGGCGAGCTCGTGGAGCAAACCGATGCTCGAGGTGAAGTCATTAGTCTTAAATACGACGGTATTGGGCGATTGATTGAGCGCCGATCTAAGACCGATGTTGCTAGCTATGAATTTGACAACAGACCAAACGCAATTAGTCGTCTTGTGGCAGCCAAGTCTTCACAAGGAGCCACAAGAGAAATCCAATACGACCGTTTCGGTCGTGTTAGCACAGTTGAGTTGCTGGTCGGTACAGACCACTCTCGTATAGAACAGCAGTATGACAAACTGAGTCGCCCATTAGAGCGCAAGTACTCATCTGGCCTAGTCGTAGCAAATAGCTTTGACAATGAAGGCTTCTGGCGGCGTATCCAAATATCCGGTTCAGCCAAGGAGATAACGGTTTGGGAATCCTTAACAATAGACGCTCTTGGTCGTGTTGCCGAGGAACGCTTAGGGAACGGTGTTATTAACTCACAGATGTTTGATGCCGACTCCGGTCGGTTGACTGCATCGTCTGCACATAACGCGGATGGAGCTGTCATCCAAGACTTCACCTTGGACTATGACCAAGTGGGCAACGTCTTGCAGCGTGCGGATCGAGCAAACAAGAAAACGGAACGCTTCGAGTACGACCCCCTTAACCGAATCACGAGTGCCGCGCAACTGATGGGCGAGCGAGTGACTGTCAGTTATGACCAACTTGGTAACATCCTTCACAAATCAAATACAGGCACCTATGACTATTGTGACAGTGAGCGTACTAGGACGCTTTGCGGCTTGAAATACGCAAATGGAGCCAAGTCAGCATTCTCCTATGACGCCTCCGGTAACATAGTCCAGCTTAGTGATAAGACGCTTGCCTATGATGCAGAGGGACGAGTCACCCGCATATCCGATGGGCAACGAAATCACTCGAGCTTCCGCTATGGCGCAGATGATGAGTTGATCACGCAGCAGACTAAATATGGGCAGACACGATTTGATGTGACTTACCTCGGGGACACCGAAATCATAAGAGAAGCCTACGCTCCTCCATATTTTCCTACCCCCGAACGCACCCGTGTGCGGCATTTCATCTCAGCACCAACTGGAGCACTGGGATTCTTCGAAACAACTTATTGGCACTTCCCTCTAAGACATGCCGCGCCAATTTTCGGTATGCTGGTCATGGACAACCCGCTGCGATCGACTGAAGTTAGTATGCAGATGACTTACTTCGTGAAGGATCAATTGGGTTCGTTACGTGCGACACTCAATGCGCGTGGTGACGTGATTGAACGTTTTGACTACGACCCTTGGGGAAAGCGCCGCCAGTTTGATCAAGGTGCTTATTCTTCAATGCGGCAGGGGTTCACAGGACACGAGCATCTGGACAACTTGGGCCTAGTGCACATGGGGGGGCGGCTCTACAGCCCTTCCCTGGCTAGATTCATAAGTCCTGATCCCCTGTTACAGTCTCCAGGGTATTCACAATCACACAATAGATATAGTTATGTTCTGAATAATCCGTTCCGTCTAATTGATCCGACAGGGTTGGGATTTATAAGTGACTTCATTCGTGATCCCGTCGGGACAATTGTTCAGACTGGCCGCGACGCTTTCGATACATTCGTAGGTAAACCTCTTAATTGGGTTGGCCAGCAGCTACACAAGGGTGGCCAATGGTTTAGTCAAAACTGGAAAACTGTGGCGATCATTGCTGCGTCAGTTGCTCTTGGACCCGCCGGCATTGGACTCAATGCTGTTTTGGTTGGCGCGCTAATCGGGGGCGGATCCACTGCCATATACGGAGGGTCTTTCGAAGACATTGTCCGAGGGGCAGTATTAGGCGCAATTACAGCTGGGATTACTTCTGGAATTTCGTCAGTAAATAATACGGTGGGGGCCTCACTTTTGGCGGGGCATGTTGGAGGTATAAGGTCAGCAATGCAAGGTGGAAAATACGAGCAAGGGTTTGCATCTGGATTTGTTAGCCGCATAGCCATGCCACATATCGATGCCATCCAAGATGCCGATATGCGCCTCGCAGCAGATGCTGTCGCCGGGGGGGTTGTTTCCTCGGTAGGAGGAGGTAGCTTTGAAAACGGTGCAATATTCAGTGCGTTTAGGCGCTCCTTCCACGATACGGCAACTGGTGGCCCCAGGTCGGCTATTTCGTCAATATTGTTAAAGGTATGGAACCTTCCGAACACTGCATTAGGTGCCACTTATTCTGGATTAGGTTATGCCGTGGGTAAAGTTGGGTATGCATTTGGGCTTAGCGAAAATCCAAGATTTATTGTTGAGGAAAACAGCGTCACACTGTTAAATAACCCGCTAACGATAAGTGAAACGGCCATCGCTATAGGAAACACGGTTTCGTACGGTAGTGACTTTTCTCCAGATATTGTTCAGCCTAATTCAGAGTCCGGTTTTATGTACAACGTTGGACTACATGAACAGGGTCATACATACCAATATGAGGTGTTAGGCCCATTGTTCTTACCAGTTTATGGAGCTGGATTTGTTGTGGGTGGAGGTCGTCACGATTCAAATCCATTTGAGCAGGGGGCAGATAGATTTGGCGCTGGAGCCCGAAGTCCATTTTAGTGGAGTGCTCCTTTAGCGTTTGCTAAGACACTCTTGTGAGTGACACGCTCTCAGACTCCTTCAGTGTCAGTGAATTAGCTAAAAGTTGTTCTTGATTTGTTTCGTCTTATAGTGACCAACACATTTCGGCGATTTGGCCATATTCGATTAAACATCAAGCGACTGGCCCAAACCAGTCGCCATAAGCTGATCAATTAAACGAAATTAACCATCGAGCGCAATATAAGACAATCCGTCACACAGCCCGCTGTTGCAGCGAAAGATCAGTTTTTGCCATGACATGATGGATAGGTTGTGGCCAAGTATGGCAATGACATCGAGAGGCGTTGTGTCGTCCTCTGAGCCAAAATCGGCTCCTGTTAGCCGGGTGTTACTGCCATTTTCCTGAACAAACAGGCTCCAGCCTGCCGAGAAATCGCCGGAAATTGTGGTTTTGCACACAATTTTGGGCTGCTTGTTTTCCAGACCAAACCATTCAGAGAGGCGACTGGGGTCAAGCAGAACCAATTCACCTGCATTTCTCGACCGATATGCGGGGATCGGAGTTAAATTCAGCATGTCTGTAGCTCCTTAATCAAGCATCGTATTTCATTGTTTCAGCGGAATTTTTCGTCAACATTTCACAAAACTGGATCACCGGATGGTGTTGATGATGGTGGAGACCCAGCGGCTCCCATTTATTTGCCAGGTAGTGGCAGGTTTGATAAAGCAGCGGGTTGTGAAAAAACAATTGGCACTCCTCCCAAAAGCCTGGTTCTTCGCAGTGCAGCAGAATGCCCTCAACTGCCAAAAACGCATACTGGTAACCGCTGACATCACAGATCACTCGTCGGCTATCACCGTAGGCAGTCGATAGACTGAGCCCGAGTAACAGTAATGACGGAATACAGCCTTTGTGCGCTAAACGTTGGCAGAATGCCTGTGCTTGTATCGTTTCCAGCCGTTGAAAGCCCAGCATTCCCATTTTTGTATATGGGTAATAGAAACGGTGGTGATGTCGCTGCAGATGCTGAACCCTCTCAGCGTCAATGGCCAAATCTTCAGTCAAAAAATGACCCAACCACACCTGATAAATCCCAAAGTAGTCACTCCCCTGCGTCATACAACCTCCAACAACAGTTAAACATGAACTAGCACATAACAGGAATAAACTTCATCCAAAGTAGCTTTTAGCTACCATGAATAACATAAAGCCACTTGAAGATAGACGAACAATTCAATCCATGACAACTAAAATTCATTCAAAATGTCATTTTTATCTTTTGGGTGTATATTTTATTTGACGCAGATTTGAAGGTGTTTTAGGAAAAAAAGGCTATCAAAAGACAGACAGTACTCATTTAATGCAGCCAGCGTTGTGCTCTGGGTGTTTCGGCGGGGAGCGTCTGGTATAACCATGCTGAGTCATGTTTGTACAACCACATGTAAGCTGCTGTGGCAGTTCTTTGCACATCGACTCGCCGCAAGTTTGGTGAGCTGCTCAACAGTGATTGGATGGTATCGCGATGTTTTTGTTTTGCAGCATCAATTCTTGTCTCTTTTCGCAGGCGCACGATATCGGGGTTCTGTGCCAGAATTTGCTCAACGGCAGCAACACTGCAGAGCATCTTGCAGGCTATCTCTGCAGTCTTCAAACCGTCTTTGAGCAGTTGTTGAATTAAATCTCGCTCTGCACCGAATAGCATTTTCGGTCGGCGGTCGATCTGCACGCCTTGCTGCACTGCTAATTTTTTTGCGGTGATCACTGAGCATTGGTGATTGCGGGCAAAACTCCGCAGACTACCATGCTGGTCAGGCAGATAGCGTAACACTCTGATTGTCAGCGGTTCCTTCTGCGGCGCATGCTTTAATTCGCTAGAAGTGCGATCAAAGTTACAGTAAAAATCCTTAAAGCTCTGCCACGATTCAAATAAGTGAGCCATTAGCAAAAAATGCTTTATCGGAGACAACAACTTAGTTTCAGAGGTAAATAGCGACTGTAAATAGAGGCCGGCATCGTTCTGTAGCAATACCGCAATATCCTCTATAGCTGCACTGGGCTCCCAACAGCCTCGGAAACTACGCTGCCATTTATCCTGTCGGATCCTTTTTTGTTCCGTAACATAGCCGAATTCTTTGAGTTTCTCGCGGATACAGTTCCGATACCTCAGACCATCGTAGTGCTCAAGCGGAGACTTCCAGGCTGTTGAGGAAAACTTTGCCAATTTCAAAAGTTGTTCGGTCGTATCAGGCAGTGTTTTACCAGGTGCCCCCGGAAAAAAAATGCCCCTCCGCCCCACCCTAACCTCGGTTAGCGCCGTTTGGTGCTCTGGGCAAACATAAACGCCAGGTAACTGGTGCTGGATATGCCAATAGGCATAACCATGCATATTCATGTTGTCGGCAGAGCAAATAGGACAATATCTCAACGGCACATTCAGTTTCATACGATTTGCGGTAATTGAGAACAAAGTGTTTATAGATTCAATACGTCCATTGATGAAACAGGAGTGCGCAGCTTGATAAACATCGTCAGAAACAAATGACCGGAACGCCGGTAGAATCGAGTGTCTTTCAGCCAGAACACCACAGCTTGTATTCGACAACGCGGCAATCTGTGGCAGACAACTTACGAAAGCTGATGAAAGCTGTTTATGGTCCGAGCCGATTAAATGCTGCAGCGCCATACGCACATTCGGGTACCCCGTATGCAAAGCCACACGGGTGAGCCAACTGTATAGCGTTTCAGTCGAGTGGAATGGCAGATGGAAGTTGATCATGTTTCAATTCCAGTTGGTCAAAATCAGTCAGGCCTAAAAATTTATACGCCAACAAATGGGTCACAGGCGGAACCGATTTACCGTAGTAGATCGCACTATTCAGGCTAGTGACATAATCGTCAGTCTCCATACAATCCAAATTAAAATAACAAGTTAGCTCATTGTCATGTATCCAAGTAGTGAATTCAGTCTGAGCTTTATCCAATTGTCTGTAATCTAAAATATTTTTCTGTGCAGCCCATATGTCGACGCCGTATTTCATTGCATGGGCGTATTTCAGCCTCACCAAATCGTCAGCACCATGGTGAAGTTTCAGGCCCTGTGTTTGGATCCAACTGGTGATTTCGGTGTGCCGGTGGATTTCAGGCTCCACAACACAGCCACATTTACGGCACGAGCTGATATTGGGGTATGGCGATTGAATCAAATCTGTGATGTCAGAACCACAAGTTTTGCATCCGCTAACAAGGCGGATCTCAGGATGATGTTCGCAGGTTAATGACGTTGGCAACTGATGGCTTACCCGCCAGTAGGGAATGCCATAGTGCGCCACATCTGATTCAGCACAGACTGGGCAGTAGCGCCAAATACCAGTAGAACGCAGTTTGGTAACCTGAGGAATTCTCGGAGTTGTCGCGTCCCGCATACGGTCTTCTAACGCCGCTCGCACTGATTTATAAGGCAGGCCATGACTGTAATACCCCAGCAATGAATGCTTTAACAACAATTTCTCGCGGGATCTTTTGTCGATAGCGTCCTGCAAATATACATTCATCGCGGAGTGTACCAACACCCAGGATGACAATGGAACTTGGCGGCCACACAGCTTCAGCTGCGCTTCGCTCAGAGTCTTTTCACCACTGAGCAGCAGCGTTCTGGCAACACCACCCAGCATATGTTCATCTGGTAACAGGCCGACCTTGAACGACAATTCCATGTCAAATACTCCCAACTTTTAGTTCAGCGGTTTTGTTTGCATCCGTCATTTTACTTTCTAACGGCGCAAACATCGGATTAGTTTGAGGAACCAACTCTTTGGTTTTTGCGGACTTCGCTCGTCGTGTAACTTTTGCAGCTGGGTCTTTTGCCTGCGCTGGCAACAATTTTTCATACTGTTCAGCCTGCCCACGCCTGAAAGCCGCCAATGCTGGGGCGATCAATTTAAATTGGTTGTGATACACGGAACGGAGCATTTTTACGTCATTGGTCGTATCCTGCTCATTTCCATTTTTATGCACAAGCTGTACGAATAACTCATGAAACTGTTTTGCCAACCGAATCATAAACGCTGGAATCCCACAACTAAGCTCGTAAAACAGCTCAACGAATTCTGGCGATAACTCAGAGCAATTGCGCATTACTTCTTTAGGGAACAAAGCGATAACAAACTGCTGAAATTGAGGGGAGTTTTTATCAAGCGGTTTAAGCTGAATTTCCCGGTCATTGAGCATCCGCCTCGCGATAGTGACGTCAGCCATCCCATTTGAAGCGTACTCAGGACTAAATAGCTTCAAACCTGCCGTAGTGGTACTGAGCAGCATCGGGATTCCCAGTTTGTTAAAAATCGCCTCGAGCACAACCATTGAAGGCGCGTCTTTGCTTTTTGCGTAATTCAACATGAACTGCATCTCGTCGATATGCACTAAACCCAGTTCATGACTCTGAGCAACCAACTGCATTCCGGTAATATGCTGATCGACACTATCCCGGCTTCGTTTAGACCATTTTTCATGGTATGAAGTCGTGCCCAAAGCCGTATCTACAGCCAGGAAAAAATTTAATGCCAGCGCTTTAATGCTCGGTGTAGCTGGAAGATCAATCGATATCCAAACTAGCTGCTGTTGTTGAAAAGCAACCCCATGATATTCTGTGTGATTAATCACCTGTGGGATTGCCTGCAGAATAATCCTGATAGCTGCTGTTTTTCCAACTCCTGACGGCCCACAGACAAGTGAGGTATTCGCTGTCGTCATCAATGAATACTGAACCGGCCGTTTTTCATGTAAAGCGGTTGCAATCGCATGCCTGACCTTAAGCGCGTTTGCTGCCAGGGGCTGTCGTCGCGCGTATGAACTCAGCAGCAAGGTCGTAACTTTTTCATAAATCGCTTCAAGTTGAGCCACAGGAATATGGACACGATTCAACCCTTCTAATGCGGATAAACGAATAATCTTGGATAGCTGCCAAAAATTAGCTGGGCACCACTCAGTGTTACCTGCGAGTACCTGGTCTTGAAACTCGGCCTTGCACAAAAAACTGAGCGCTTCCACAAAAGGGTTGTTATTAAACTCCTTTAAAGGGAGCGGTTCGTAAATCGCGTCCATATTTCCTCCTAGCCAAATAATTTGTCATCCAAGTCGTAACAATCGTTGTCATTTTTGTCAGTAGGTAATTCGAGAGAGGTATTCTGCGTAAGAGTTCGAGTTAAATCGGCAGCTTCGGCTGCACGGATCTGCTGATGCTGTTCCTTCTTACGCTCCTTAATCCCTGTTTGCATGGACTTACGGTTGGCGTATTTGGCTGGTATTTTGTTCGATTGTTCAGCACTCGCTGACACAGCCTGAGCAATTCTGTTATCTCGTTCGGCACGTTGGAAGCGCTCGTTCTCTTGTGCGTTATGACCAATAATCTTTTCTTGGTACAACCGATGGTCCACAATTTCCCAAGGCTGGTCCAAATACCGGCTGGTGTTGTTCACATTTTTTAAATTCAGTTGAATATACTCACCGTCAACAGAGCGATGCCACAAACAATTCACTGAATCTTTCAGACGTTTGACTGGGATTTTGAAACGCTTTTTGGTCGCAGCACTAAACATCCCCGCAATTTTGGGATGCTCAGAAACATATTCCAGCCCGTCAAAATGGATAGAATGATCGGACACCGTCGCCTCCTCTTCTGGCAGAAAAGCCCAACAAACTTTCGCATTATCATCAGAGGTTGTCGGCTTCCCGCCCTTAAGGTCATGCTTCAAACTATGCAGAAAAATCTCTTGGGGAGTGATACCACAATTGTCAACCGCGGACTGAAAACTCAATCGATGCAGCCGATTTGCAGATTTGTTCTGGTAAATAATTTCAGCTATTAACAGAGCTACCAGCTGGTTATAGTCATAGTAAGACTGGTTTGAAGGATGAGATTCTGTGCGGTCTTGCTTTTTAAATATTGCACCGGGCTGGTGATGAATGACACTGTCATTAAGTACACCAAATCTTCTTTCTACAGTCCCTTTTGCATCACCGCGGTATGCGGCTGCGATATTCACCGCACGAATGCCCAACAAGCTGCGTAGCGCGCTGGATATCATAGTTTGTTTGAACTCGGGACCATTATCAAAGGTAATTTCAATAGGTATATAATGCGCGGGCCAGGCATCTTCACTGAGATGAACTCCGTAACGGCGAGCAAATTCAACTTTACACAGGCAGGCATTCGACAAGGCCTGCATCACACCCGCGCTATCAGGCCCTGAAAAACCCAGATACATGCCTACAATCATCGTCGAATACACATCAACAACCAGATACAAAACAGGCCTTCCGACAGTAAGGCCTCTTTCATACGGATATGCAACGTATACGTCTAAAACTGTTGCGTCCACCTCATAACGGTGGGTAGCTCCGAGTACCCCGTCACTAGCAGAGCCGGTTCTTGGCGCCACATCCTTTGCATAACATAGATGGCCGACAGTAAGCTTTGCGCGAGTTGCGTTGTCTAATAACTTTCTGACATGGTAATAAAACTGATCGTAGCTAATACAATCAGCTTTCTTAAATGGCTGAATAATCTTATGTACTGTGCCATCACCAAGCTCACGCTGTAGTTCGGTTCGCTGGTATTGACTGTCAAAATCTCTCCAGACCTGCTGAATAGTGAACTTTCGGTTGGCATTCTTATATTTATTAAGAACGGATAGGATGTTTTTTTTATCTTGCTCACAAATACCGCGTGTTTGCTCAACAGGCAGGTCGCATTTACGGCCGCGTTTCGCTTTAATCTGATGGGCTACCGCATACTTTGGACTGTTGGTACCTACATTTTTAAGCTTTACCGGCAATAGCGCATTTTTCGTCATACCTAACGCAATGAAACGATTTAGATTGCGGTAGTAGGCACCTTTGTGCTCCCAACCGCCAGCCAGCATCTCAGCCAAAACTTCTTTATTAATACCGGCACCGAAAAGATATTGATGGATGAGTTCAGGTGTAGTTAGAGGCCGTAACATTTGCCATTTTACATCACGTTTACACAGCCAATTTGTCAGATTATTGGATTCAAGGAAAGAGTCGCTAAAACTTAACTCCACAGGCAACTCATAGTGAGATTTAGCAAAAGCATTTTCTCGGCAAAAAATGCGCAACTCATCCGCCGTGAATATCCGTGGTTTCTCGAAGTTTCCCCTTTTTAAACGAGACATATCTGCGAGTGCGTAGCGCTCATTGATATGATCGATAGCGCAAACCCGATATAAAACACTATCATTTTTAAAGCAGTCGCCAACAGCAATCATAGCAACTTACTCCAAGTCTATTGGACGGAAATATTGAATACAGAAAGAATGCTTCAACCTAACAATATTGTTGATGACGCCAAAATAGAATGCTTGCTCTGCATCGTCTATTATGATTCCCATCGCTACTGCG
>JACCDS010301511.1_pt1 | contig 15104 bp, 14 predicted proteins | sample 7446441 | NCBI WGS metagenome assembly JACCDS01 (sample SAMN15323445, study PRJNA562643) | freshwater metagenome | isolation source: river surface water | place: USA:Blue River Watershed | collected 2017-08-17 | reverse complement strand
GACATTGGCCAACAAATGAGTAGCGATACACGCATACCATTGATTAGCGCTACGGGCAGTACCCAAATGGGCAAAGCGGTTGCAATAAAAGTGGCCGAACGATTAGGTAAAACCATTTTGGAATTGGGCGGTAATAATGCCATAATTGTAACGCAACATGCCGATATGCCTATTGCCTTATCCGCATGCGTTTTTGGCGCGGTTGGCACGGCAGGTCAACGTTGCACTACCACAAGGAGGGTTATTGTTCATCAGTCTATTTACGAACCTTTTGTGCAGCAATTAATACAGGCTTACCAACAATTGCGCATAGGCAATCCACTTAACCCGCACAACCACGTTGGCCCGCTCATTGATTCTAATGCAGTACAACAATACCTGCAAACGATTGAAACTGCTACCGAGCAAGGAGCTCGATGGATTGTTTCGGGTGGTATTTGCAAAGGCGAGGGCTACGAAAATGGCTGTTATGTTTACCCTTGTATTGCAGCTGTAACCCCTGAAATGCCTATAGTTCAACAAGAAACATTTGCCCCCATTCTGTATGTAATGGCTTACGAAAACTTAAGCGAAGCAATTGAATGGCAAAATAGTGTACCACAAGGACTATCGTCTAGTATCATGACGCTGCACTTGCGCGAAGCTGAAACCTTTTTAAGCCATAATGGTAGCGATTGTGGCATTGCGAACGTTAATATTGGCACAAGCGGAGCAGAAATAGGAGGCGCTTTTGGCGGTGAAAAAGAAACCGGTGGCGGACGTGAAAGTGGCAGCGACGCATGGAAAGCCTACATGCGCCGGCAAACAAACACCATCAATTGGGGTAATAGCTTGCCCTTGGCACAAGGCATCCGTTTTGAATGGTCGTAGGGGGGATATGAAAACATTAACTACTGCACTTCCTGACTCTTTATTACTCTTACTGCTAACTTGTGTTACAAGTAGGTAACACAAGTTAGCAGTGGGTAACCGATAGCAACTGTAGCTAACCAATAATGGCTGTAGTTAACACATTGTAGCTATAGTTAACCCATCTTAGCTATTGGCTCATTAAGTTACCGTAGAGAACTATTTTTTTCGTATGACCATATAACTCACTTGTTTAGCTGCTTGTTAACATATGCCACCCATAAATAGTACAAACCAACCCGTTACAACAATTGACAGAGATTTATTTTGCAGCAATTAGCACTATAGGTACCTGCCGTGTACGCACAATCGCACAAAACTGGTAGTTACAGCTAATTATCAATGTAAATAAACCATATGAAAATTACGCTAAATCAAGCAATTACACTATTGGCGCTATTAGTTTTCACGAGTTGTAAATGGGGCAATCCATTGAACAAAACAGCGCTACACAATACCGCCACTAACCCTCCTATGATGGGTTGGGCTAGTTGGAACCACTATCGCGCTGCCATCAACGAACAAATTATCCGCTCGCAGGCGGAGGCGATGATTCAATTGCGCCTTAACCAATATGGCTACCAATTCATCAATATTGACGATGGCTTTTTTGGTGGACGCAGTAGCAACGGCACCTTATTGCATCACCCTACCCGTTTTCCCTCTGGCATGAAATCGTTGGCGCAATTTATTCATGACAAAGGCTTAAAGGCCGGCATTTACACCGATGCAGGCATCAATACCTGCGCTTCCTATTACGACAAAGACTCAATCGGTATGGGTATGGGACTTTTTGGGCACGACCAACAAGATTTAGAAATAATGCTGCACCAATGGAACTTCGATTTCCTCAAAGTAGATTGGTGTGGGGGTCAGTGGCTTGGCCTAGACGAACAAACGCGCTACACACAAATAGGTCGTATTGCAAAATCAATTAACCCAAAGGCACAATACAATGTTTGCCGATGGCAGTTTCCGGGTAAATGGGTAACAGATATAGCGGATTCGTGGCGTATTTCCGGCGATATTGACAATCGGTTTGAATCCATTATGAAAATTGTTGACCTCAATGCACCGCTATGGAAGTATTGCAGTCCCGGACATTACAATGATATGGATATGCTGCAAGTGGGCAGGGGTATGACCTTTGAAGAAGACAAAACCCATTTTACGCTATGGTGTATGCTACATTCGCCACTACTATTGGGTAACGATTTAACCCACATATCGCCCAAAACATTAGAAATAATTACCAATACAGATATCATTAATCTTAACCAAAGCAAATTTGTTTACCAAGCGCGCCGCCTTGCCGACTATGGCGATTTGGAAATTTGGGCCAAACCTCTAGAATCGGCAGTAAGTGGCAAAGTAGCCGTAGCATTGCTCAATCGCAGCAATGTAGCGCAACAAGTTGAATGCTCTACAGAAACGATTGCCATAGATGCTTCAAAGGGCTATACCATGAAAGATTTGTGGAGCAAAGAGGCGTTTCCGCTATCTACTCAAACAGTTATCAAAAAAACAGTACCACCACACGGAGTTGTAGTTTTGCAAATAAACGGAACGTTTAAACCTTACAATGTGTTTCAATATGCCGATAAAAAATAACCGACACTTTTCAGAAATACGTTGCCATCATTTTAACAAGCAGCAATAATATTACATATATTTAATCTGCAATTATAATCTCTTTCAAGCATATCCATTGCTTTGCAAATTAACGCTATGCCATTTTATACAAAACTTTGTTTTTTTAGATACCTGCGAATTGCCGTGTGGACATGTTTATCAATGATCCAATTTGCTTCAGCGCAATTAACCACTATCCAAAAACATACGAACGCTACACAGTGGCTTGATCAACAAGGCAATGCCATTAATGCGCATGGTGGAAGCATGCTTTTCCACAAAGGTGTTTACTATTGGTATGGAGAAATCAAGGAGGGACCAACCACATTGGTAAAAGGCTTATCGTGGGCTTGCTACAGAACAAATGCCGGAGGTGTGGCTTGCTATGCTTCCAAGAATTTAGTAGATTGGAAGTTTATGGGTAAAGCATTACCACCCAATACTACCGATAGCACACACGACCTACACTTTTCGGGTGTGCTTGAACGACCGAAAGTAATTTACAACAAGAAAACCAAGCAATTTGTCATGTGGTTACACGTTGACAATCAAGTTTATGGTTTAGCTAAAGTTGGTGTAGCTACAAGTGCCACCCCCTCAGGACCATTTAGCTATTTGGGGAGTTTTCAACCCAATAAACAAATGAGTAGAGATATGACGATTTTTAAAGACGACGATGAAAAAGCCTATCTCATATACAGTTCCGAAAACAATGCCACCATGCACATATGTTTACTATCGGACGATTACTTATTGCCCACAAGCCGTTACCAACGCATATTTGTTCATCAATATCGAGAAGCCCCTGCCCTTTTTAAATGGCAAAAACGCTATTACATGATTACTTCGGCTTGTACTGGATGGGTACCTAATGCAGCGATGCTTGCTGTAGCCGATAGCCTGTTTGGCAAATGGGATAATTTGGGCAATCCATGCCGAGGCAATAATAGCCAAACCACCTTTGGCGCACAATCTACTTTTGTTTTTCCGGTGGGCAAGCGTCAAAAAAAGTGGATTTTCATGGCTGATACTTGGAACATGACCCAACTAGCATCCTCAGGATATGTATGGCTGCCAATTTCTTTTGACAGCACTGCACCCACTATTCCATGGCAAACCCATTTCTCCAAATAAAAGCTCGTTACAGTACTATTGATGAATGGCTGCCGGATGCAACGGGCTTGGTGCGCATCCTGCCAAGGTGCGTACCGCAGCGGTAGCGGAGCCCAACGCAGCCGGAACTATTGCTGAGACCCATTCTATTGCACAGAGCCCCAAAAGCCCCTTTTTGCATATCCAACCCACAGCATTATCTTTTTAGGGAATCTTTTACTAAAAATCAACTTTGAGCCTCAAAAATGTGTTGGATTAAGTAGAAATTTGTATACTTGACACATTAATAAAAGCAGTATGAAAGTAATTGCATGGATAGTAGCGGGAAGTTTGTTATTGGTGCAAAAAGCCAATGCACAATCAGCACCTAACTACGAGTCACTTAAAGGTTGGCATTTGAAAGACTGGCAAAAAGACAAACTCATGGGTATTGGCTTGGATAAGACCTACACGTTGTTGAAAAACAAAAAAAACACTCCCATCATTGTGGCAGTAATTGATAGCGGCATTGACACCTTGCATGAAGACTTGAAGCCCGTTTTGTGGATAAACACAAAAGAAATACCCAATAACGGCAAAGACGACGACAACAATGGCTATGTAGACGATGTACATGGCTGGAACTTTTTGGGTGGCAAAGACGGCACCAACATAGAAAAAGCAGCATCGGAAAAAGCACGTGTTTACCATGCATACAAAAAATTATACAGTGGTAAAAACATAGATACCAATCGACTTTCGTCTGATGAAAAATACCAATACCGGATGTGGCAAAAAGCAGCCGCCGATATTGAACCTAGCGAAGAAAGCCAACAGCAGTTTTCCATGCTTGTTAGAATTTATGCCAAACTCAGCGAACTCGATTCTACCCTTGGCGTTCACTTACACAAAAAAGAATTCAGTACGGCAGAAGTAGAAGCAGCTATTTTGGACAACGATGCGGCAAAAAAGGCTAAAATGAGCTATGTTAACCTAATGGGTATGCTGCCTTTGGATAAAGAAACAAAAAATACGTTTATTCTGCAAAACCTGAAAGAAGAGTTGGACAAAATGAAGGACGAAAATGATGCAAAAGAGGTAACACCCGAAAACTTGCGCGCATTAATTACCAAGGATAATTACAACGATATCAACGACCGTTTTTACGGCAATAACGACATTATGGGCAAAAGCAGCATGCACGGCACCCATGTAAGTGGTATCATTGCTGCTGCGCGCAATAATGGAAAAGGAATTGATGGCATTGCCGATAATGTACAAATCATGACTATCCGTGCAGTACCTAACGGCGACGAATATGATAAGGATATTGCCCTTGCCATTAAATATGCAGTAGACAATGGCGCCAAAGTAATCAATATGAGTTTTGGCAAAAGCTTCAGTCCCGAAAAAAAATGGGTAGACGACGCATTTGCTTACGCTGCAAAAAAAGACGTTTTGCTCATCCATGCTGCCGGCAACGACCACAAAAACATTGACTCTACGGATAATTTTCCAAGTACTACTTTTTTAAATGGTAGTAAAGCTACCAACGTTATTACGGTAGGCGCAAGTAGCGATAATAGCATAGCCCAAAATTATGTTGCATCGTTTAGTAACTATGGAAAAGAGGGCGTAGATGTATTTGCACCGGGCAATCAGATTTATAGCACCCTACCCGGTGGTAATGCTTACGGATTTTTAGATGGTACAAGTATGGCAAGCCCTGTTGTAGCGGGTGTAGCCGCATTGATTCGGTCGTATTATCCCAAACTGAGTGCTACACAAGTAAAACAATGTATAGAACAAGCCGCAACCCGTTGCGATACTAGCTATACCGTGTTTAAACCCGGCACTAAAGAAAAAACCACCTTGAACGAGCTTTGCAAAACGGGCGGACTATTGAATGCTTACAATGCTGTAGCGGCAGCCGATTTATTGGAAAAAAAGCAAAGTAAAGCACCGGTTATCAAACTGCGCAAAACGGCCAAAACAAGCTTTCAACCACTTTCAACCAAACAATAATGGCGGTACCACAACTAGGCGATTGTGCTCCTTTTTACGAACCCTATCTTGTACAAACTGCTGCGGCAAAGAATATAACCGCTTTGGTAGAACTTTTTTCCAACGGGTTAACGCAACGAGTACTTTCCATTTCGGCACACAAAGCAGGCTTTGCTTACCAACCCAATAAGTGGACTGTTAGCGAAGTATTGCAACACATGATAGATGCAGAGCGCATTTTTGCCTATCGGCTATTGCGTATTGCCAGATACGACAACACAGAACTACCCGGTTTTGACGAAGTGGCTTTTGCACAACAATCGCAAGCAAATAGCCGCTCATTTGAATCGTTGCAAAAAGAGTGGATAGCCGTAAGAACAAGTACCGATTGCTTGCTTGCATCGCTACCTGAGGAAAGCCTTCAACAACGTACGGTAGTAAACGGTACTAGTACCACCGCTAACGCATTGGCCTACATACTCTATGGACATGCCTTGCACCATTTGGCTGTTTTGGAACAACGTTACTCCTTATAGCCTTACAGCCATGAATAAAACACATCCCTCCTACCAACGGATTATTTTGTATGATGGATTTTGTAACTTATGTAATTGGTGGGTGCAATTTATTATTAGGCACGACAAACAACAACAATTTGTTTTTGCTGCACAGCAAAGTAGTATAGCCGAAACATTGCTCAAACAATTTGCAAAGGCCCCTACTGATAGCAATAGTGTGTTGTTGATTGAAAACGGACAATTGTATACGCAATCTACAGCAGCCTTACGCATTGTGAAACGTTTATCGGGCATGTGGCCTTGTTTGTACGCAGGTATGCTGCTTCCCGCAGCGGTACGCGATAAGATGTACCAATTCATTGCCAAAAATCGCTATCGTTGGTTTGGCAAGCAGTCTAGTTGTATATTGCCTAATCCTCAATGGAAGCATTTATTTATTGATCAATAGCTTTTCCTACCCCAAACGAGTGCGAACTTTGTAACTTTGCGCTTGTTTGTATAGCACAACCTTTGTTTATGAAGCAATTTAATGTTCCCAATATTTATCGCAGCAACCTTATTTCGGCAGTAAAAAACAAACGTAAACAAGACGACAAATTAAAAAAAGACCTCACTCCTACGCTGCTTAATTTTGGCAATTTGCACATTTATCTGGCTAGGCATTTTGGTTTTTGTTATGGGGTAGAAAATGCCATTGAAATTGCTTTCAAAACCATTGAAGCCAATCCCGACAAACGTATTTTTTTGTTGAGCGAAATGATACACAATCCGCAGGTAAATGCCGACCTGATTGCTCGGGGTGTTCAATTTTTGCAAGATACGTATGGCAAACAACTCATTCCGTTCGATGTGCTTACCCCAAACGATGTGGTATTGATACCCGCCTTTGGTACTACCCTAGCAATAGAACAACTGCTTAATGAAAAGGGAATTGTTACAGAAAAATACAACACCACTTGTCCGTTTGTAGAAAAAGTATGGAACAGGGGCGAACAAATTGCTAAGAAGGGATACAGTATTGTGATACATGGCAAGCCAAAACACGAAGAAACAAGGGCTACTTTTTCGCATGCATCTCACCACACACCAACGGTGGTAGTGAACGACATGGAAGAGACAAAATTATTGGCGCAATTTATTACCGGCGAAAAGCCACCGCAGCTTTTTTATGATGCTTTCAAAGGTAGGTATAGCGACGGCTTTGACGCATCGCTGCACTTACAACGCATTGGTGTGATTAATCAAACAACACAACTTGCAACCGATACGCAAGCCATAAGCGACTATTTAAAACAAACCATACAACAACATTACCGGTTATCTGACACCGAATTGCTTGAAAAATTTGCCGATACCAGAGATACGCTTTGCTATGCCACCAACGACAACCAAACGGCAGTTGCGGGCATGTTGGCCACAGATGCCGACTTTGCATTGGTTATTGGCGGCTATAACAGTAGCAACACATCGCACCTAGTAGAATTGTGCGAACAAAAACTACCCACCTATTTTATTGAAAATGCCAACAATTTAATTAGCGATACTGAATTGGTAACCTGCAATTGGCAAACAAAAGCATTAACACATGTGCACCGATATGCTCCCACTAACAAGCGCCCTATCAAAATACTGATTACAAGTGGCGCAAGTTGTCCCGATGCATTGGTTGAAGCGGTTATTCATAAGTTAACTACCTTGTTTCCGTCAACAGTAAGCCTTGCCGAAATTACCCAAACCTTTATGTAAGTTTGGCTTTTACCCAACCTAACACCAATTTCAATTGTTCCTTACGGGTAAGGTTACTATTATCGAGTACAATAGCATCTTCCGCTTTGCGAAGAGGGCTTACTTCTCTGTTGCTGTCTATGTAATCGCGCATAGCCAAATTATTGGTAATTTCTTCAATAGTAATGTTCGGATTTTTGGCATACAATTCTTTATAGCGTCGTTCGGCACGTATTGCCACATCGGCAGTAACAAATATTTTGAGTTCAGCCTCGGGGAATACCGTTGTGCCAATATCGCGACCATCCATAACAATACCCTTCTTATTACCTAGGGCACGCTGCTGTGCCACGGCAAATTCGCGCACCTCCTTAATAGCAGCTACTTCGCTTACACTTTCTGCTACCAACATTTCACGTATCAAATGCTCCACATTTTCATCGTTGAGCAAAATATCGCTACTCCCTTTTTGTGTATTGTATTCAAAACTGAGTGTAATATTCTGAAGGGCAGCTTTCACTTCGCGCCGATTGTTCCAGTTAATGTGTTCGCGCAAAAAATACAAAGTAATGGCTCGGTACATAGCGCCACTATCTACAAAAACATAATTCAATTCAGCAGCTAATTCGCGAGCAAGGGTACTTTTACCGCAAGAAGAATACCCATCTAAAGTAACAATGATTTTTTTCAAAGCGCGATGATTTGTGGGCAAATTAAACACAAAACCCCCAAACAAAGAAGGGGGTTTTAGCAAAAACGGTCATACACATGCAACCAATATTTATTATATCGCTAGCGCAGGGCTGTTCCCCATCGTTTTGAGAAATCGCACATGGGCAATAATTGCTTTCCGAACTGTAGGATATTCAATGTATTGGAGCTGATACTCCTGACATACTGCACGAACAATTTTACTGATTTCAGGATAATGAACATGCGAAATTTTGGGAAACAAATGGTGTTCTATCTGAAAATTCAACCCGCCAACCAACCAACATACCAATTTGCTCTTAGTAGCAAAATTGGCGGTAGTTTTAATTTGATGAATTGCAAATTCATTTTCCAACTTATGATCCTGTTCATCCGGCATTGGGAAAGCCGTATGTTCTACAGTATGTGCTAATTGAAATACAATCGACAATACAAAACCTGCTACCAAACTCATGGTTACAAAGCCAACCAACCATTGTAGCCAACCAACCGCCACAATAGGTATTACAATAAATACGGCGGCATGGTATACTTTCACACTCCAAAACTCCACATGATCGGCCCATTTCATTTTTTTTAAGGGCACATTACCAATTTTTTGGGTAAAATATTTTTTGTAATCGGTAAAAAATATCCAGAATACATACAGCAGCATATACAAAGCCCAAAAGTAAAAATGCTGAAAACGGTGCATTTTCAATTTTTTTTGTGTTGGAGCCAAACGCATGAGTACGCCAATTTCAATATCATCATCTACACCATCTACATTGGTATAGGTATGATGTATCATATTATGCTTCATATTCCACATAAAATGATTAGCGCCCAACAAACTAATTGAGGATGCTGCAATAGTGTTCACCCATTTGCTTTTACTAAAACTACCGTGGCTACCATCGTGCATTACATTAAAGCCTATTGCTGCTACCAATCCGCCTAATACCACGCATTCGGCTATCCCCCAATACCATATTGGCGTAAACAGTACCAAATGCAAGTACACCATTACAAACGCACCTACCATCAGGATGGCTTTGGTAAACAACGAGAAGGTACCGGTTGCTTTAATGCCCTCGGTTTCGAAGTATTGTTGTACTCGTTTTTTTAATTCGCTATGCAATGATTGTGAGGTGGTTTGCGGATACTTGGGTACTAGAAAAGGACTGCTCATACAGCGGATAAATGATTGATAAACGATGCAATATAACCTTAATAGGGATAGGTTGAGCTAGCGTTTGACAAGCATCAAAAAAGCTTAACACATTACAATAATCATTTCAATTAAATATTAACCATTAAACAATTGATTATTTTGACAAAATCCAACTCCTTTCCATCTTGATTACACAACATCACAACGAAATATCGCCTTTTTATGCACCAAACAACATATACAATAAATCACCAAACAACCAAAAGCAATATCCATGCAACTACATTTCCACATCTATGAATAAGTTGTTGTTGGTAAAATGGTTTTTTAGTGTTTAGTTTGGATATTGAAATGATTGCAGACCATCTGCTAAAGGCAGCTTCTCTTTCATGACTCAAAACCACTATTGTATGCAAAATACCAAAGAATTAGATGCGCTTTTTTCACTAATCGACGATCCGGATATGGAAGTATACGAAACTGTTTCGGAGCGCATTACCGGTTTTGGGAAAGCCATCATTCCCAATTTAGAGAACCTTTGGGAAAACTCTCCCAATTACGAAGTACAGGCCCGTATAGAAGCGTTGATACATGCCTTGCAGTTTAACGATTTACAAAAAGAGCTTACGGAGTGGAAAAATAGCTTACAGCAAGATTTATTTCAAGGTGCGCTTCTTGTGGCACGATACCAATTTCCCGATTTGCACACATCTGCCATTTTGCAGGACATTGAAAAAATACGACGCAATGTTTGGTTAGAACTTAACAGCTACCTAACCCCATTAGAACAAGCCAATGTGCTTTCGAGTATTTTGTACAATTATTACAACCTAAATGGCACAGAAGTATCGTATAACCGCCCAAACGATTTTTTTATCAACAAGGTGCTTGCTAGCCGAAAGGGCAACTCTATCAGCAATGGTATTTTATATAAGATATTGTGCAATCTACTAGACATCAAAGCCTATATCATCAATATTCCCAAACATTTGATAATCGCCTTTTACCGTTCGGGCTACACCCCCGACGATGCAATTGATCCGGAAGAAAAAATCTACTTTTTTGTTGATGGTACAACAGGGCATGCTTTTAGCCACAACGACATTAAAGGTTATTTAAAGCGTATGAATATGACACCCAAGCCCCTATATTACGAACCGTTGACGAATGCACAAGTAATTCAAATGCTGCTACGCGAACTTGGTAAATGCTATCAAGAAGATCCAATTAAACAAGCGGAAATTGCCACCTTAGCCGCTTTACTGAACGACTAATTAACTAGGTTACTCTTTTTCTGTTTAAAAAAGCAGCAGCCTTTTTCATAACACCTTTTCCTATTCGGCAATAAGTGGTGTTTGGTGCTTTTTTACTACAAAACGCATTTGCAGCAATACCGACAATACAATAAGACCAAAGCCAACATAAAAACCCTTACTCAATAATTGGTTTTCGTGATAAATGGCAAATGCAAGTACCATGCCGTACACCGGTTCTAAATTCAATGTGAGATTTTGGGTAAATACCGACAAATGTTTCAATGCCTTTAACGACAAATCCATGGCTACGATTGTGCATAACCAACTCAGCAACAAGAGCCACAACCAATCGCTCAAGGCCGGATACCATTGCATATGCGGCTGATAACCATATAGTACCGGCATAAACAACGAAAGCACCAACCAACCACCACCAAGTTCGTACATAATCATGGGCTTCGGGGGCACTTTCTCTAGCATTTGCTTATTGAGTATCGAAAAAATGACACTCGTAATAGCGGCACCTAATCCAATTACAATACCCAACTGATAAGATGGATCAAAATGAAAAATTAAAACGATGCCGAAAATTCCCAAACACCCCAACCCTACTTCGCGCAGCTGTATGGCCTTGCGAAGCAACAACGGTTCTATTAAAGCAGTAAAGAAACCCGCCGACGACAAACAAGTGAGCGTAATAGATACATTACTACATTTAATACTACCATAAAAAAGCACCCAATGCAGTGCTACAAGGGCGCCTATACCTAGCAATTGCAATACGGTTTGCCTATGTAAACGGGGTAATTGGCGTGTAGCAAACAACCAAAGTAGCAAAGTAAGTACCGTTATGAGCAAGCGATACCAAACCAATACTACGGCATTAAGCTGTATGGTTCGGCCTAAAACACCGGTGAAACCCCACAAAAAAACAGCTGCATGCAACTGTAGTAACGATAATTTCAAAACACAAAAGTTGAGGATGCAATAAAACCAAAAGAGCAAACCCATTGCTGTGTGTTTGCTCTTTCAAAATTGGCAAAAGCAAGTTACTGCTATTTGCTTTCTGCTACATATTCTTTAGTAAAATCGGCGGTAATAATTTTGGCTTGTGTAGCTGCCGATTGATTTACTTTTTTACGATAGTTTTTAAACAAACTTTCAAACTGGATTCGAATAACACCAATAACCCCTTCTTTAATAATGCCCTTGCTCATTTTGCTCACACCCACCTTACGGTCGATAAAAGTGATAGGCACTTCGGAAATTAGAAAGCCCAACTTCCATGATGCAAATTTCATTTCAATTTGAAAAGCATAACCCACAAAACGGATAGCATCAAAATTGATGGTTTCCAATACTTTTCGGCTATAGCAAACAAACCCGGCCGTTGGATCTTTGATAGGCATCCAAGTAATACAACGAGTAAAAATAGATCCTCCCCTGCTGTAAAAATGTCGGTCGAAAGGCCAATTTTCAATAGCGCCACCTTTCACATACCTGCTGCCAATACTTACGTCGGCCTTACCAAAAAAACAGGCTTCGTACAATCGTTCCAAATCTTTGGGATTGTGCGAAAAATCGGCATCCATTTCAAATATATAATCGTATTTGCGGGCAATACACCATTTAAAACCGTGAATATAAGCCGTACCCAAACCCAATTTGCCGGTTCGCTCTTCTAAAAATAGCTGTCCCGGGTACACTTGTATTAAATCTTTTACAATTTGGGCAGTACCATCCGGCGACCCATCGTCTATTACCAAAATATGGTAATGCAATTGCAAAGAAAAAACAGCTTCTACAATTGCTGCGATATTTTCCTTTTCATTGTAGGTAGGAATGATGACAATTTTTTTCAAAGTAGATTCGGGTAAGGGATGGAAAATGAAAACTTTTTGCAAGATTAATTAAATAAACACAGATTTTAGTAGTGCTTGCAAGGTTATTAGCAATTTCAAGATTTTTTTAACAAGGTTCTGTTGAGCATTTCGGTTAGCTTTTGCTTGGTATTCATAGCAAAATCGCCTTTCATCATCCAATCGTAATACTGTGGTTCTTCTTTCAACACTTGTGTAACAGGCTTGCCTTTGTGTTTGCCAAAATTAAATATTTCTATACCATTTTGTTTAATAAACCGACGTGCAAAATCTACAATATCATCTTCACCGGTAAATTTAACAATCGCTTCCGGGGTATTGCCCAAATTGGGATAACGGGCTACTTGTGCTTCTAGCACTTCGCAGGTGGCGGCAGCATCGGCTTCTGCACCATGTGCCCCTGTAAGTTCTTTGCTACAATAAAACTTATATGCGGCACTAAGCGTACGCTGTTCCATTAAATGAAACACTTTTTGTACGTCTACCATTTTACGTCCATCGGTACTAAATTCCAATCCGGCACGTAAAAACTCTTCAATTAGCATCGGCACATCAAATCGGTTGCTATTGTAACCGCCCATATCGCAGTTGTCTAAAAACTGTTTTACTTCGTTGGCTACTTGCTTAAAAGTGGGTGCATCCTTTACCATTTCATCGGTAATGCCGTGAATATCGGCAGCCGCTTGTGGTATTGGCATTTGGGGATTGATGAGTTTGCGCTTTACCACTTTGTTTCCGTCGGGCAACAATTTTACGATGGCCAATTCTACAATACGGTCGGTACTGATGTTGATACCGGTGGTTTCTAAATCGATAAATGCCAAAGGGCGGGTTAGTTGAAGTTTCATGTAGCGGAAATAAAATTAGTAGTGGTGTGCGCTGCGGCGAAATTACGCAGAATAAAGCGTTATACCCCTCTTAAAAACGAATGGCTTCTTAAAATTGTTACAATTTTTGCATCTGCCGTCGGCACAGCATGCATTAATCTTGTAATTTGCAAACTTAAATACCCCTAAATGAAAACAAAATACTTGATTTTAACGCTTCTCATTGGCGCATTTGTAGCCACTATTGCCTGCACGCCCGTTAATAAATCGGGAGGCTGCCCTTCGCACGACAAAAATTATTTTCGCCGGTAATAAATGACCACTTTGTTTTTTAAAACCCCATTTTGTATGACCCAATGGAATCAATTAACCCAAGCCGACCAAGTTGATGCTATCAAAGCAGCATCTTTCCACGCACCGCAGCTGATATTTAAGCATAGTACTACTTGCAGTATTAGTGGGATGGCCAAAAACCGGCTCGACCGTGCTGATGCCCCTTCGGGAGTAGCCTTTCATTATTTGGATTTGCTATCGTATAGGCCCGTTTCGGCATTGGTAGCCGAAACATTCAATGTGCACCATGAATCGCCACAAGTATTGCTGATACATAAAGGCGCCTGTATATATGACGAAAGCCATTATGGCATAACGATGGATGAAATTGCAGAGCAAGTGGCTGCTTTGTAAGCACTTATCAACAATGCGCTAGTAGCATGGCGGCAAACCCTTTTGTCAACCGAAAAATAAAAGCCAAAAGCCATTCTTGTTTTGGAACAGGAATGGCTTTATTGTTTAACAGCCGAAGCAAAAATGATAGCACATCTCAATTTTCAGCGGTTGTATGCCCAATAGTAGCACGTACTTTGAACGGTGCCAACGCCTTAGTTGCTTACTACGTAGTACCGGCCCCTGGCTCATACAATACCAAAAGCTACCATGTAGCTTATAAATTGTGCAAAAGTCTATTTCGAACCAACTTTTGTTTAAAAAAATAGGGTTGTACACACTTTCATGAAGTGTATACAACCCTCAACTATAGAAGCTGCATCAAGCAACTTATGCATTGATGATTTGTACAAATTCTGCCGCATTCAATGATGCACCACCTACCAAGCCGCCATCCACATCGGGTTGGGCAAATAGTTCTGCCGCATTGTTTCCTTTTACACTACCGCCATACAAAATAGATATATTGGCAGCAACATCGGCTCCATATTGTGCAGCAAATTGTGCGCGAATGAATGCATGAATTTCTTGAGCCTGCGCACTTGTAGCAGTTTTGCCCGTTCCAATTGCCCAAATAGGTTCGTAGGCAATGACTACTTGTTGAATTTGTTCCGCCGAAAGATGGAACAAACTTTCTGCTAATTGTTTGGCCACAAATTCGTTTTGGGCTT
>JACCDS010109555.1_pt1 | contig 15104 bp, 13 predicted proteins | sample 7446441 | NCBI WGS metagenome assembly JACCDS01 (sample SAMN15323445, study PRJNA562643) | freshwater metagenome | isolation source: river surface water | place: USA:Blue River Watershed | collected 2017-08-17 | reverse complement strand
GTATAATGCGCGCTTGCTCTGAACGGACATGGAAGAGCTGCGCTTCCCGGTGGAACGGCAGGACTTCAAATCCTGAAGAGGTTGCCAGCAATCTCTGGTGGGTTCGACTCCCACGCTCTTCCGCCATGGCTCGATATCTCGACGCTGCAGACCACTCAGTCAGGTGATCTGCAGCGCTCCGCGACCGATATCGTTGATGCCGACGGGTCAAACCAGAAACACACCCTTGCCCGACTGTTGCTGGTCGAAGATGCGATACGCTTCTTCGCCCTGATCGAGCCGCCAGCGATGCGTGAAAAGGCTGTCGACATCGATCTTGCGATCGGCGACGAAATCGTTACAGGCCTTCTGCCCCACGGTCGAGAACGTCCATGAGCCCATCACCGTCACCTGCCGACGCAGCATGTCGCGGCTGACATCGATGCTGACCGAGCCGCCTTCCCCCACAAAACAGGCCTTGCCCCAGCTGCGCACGCATTGCACCGATTGCAGCCTTGCGTCCGGTGACGACGACGTATCCATCGACGCATGCGCACCCAGGCCATGTGTGAGCTGCCGAATCGCGGCCACCGCATCCGTTTCGCCGGGATGAATGATGTCAGCGGCACCGAAGGCTTTCGCGCGTTGCAAGCGCTCGTGGCTGATATCGAGCGCGATCACGCGCGCGCCCATGGCCACCGCCAGCTGCGTGGCTGACAAGCCGACCGGCCCCTGACCAAAGATGGCGATCGTCTGGTCGCCCGTCACCTGCAGCCGATGCAGGGCGCCCCAGGCCGTACCAGTGCCACAGGCAATCGCCGCGCCGGTTTCGAAGGAGAGTTCATCGCGCAATTCGACGATCGTGCTGGCCGGGCATTTCATGTAGGTCGCGTGGGCGCCGTGGCTGGTCAGGCCGTAGATCTCGGCCACGCCTTCGACGCACATCTGCTGCCAGCCCGTCGAACAATGCGGGCACGCGCCGCAACCGCGGTAGTGATGCACCATCGCCCGCTGGCCGACATAGGCCTGCTTTGGATTCACGTTTGCGCCCACCGCGACCACCACCCCGCAGGGCTCGTGGCCAGCGATCACGTGCGTGGCTTCGGTATAGCCCAGATTCTTCAGACCCTCGCCGAACGGCGCGCGATAAACCTTCAAGTCACTGCCACACATGCCGGAGGCCTTGATCTCCAGCACGACTTCATTCGGCCCCGGCGAAGGATCGGGGAATTCGCGCAACTCGACCTGGCGGTCGCCGGTGAACACAATGCCTTTCATGCAGCCTCCATCGTTGGGGTGAGCTTGTGGCGTGGTGGTGGACAACGCCCCGGTGCGGCTTATCGCGTCTTAAAAGGTTCGTGATTTTGGAACGAAGGGTTCGACCGTCAGCGGCTGCGTAACGACCGGCTTGTAATCCAGGCGGTTACCCTCTGAAAACCATAACGTGTGCTTCATCCAGTTGACATCGTCACGCTGCGGGAAATCGCTGTGCGCGTGCGCACCCCGCGATTCATTGCGCGCCGCTGCGGAAATCATCGTCGCCTTCGCGGTCTCGATCAGGTTATCGATCTCCAGCGCTTCCAGTCGGGCGGTATTGAAGACACGCGACTTGTCCTTGTACGCGATTCGCAAACGCCGCTCATCGAGTTCCAGAATCTTCTTCACGCCTTCGTCCAGCAGCGCCTGCGTGCGGAACACGCCGCAATGCTGCTGCATGGTCTGCCGGATGTCATTGCCGACGTCCTGCACGCGCTCCGACCCTGTTGACGATTCAAGTCGTGCAAGCCGCGACAACGCGAGGTCGGCAGCGTCGGCCGGCAAAGGCTTGTGGCTCTGGGCTTTCAGATTGGCGGCGACAATGTGATTGCCGGCTGCGCGACCGAACACCATCAGATCCAGCAGGGAATTCGTACCGAGACGATTCGCACCATGAACCGAGATGCAGCCGCACTCGCCGATCGCATACAAGCCATTGACGACTGTGCGCGGATTACCGTCCTTCGGCACAACCACTTGCCCAACCATGTTGGTGGGGATGCCGCCCATCTGATAGTGGATCGTTGGTACGACCGGAATCGGCGCCTTGGTGGCATCGACGTTCGCAAATTTCAGTCCGATCTCGAGAATCGACGGCAGCCGCTTGCGAATGGTATCGGCGCCGATGTGACGCACATCCAGCAGCACATGATCCTTGTTCGGACCGCAGCCGCGACCTTCCTTGATTTCCTGATCCATCGAGCGCGACACGAAGTCACGCGGTGCGAGATCCTTTAGCGTTGGCGCATAGCGCTCCATGAAGCGCTCGCCCAGGCTATTGATCAGGATGCCGCCCTCGCCGCGCACGCCTTCGCTGATCAGGATGCCGGCACCGGACACGCCGGTCGGATGAAACTGCCAGAATTCCATGTCTTGCAGCGGCAACCCTGCACGCGCCGCCATGCCCATGCCGTCACCGGTGTTGATGTAGGCATTGGTCGATGCCGCCCAGATGCGGCCGGCACCACCGGTGGCCAGCACCGTGGTCTTCGCTTCCAGCAGCATGAGCTCACCGGTTTCCATCTCCAGCGCCACGACGCCGAGCACGTCGCCCTCGGCATCGCGCACCAGATCAATGGCCATCCACTCGACGAAGAAATGCGTCTTCGCGCGAACGTTGCGCTGGTACAGCGTGTGCAGCATCGCGTGGCCGGTCCGGTCGGCCGCAGCGCAGGCGCGCTTGACCGGCTGCTCGCCAAAGTTCGACGTATGGCCACCGATCGGACGTTGGTAAATCGTGCCATCCGGATTGCGGTCGAAGGGCATGCCGAAATGTTCCAGTTCATAAACCACCTTCGGCGCTTCACGGCACATGAACTCAATCGCATCCTGGTCGCCGAGGTAGTCCGAACCCTTGACGGTATCGAACATGTGCCAATACCAGTTGTCTTCGGACATATTGCCCAGCGCAGCGCCGATGCCACCTTGCGCGGCGACCGTGTGCGAACGGGTCGGAAAGACCTTCGACAGCACCGCGACGTTCAGGCCGGCCTCGGCCAGTTGCAGTGACGCGCGCATGCCGGAGCCACCTGCGCCAACGATCACGGCGTCAAAACGGCGCGACGGAATGTTTGTAAGATTCATAGCCCTCGTGATAGTGACAATCCCCGCCGCGATGCCGGCCATCGCCAGGCGTTGCCGCCCTATCCGGCGAACCCGCACGGCTGGGGAGCTGATTAGCGCGCTAGTCTAGTGAAGGCGATTTCATCGCGGTTTGTGATTGCAAAATTCAGCCTCGTGAATTGCGATGGTCCGCTGTGTTCAGCCCAAAAAAGCCCCATGCACAGTGGCTCTTTCCGGTTGACTGCCTTGCCTTGACCGGGTCTTCGGCTTCAACCACAATGCGCGGAAAAATCTGACCGACCGACCCATACCCCGCAGCAGCGGCACCCGATGCCTGATGGCGGCCAATGACTGGCGGGGCCGGTCAATGTCACCGCGCTTGACTACCCTCTTTCCCATGACCTCTGACTACGCCCCGCAAGGTCTTTACCCGTTCGAAAGCGATGCCACGGCGAGCCTTGAGCTGATTCCGCTGTCGGTGCGCTACAAGCTCGACTGCGCGGAAGTCAAGCTGCACCTGCCGCAGTGGCAGGCGCTGAGCGTTGACGAGCGAGCGCAGTTGCTCCGCTTGCCCTGTGCCTCGCCCGATGAGGTGAGCAGGTATCGTGAGGTGTTGAACGACATGATCGACCGGCATCATGCGGTGCCGCCGACACCCCATCCGCTCGAGGGCGATGAACCCTGGCGCACGCTATCCCACTGGCCACAGGTCGTGGCCGACCAGTGCGAGCGGCAAGGCCTGCTGCTGCCGGCGATAAGCCGCTGGCAGGGGCTATGTGAATCTGACCGGCATGCGCTGTTTGTGCTGGGCAGGTCGAAGCATTCGCAGGCTGAATTCATCGCTGCAATGCGCCTGTTTTTCGGCGACTGACCCGGGCAGACCCGCGTCGCTACACCGCCTCCCTGCTCCCTGTTTTTCAGCAAATCCAGCAATTTTCAGCCGCTTCGACTGCGTCAAAATTTCATCAACACATGAAACCGCGCGGTGGACTCGGGCTGTGCAGCCGCAGTAAAGCCGTACCAAAATATAGATATTTTTATGAAATTTAGCCCTATAAGGCCAATGTTGCAGCACAAAATCAATTAATTATCGAGATTCTGGCACGTCACTTGCGTTTCTCCGAGTCGAGTCCGCCATAACGGCGAAGGCTCAGACAACCAGACACTGGGGAGACACAACATGGCACTGCTGGAAAGAAGCGAGTGGTACGACCTCGCGCGAACGACCAACTGGACACCAAGCTACGTCACCGACGCTGAGCTGTTCCCGGAAGAGATGTCCGGCGCACGCAATGTGCCGGCAGAACAATGGGCGTCGTATGACGAGCCTTACAAGGTGTCGTACGCCGAATATGTGAAAGTCCAGCGCGAGAAGGATGCGGGCGCGTATTCGGTCAAGGCAGCACTCGAGCGCAGCCAGATGTTTGAACAGGCCGACCCGGGATGGCTGTCCATCCTGAAGGCGCATTACGGCGCAATTGCGCTCGGCGAGTATGCGGCCATGAGTGCAGAGGCGCGCATGGTGCGCTTCGGCCGCGCGCCGGGCATGCGCAACATGGCCACCTTCGGCATGATGGACGAGAACCGTCACGGCCAGATCCAGCTGTATTTCCCGCACGAGCACTGCAAGAAGGATCGCCAGTTCGACTGGGCGCACAAGGCCTATCACACCAACGAATGGGGCGCGATCGCTGCGCGCCACACCTTCGACGACCTGTTCATGGCGCGCAGTGCCACCGAGATCGCGGTGATGCTGACCTTCGCCTTCGAGACCGGTTTCACCAACATGCAGTTCCTCGGTTTGGCCGCCGATGCTGCCGAGGCCGGCGACTACACTTTCGCCAGCCTGATCTCGAGCATTCAGACTGATGAGTCGCGGCATGCGCAGATCGGCGCACCGGCGCTACAGATCCTCATCGACAACGGCAAAAAGGACGAGGCACAGAAGCTGGTCGATATTGCCATCGCACGCGCATGGCGCCTGTTCGCCGTGCTGACCGGTCCGTCGATGGATTACTACACGCCGCTGGCGCATCGCAAGCAGTCGTTCAAGGAATTCATGCAGGAGTGGATCGTTGGGCAGTTCGAGCGTTCACTGCTCGACATGGGCTTGTCCCTGCCCTGGTACTGGAACCAGATGGTGGATGAGTTTGATTATCAGCATCATGCCTACCACCTCGGCATCTGGTTCTGGCGCCCGACCGTCTGGTGGAATCCGGCTGCCGGCATGACGCCAGAGTGCCGCGACTGGCTCGAAGAAAAGTACCCGGGCTGGAACGATACCTTCGGCAAGTGCTGGGACGTGATCATCGACAACCTGCTGGCTGGCCGGCCTGAGCTGACCGTGCCGGAGACGCTGCCGATCGTCTGCAACATGAGTCAGATTCCGATCTGCGCGATCCCGGGCGACCGCTGGCAGGTACGCGACTATCCGCTCGATTATCAGGGGCGTACCTATCACTTCAATTCCGAGATCGATCGCTGGGTGTTCCTGCAAGACCCGCTGCGCTATCGCGACCACATGACCCTGGTCGATCGCTTCCTCGCCGGCCAGATCCAGCCGATGAACCTGATGGGCGCGCTGCAATACATGAGCCTCGCTCCCGGCGAGATCGGCGATGACGCGCACAACTATGCGTGGGTCGAGCGCTATCGCCACCAGCCCTATCAGCGCAAGGCTGCCTGAACCTTTCCCGGAGACGAACCATGGCACTGTATCCATTGATTTCCAATTTTCAGCATGACTTCGTGCTGCAGCTGCTCGCGGTCGATACCGACAACACGATGGATGAGGTCGCGGCGGCAGCCGCCCATCATTCGGTCGGGCGTCGCGTGGCACCGCAGCCGGGCAAGGTGATTCGCGTGCGCCGCCAGGGCGATACCGACTTTTTCCCGCGTGACAAAAAGCTCGGCGACAGCGGCATCAAGCCGATGGAATGCGTCGAGTTCATCTTTGCCGACCACTGAGGCGCACCATGGCTTACGTGAAAGCCTGTGCCGCGAGCGACCTGTGGGAAGGCGACATGGTCGAGGTCGAGGTGAACGAGCATGTCGTCGTGGTGGTCTGGCCGACCGGCGGCGAGATCCATGCCTACCAGGGCATCTGTCCTCACCAGGACATTCCGCTGGCCGAAGGCAAGTTCGACGGACGGGTGCTGATGTGCCGCGCCCACCAGTGGACCTTCGACGGACACACCGGCGCCGGCATCAACCCCGGCAACTGCAAGCTCGCACGCTACCCCGTGAAGGTCGACAGCGAGGACGTCTGGATCGACACCGACGGTGTCGAAGCCCTGTTCTCGCAATAATCCAAGGAGACTCCATGAGTACCGCATCTGAAGCGTACAAGAACAATCGCGTCGGCCCTGTGCTGCGCACCAGTGACATCACCGAGGGCGTCATCGAAGCCGCGCATGAAGACAACCCGGGCAAGACCATTCGCGTCGACGACAAGATCGCGTATGTGCGGATCGACACCGACAACGAACTGATGCTGCGGCGCGAGACACTCGAGCGCACGCTCGGCCGGCCCTTCCGCATGGCTGAGCTGGAGGTCAACCTCGGCTCTTTCGCCGGCCGCATCGAGACGACGGACGACTACGTTCGCTTCTATTACGAGAAAACCATTTAAGGAAGCACGACCATGCCCCAGCCCGACATCCTCAAACCGCTGAAGACCTGGAGCCATCTCGCCGGTCGTCGCCGCAAGCCGAGCGAATATGAAATCGTCTCGACCAACCTGCACTACACAACCAACAACCCGGACGCGCCGTTTGAGCTCGATCCGAATTTCCCGATGGCGCTGTGGTTCAAGAAAAACCGCAATGCCAGCCCGCTGAAGCACGCCGACTGGAATGCCTTTCGCGATCCGGACGAGCTGATCTATCGCACCTACAACATGCTGCAGGATGGTCAGGAAACCTACGTGCATGGCCTGCTCGACCAAATGTCGGCACGCGGCCACGATGCAATGCTGGAGCGCACCTGGGCCGGTTCGCTGGCGCGACTGTATGCGCCGTCGCGCTACCTGTTTCATGCGCTGCAGATGGCCTCCGCCTACCTGAGCCAGATGGCGCCAGCCTCCACGATCTCGAACTGCGCGACCTACCAGACCGCCGATTCGCTGCGCTGGCTGAGTCACACAGCCTACCGGACCCGCGAGCTGTCCAAGACGTTTGCCGACATTGGTCTCGGCGTCGATGAGCGCCGCTATTGGGAGCAGGATCCGGCCTGGCAAGGCTTCCGCGAACTGGTGGAAAAAGCCCTGATCGCGTGGGACTGGGGCGAGGCCTTTGTCGCCTTCAGCCTCGTGATTCGTCCGGCTGTCGAGGAAGCGGTGCTGCGCGCGCTCGGTCAGGTCGGCCGCCATCATGGCGATACCTTGCTCGGCATGCTCACTGATGCGCAGCTGCTGGATGCCGAGCGCCACCGCCGCTGGGCAGGCGCGCTGGTGCGCCACTGCCTCGAGACCGAGGGCAACCGCGAAGTCTTGCGCGGCTGGATCGCCAAGTGGACGCCGTTGGCCGATGCGGCGATCGATGCGTATTGCAGCGCCCTGCCGGACGCGCCCGAGGCGGCCGCAAAGGCGCGTGCGGCAACGCGGCAGTTCCGTGAGTCGCTCGCGCTGTGAGCACCCAGCCTGTGAGCACCCAGCCTGTGAGCACGCCGCCGGGTGAGGCCGATGCCCGGCGGCGCGTCGACATCGCGCAGGGCGAGTCCTTCACCGCCGATGCGGCCGAGGACAGCCTGCTGCGGGCCGCCCTGCGCGCCGGCATCGGCTTCCCGCATGAGTGCAGCGTCGGCGGCTGCGGTGCGTGCCGCTTCGAGCTGTTGGAAGGCGAGGTCGATGACCTGTGGCCCGCCGCTCCCGGCTTAAGCGAGCGCGACCGCAAGCGCGGCAAGCGGCTCGCCTGCCAGTCACGCCCGCGCACCGACGTGATGCTGCGCGTGCGCTGCGACGATAGTTACCGGCCCGTGATCGCGCCGGTACGTCGGCCGTTCACACTCACAGCGCGGCGCTGGCTGACCGCCGACATGGCCGAGCTGACGTTCGAGGCCACGGACGGTGTCGACTTCCTGCCCGGCCAGTACGCGCTGCTGTACCTGCCCGAGGTGTCGGGCGCGCGCGCCTACTCGATGAGCAATGTCGCCGATGGCTCGGGGCGGCTGCAGTTCATCGTGCGGCGCGCACCTCATGGCAGCGGCAGCGCCCGGCTGGTCGACCAGCTGGCGATCGGCGAGCGCATCGACATCGACGGCCCCTACGGCCATGCGTATCTGCGCGAACAGCTTGAACGGCCGATCGTCTGCATCGCGGGGGGCTCCGGTCTCGCGCCGATACTGTCGGTGGCGCGACGCGCAGCGGTGGCAATGACGGTGCCGATCGACGTGTTTTTCGGTGGCCGAGGCATGGATGACCTGTGCGCCGATGCGCTGCTGGCAGCCTTGCCAGGCTTTGGCGAGCGGCTGCGGCTACATAACGTGCTGTCCGGCCCTCTTGACGACCGCTGGCACGGCGCCACCGGCTGGGTACATGAGGAAGTTGACCGCGTGATCGGCGAGCGCGCCGGCGATTGCGAGTTCTACTTTGCCGGCCCACCGCCGATGATCGAGTCGCTGCAGGCGCTGCTGATGGTGCGCTGGAAGGTGAACTTCAGCCAGATTCACTTCGACCGTTTCGTCTGAAACGGCCGCGGCTGAAGTATGCTGCGACAAAAGCCCGGGCATCGACGACCGGGATATTCAGGGGGAGACGATGCGCAAGCAAGACCCTGCAAAAAAAGCAGACGCCGCGGGCACGAAGCGCAGCGACGGCAGCCCGTGGAGCCGCGCCGATATCAAGGTGCCGGACATCCAGGATCTGGCGAAGCGCTTGCGCTTCGCGCCGCAACAGGGCCGTATCTGGCTGGATGATCAGCGAATGATGCTGATGCACATCAGCAATCTGGGATCGCTGCGGCAGGAGCTGATCGAAGGCATGGGCAAGGAACGCGCGCGCGGCCTGATCACGCGTATCGGCTACCAGGCCGGTGCGCGTGACGCGCAGATGTCGCGCAAGGTGCGCGCCAATCGTTCTACCTTTGATGACTTTCTCGCCGGCCCGCAGCTGGTGTCGCTGGAAGGCATCGTGTTCTGCGAACCCATCGGCCTGCACATCGATGTCGAAAAGGGTGAATACTTCGGCGACTTTCACCTCGTCGATTGCGCGGAAGCCGAGGCGCACATTGCCAGCTATGGCATTGGCAATGAAGGCGTGTGCTGGATGCTGGTCGGCTATGCCTGCGGCTACACCAGCGCTTTCATGGGCCGCCCTATCCTGTGGCGCGAGACGGAATGCCGCAGCATGGGCCATGAAAAATGCCGGGTGATCGGCAAGCCCGTCGAAGAATGGGAAGACGCCGACGATGATCTGCGCTTCCTGCAGATCGGTGACTTCGTCAAGTGGTCAACCAGCGACAAGCCACCGGCTGGCAGCGTAGACGCGGGCATCTCGCCGACCCATAACGCGGCGCAGCGCAACGAGTTCGGTATGGTCGGCATCTCAAGCGGCTTCAATACGGTCGTGCACATGGTGAAAAAGGTCGCACCGACCGAAGCCACCGTGCTGTTCCTCGGCGAGAGCGGCGTCGGCAAGGAAATCTTCGCGCACAACCTGCACCAGCTGAGCGCGCGCAAGGACGGCCCCTTTATCGCCGTCAACTGCGCAGCGATTCCGGAGCATCTGATGGAATCCGAACTGTTCGGCGTGGAGAAAGGTGCATTCACCGGCGCCACGGCGTCACGGCCCGGTCGCTTCGAACGCGCCGATGGCGGCACGCTGTTCCTCGACGAGATCGGCACGCTGAGCTTCACCGCGCAGGGAAAATTGCTGCGTGCAATACAGCAGGGAGAAATCGAGCGCGTGGGCGACGCGAAGACGCGCAAGGTCGACGTGCGGCTCGTGGCCGCAACGAATGTCAACCTGCGCGAGGCAGTGAAGGCCGGCACCTTCCGCGAAGACCTGTTTTTCCGCTTGAACGTGTTTCCGATCAAAGTGCCGCCGCTGCGCCTGCGGCGCGACGACATTCCGCTGATGATGAACTGGTTCCTGCAGCGCTTCTCGAAAAAACATCGCAAGGCCATCACCGGTTTTCGTGAGCGCGCGGTGGATGCGCTGGTGAACTATGACTGGCCGGGCAATGTGCGCGAGCTGGAAAACATGATCGAGCGCGCCGTCATTCTGGCCGAGGACGGCGGCGCGCTGGACCTCAGCCACCTGTTTACCTCCGGCGAGGAAATCGACGTCTCGTCGTTCCGGATCAACAAGACCGGACGCATTGCGCTGAAACCAGCAGAGGAACCGGGCGACCTCGCCCTGCCCGCGTCAAGCCTGATGGCCAACCTCGAAGAAGCCGAGCTGTCGCTGTTGCGCTCGGCACTGCAGGAAAGCCAGGGCAATTTGTCGAAGGCTGCCCGCATGCTCGGCATCAGCCGCGCAAAACTGGCGTACCGGTTGGAGAAGCACGGCATACAGCCGGCCTGAATGTCTCGATGCGCGATCGACGCTGCAAGCGGTCATTACTGACCGCGACAAGCGCATCGGCCAGGCGCGCGCAGTGATCGGCCTGTCGTCAGCGTCCGCGCGATGCTTACGTCAGCACGTGCCGGTGGCCGTCGATCGCCTCGCGCACAATCGGCATGAGGTCGGCGGTAGCGGGGGTCGACAGGCCGGCGACGATGGCCTGGCGCATGCGCGGCTCCCAGAATTTTTTCAGGTGGGTCGCGATGTCGGCCTTGGCCTGCTCGCGGTCCGGCATGCTTTCAAAAAACATACCGATCTGGTTCGCCATTTTGACGAGATGCTGAATGTCCATTGCGTCACTCCGTGCGAAGCCGTTCCGGATGCGCGTACACCACGTACGACGCATCGCGCATGAATCCGATCAAGGTGAGGCCGGCCTGCGTGGCCAGCCGCACGGCAAAACTGGTGGGCGCGGAAATCGCCGCCATCGCGCCGACGTTCATCGCCACGGCCTTCTGCACCATCTCGACGCTGGCACGGCTGGTGATGAGCAAGGTACCACGCGAAAAATCCGTCTTCTGCTTCACCAGTGCCCCGGTCAGCTTGTCGAGCGCATTGTGGCGCCCGACATCCTCACGCACGCAGACCACTTCGCCGGCGGCATTCATCCACGCGGCGGCATGGGTGGCGCCGCTCTGCTGCTGCAGCGGCTGCAGTTCGTGCATGGTGCGCATGCCGGCGATCAGCTGCGCCGGGTCGACGGGATGCTGGTGCGCCACCGGCGGCATCGGGCGCACCACCTGATCCAGCGCCTCGGTGCCGCACAGGCCACAGCCGGTACGGCCGGCCAGGTTGCGACGGCGTTCCTTCAGCGTGAGGAAACGCTCGGTGGCAATCTCGATATGGACGAGCTGCCCGTCCGGTGTCGGCTCGACGTCGCAGCCATAAAATTCAGAAGCATCGCGGATGATGCCTTCGGTCAGCGAGAAGCCCAGCGCAAATTCTTCCAGGTTGGCCGGCGACGCCAGCATCACCGCATGGGAAATGCCGTTGTACTCGAGCGCCACCGGCACCTCGACCGCCAGCACGTCTTCCGACGCGGTGCAGGCACCGTCGCGAAAGCGCCAGACCGGCACCTGTTCCAGCGTGTCGGCACCGTCAGTCAGCTCGGCGGTCTTGGGGTCATGTCCCATGCAATGATCTTTCGTCTCAGGCGCCGGACACCTCGGTCCGCGCCAATTCCAGCTGCTGCTGGTTGAATCGTTGATATTCCGCCTGCCACGCCGAAGGCTGCGTCACCGGCATCACCTGCACGGCCGTCACCTTGTACTCGGGGCAGTTGGTGGCCCAGTCGGAGTTGTCGGTCGTGATCACATTCGCGCCCGACTCCGGGAAGTGGAAGGTGGTGTAGACCACGCCCGGCTGGACGTTTTCCGTGATCGTCGCGCGGAGCACGGTCTGGCCTGAGCGCGATTCGATACCGACCCAGTCACCCTCGCGGATGCCGCGCTCTTCGGCGTCATGCGGATGAATCTCCAACCGGTCTTCGCTGTGCCAGCGGACATTCTCGGTACGGCGCGTCTGCGCGCCGACATTGTACTGCGACAGGATGCGGCCAGTCGTCAGGATCAGCGGGAAGCGCTGCGTGACCTTTTCATCGGTCGCTATATATTTTGTAATCATGAAGCGACCCTTGCCGCGCACGAACTGCTCGATGTGCATGATCGGCGTGCCGTCCGGCGCACCCTCGTTGCACGGCCATTGCACACTGCCGAGACGATCGATCTTCTCGTAAGTGACGCCATGGAAGCTGGGCGTGAGCGCGGCGATCTCGGCCATGATCTCGGCGGGGTGCGCATAGTTCATCGGATAGCCGAGTGCGTTCGCCAGCAACTGCGTGACCTCCCAGTCGGCATAGCCGGCCTTCGGCGGCATCACCTTGCGCACGCGCGAGATGCGGCGCTCGGCATTGGTGAAGGTGCCATCCTTCTCAAGGAAGGACGAGCCCGGCAGGAAGACATGCGCATACTTCGCTGTCTCGTTGAGGAAAATATCCTGCACAACCAGACATTCCATCGCCGCCAGTGCATCGGCCACATGCTGGGTGTTGGGGTCGGATTGCACGATGTCTTCGCCCTGCACATACAGGCCGCGGAAGCTGCCATCGAGTGCGGCCTCGAACATGTTCGGAATACGCAGGCCCGGCTCCGGGTTCAGTGACACGCCCCAGAAGGCTTCAAATTCGGCGCGTACCATGCTGTCCGAAATGTGCCGGTAACCCGGCAGCTCATGCGGGAATGAACCCATGTCGCACGAGCCCTGCACGTTGTTCTGTCCGCGCAGCGGGTTCACGCCGACACCGGAGCGGCCGATATTTCCGGTCGCCATCGCGAGGTTGGCAATGCCCATCACCATCGTCGAGCCTTGCGCATGCTCGGTAACGCCCAGGCCATAGTAGATGGCCGCGTTGCCACCGGTGGCATACAACCGCGCGGCGCCGCGTAGCAGCTCGGCCGGCACGCCGGTGACCTCAGCCATGGCCTCCGGCGAGTTTTCCGGCCGGGATACGAAGTCCTTCCAGGCAGCGAACGACGCGGTGTCGCAGCGCTCGGCAATGAACGCATCGGCCAGCAAGCCCTCGGTGACGATCACGTGCGCCAGCGCATCGATGACGGCGACGTTGGTACCTGGCTTGAGCTTCAGGTGATAGTCGGCGCGGTAATGCGCGCCCTTGACCATCTCGGTACTGCGCGGATCGACCACGATGAGCTTTGCGCCCTGCCGCAGCCGTCGCTTCATCTGCGATGCAAACACCGGATGCGCGGCAGCCGGATTGGCGCCAATGACCATGATGACGTCGGCATCCATCACCGAATCGAAGGTCTGGGTGCCGGCAGACTCGCCGAGCGTTTGCTTCAGGCCATAGCCGGTCGGCGAATGACAGACGCGCGCGCAAGTGTCGACGTTGTTGTTGCCAAAGGCTGCTCGGACCAGCTTTTGCACGAGATAGGTTTCTTCATTCGTGCAGCGCGATGAGGTGATGCCACCGATCGAGTCGCGGCCATGAGTTTGCTGGATGCGCTTGAACTCGCTGGCGGCATAGGCGATCGCTTCGTCCCACGACACTTCCTGCCACGGGTCGGTGATCTTCTTGCGAATCATTGGCTTGAGCATGCGGTCTTTATGAGTTGCATAGCCCCACGCAAAACGGCCCTTCACGCACGAATGGCCGTGATTCGCCTTGCCGTCCTTCCACGGCACCATCCTCACGACTTCGCTACCTTTCATTTCCGCCTTGAACGAACAGCCGACGCCGCAGTACGCGCAGGTGGTGATCGCGCTGTGCTCGGCCACACCGATGCGGATGACGGTCTTTTCGGTCAGGGTGGCCGTCGGGCAGGCTTGCACGCAGGCGCCACACGATACGCATTCGGACTCCATGAAGGCGTCGTTCTGACCGGCCGCGACGCGCGACTCAAAGCCGCGGCCGTTGATGGTCAGCGCGAAGGTGCCCTGGGTTTCTTCGCAGGCACGTACGCAGCGATTGCAGACGATGCACTTCGACGGGTCGTAGGTGAAGTAAGGGTTCGACTCATCCTTCTTCAGCTCGAGGTGGTTTTCGCCTTTTTTGTAGCGCACCTCGCGCAGACCGACGAGACCGGCCACGTCCTGCAGCTCACAGTTGCCATTGGTGGGGCAGGTCAGGCAGTCGAGCGGATGATCGGAGATGTACAGCTCAAGCATGCCGCGACGGAGGTCAGCCAGCTTGGGCGTCTGCGTGCGCACCTTCATGCCCGGCTCGACCGGCGTGGTGCAGGACGCCGGATAGCCCTTGCGGCCCTCGATCTCCACCAGGCAGACACGGCAGGAGCCGAATGCTTCGAGCGAATCGGTGGCGCACAGCTTGGGTACGTTAATGCCCGCCTCGGCGCTGGCGCGCATGACGGAGGTGCCGGCAGGTACGGTGACGCTGACGCCGTCGATTTCCAGCGTCACAAGCGTGGCGGACTGCCTGGCAGGCGTCCCGAAATCTTTGTCGTCGATGGCAATCATGCGTGCTCCTTCATGTCGGCGGCGATGCCGAAATCTTCCGGAAAATGATTCAGCGCGGACAGCACCGGGAAGGGCGTCATGCCCCCCATCGCGCACAGTGAGCCATTGAGCATCACGTCGCAAAGGTCGCGCACCAGATGGATCTGCTGCTCGCGATCCTCACCGGCGATAACGCGGTCAAGCGCTTCCCTACCGCGCGTGGAGCCGATGCGGCACGGTGTGCATTTGCCGCAGGACTCGATCGCGCAGAATTCCATCGCATAGCGCGCCTGCTTCAGCATGTTCACGCTGTCGTCGAACACCACGATGCCGCCATGACCGAGCGTGCCACCGATTTTCAGGAAAGCTTCATAGTCGAGCGGCGTGTCGAACTGCGATTCCGGCAGGTAGGCACCCAGCGGGCCACCGACCTGCACTGCCCGGATCGGACGGCCACTGCGTGTGCCGCCGCCGAAGTCGATCAGCATCTCGC
>JACCDS010675082.1_pt1 | contig 15106 bp, 11 predicted proteins | sample 7446441 | NCBI WGS metagenome assembly JACCDS01 (sample SAMN15323445, study PRJNA562643) | freshwater metagenome | isolation source: river surface water | place: USA:Blue River Watershed | collected 2017-08-17 | reverse complement strand
GGTAAGCCATCGGCACGAAGGCTTCGCGGCGCACGGCAACCAGCGTTTGCAGCACGTCTTTGTCCAGCACGTCCCAGGTGCGGATCTGCTGCTCGATCATGTTGTGGCGGGCTTGTTCGAGGTTCATGTTGTCAATGAAAGATGGACGATGGGTAGGGTCGGAATAGGGTTGAATAGGCACCGGATTTTATCAAACGGGTTTGTCGGTTCCCGCGGCAGCGGTATCGCTTCCCGTATCGCTCCCCGCGCCGAATTTCCTGCGTGCCCAGATGGCGAAATCGTCGAGCCACGTATAGATGACCGGCACGACCACCAGCGTCAGGATCGATGAGGTGATAATGCCGCCGATCACGGCCTGGCCCATCGGTGCGCGTTGCTCTGAACCTTCGGCCAAGCCGAGGGCCAGCGGCACCATGCCGAACACCATCGCCAGCGTTGTCATCAGGATGGGTCGCAGACGTACATGTGCGGCTTCCAGCAGTGCCGCGCCGCGTTCCATGCCCTGCTTGCGCGCCTGATTCGCGAAATCGACCAGCAGGATCGCGTTCTTCGTCACCAGACCCATCAGCATCACGAAGCCGATGATGGAAAACAGGTTCAGCGTCGAGCGGAAGATCATCAGCGACAGGAACACACCGATCAGGGTCAGCGGCAGCGCGGACATGATCGCAATCGGCTGCAGGAAGCTGCCGAACTGCGACGCGAGAATCATGTAGATGAAAACAATGGCCAGCACCAGCGCCTGTAGTGCATAGCCGAAGGATTCCTGCATGTTCTTGGTCGCGCCGCCGACCTGATAGCGGTAACCCGGCTGAAAGTGCATCGATTCGAGCACCTTGCGGATCTCCGCACTGACCTCACCGGCCGAGCGGCCGACCACGTTGGCTGATAGCTCGACCTCACGGTTCAGGTCGCGCCGGTTGATCTGGTTTGCACCGGTCGCCGGCGTAATGTCGGCCACCTGCCGCAGCGGCACCATGCGCGGACTGCCATCGGCATTGGTCTGTGTGCTGGCCAGCATCAGCCGCGACAGGTCGGCGATGTCATTGCGCTCCGTGGGTGCCAGTTGCACCGTGACGTCATAAGTCTCATCGTTCGGCGCGCGCCAGCTGCCGGTCGGATCACCGGCTAGTAGCGGACGCAATGTACCGCCGATCTGCGCGACGCCGATGCCGAGATCGGCGGCAAGATCGCGCCGCGGCTCGATCCAGATAGCGGGCTTGCTCGGCTTCAGGCTGGACTCCAGATCGACCACGCCCGGAATCGCGCGGATCCGTTCGATCGCCTCGGCAGACAGCTTGCCGAGTTCCTTCAGGTCCTGGCCGAGGATGGACAGACGGATTTGCTTGTTATCGCCGCCGACGCCATCCAGTGCGCCCACATGCGTGACGGTGATGCCCGGAATATGCGCAAGCTTGTCACGCAGCGGCTGGTTCAGTGCCTTGGTACTGCGCTGCCGCTCGGCGCGCGGTACCAGACGTGCATACACCGTTGCATAGTTCTTGCCTTGCGCGGTGCCGGTATTGATGGTGGTGTAGAGGTCGCGTACCTCTGGCAGTTCGCGCAGCGCCGCCTCAACCTGCCGCGCCTTGCTTTCGGTGAAGTCGAGCGAGGAGCCGACCGGTGTGTTGAACACGACGCCGGTTTCTGAATAGTCGGCTTGCGGTACGAATTCCGTACCGATCAATCCGGCGGCCGGAATCACGAAGCCGGCCGCGAATGTGGCCACCGCCAGCGCCATCGTCGCGATCCGATGCCGCAGAGACCACTTCAGCGCGGCCTGGTAATTCACCGACAGCCATTGCACCAGCCGGTCGAACTGCGCGAGTACGCGACCGATGGAATTCGCATACCAGCCGCGGCGCGGATGCTGACCGTGCGCTTCAGGATCGTTCCACACCGACGACAGCATCGGATCCAGTGTGAACGATACGAACATCGAGATCAGCACCGCTGCAGCGACAGTGATGCCGAACTGATGGAAGAAGCGACCGATGATGCCGCCCATGAATCCGACCGGCAGGAATACCGCAACGATCGAGAAGGTCGTCGCCAGTACCGCCAGTCCGATCTCGGCCGTGCCTTCCAGCGCCGCGCTACGCGGATCTTTCAGACGGCCGTTGGTCTTCATGCCGGCATGGCGCACGATGTTCTCGCGCACCACGATCGCATCGTCGATCAGCAGGCCCACGCACAGCGACATTGCCATCAGTGTCAGCATGTTGATCGTGAAGCCGAACATGTCCATGAACAGGAAGGTGCCGATCAGAGACACCGGCAGCGTCAGACCGGTAATCACCGTCGAGCGCCATGAATTCAGGAAAAGGAACACGATCAGCACGGTCAGCAGCGCACCCTCGATCAGCGTGCGGCGCACATTCTCGACGCCGACGCGGATCTGACGCGAGCCGTCCTTGATCACCTCCAGCTTTGCACCCGGATACAGCGCATCGAGTGTGGGCTGCAGCTCCCTGACGACTTTCTGCAGACCGTCGACCACTTCGATTGTGTTCTCGCCCTGTGCCTTCAGAATATCGAGCGCGAGTGTGCGGCGGCCGTTGAAGAGTGCGAGGTTTTCCTGTTCCTGCTGGCTGTCGATCACGTCGGCGATCTGGCCCAGTCGTATCGACTGCCCGCCACGCCGTGCGACAACGATGTCGGCGAATTCTTCAGGACGGCGGATGCGTCCCTGTACCTGCACCATCTGCTCATTGGCGGACGCGCGTACCGAGCCGGCCGGCAGCTCCTGGTTTTCATTGCGTACCGCAGTCATCACCTGATCAATGCCGACGCCGAACGCTTCCATCGCCGCCGGCTTCACATAAATCTGGATTTCGCGCCGGACGCTGCCCACCAGGGTGACCGAGCCGACGCCACGCACATTCTCCAGCCGCTTTTTCACCAGCTCATCAGCGATAGAGGTCAGTTCGCGCATGCTGTACTGACCCTTGCCCGCGTCATTCGTCACCGCAATCGAAAATACCGGACGATCCGCCGGGTCATAGCGGGTGACGCGCGGCTCCTTGACTTCCCTGCGGAAGACAGACTTCACGATAGCCACTTTCTCGCGCACGTCCTGCGCTGCCTGCGCCGGATCGACCGTCAGATTGAATTCGATGATCACCACCGACAGGCCTTCATAAGAACGCGAGATCAGCGAATTGATGCCGCTGATCGTGTTCACTGCTTCCTCGACCTTGCGCGTGATGTCAGTCTCGACCGTCTCTGGCGCGGCGCCCGGATATTCGGTTTGCACCACCACGATCGGAAAGGTCACATCGGGAAACTGGTCCACCCGCAGGCGCTGGTAAGAGAACAGGCCGAGCACGACAAAGGCGAGCATCATCATCGTCGCCAGGACAGGATTGCCGATGCTGATACGCGTGAACCACATAGCTTTCTGTCTCGCTTACTTCGTGTTGCCGGCCGCCGGCGCAATACGCGCAGACGAACCGGGCTGCAGGTTGCCCATGTCGGTCCGGATCACCTGCGCGCCGAGTTCGAGTCCGGACACAATTTCGGTCAGGCGATCGTCGCCGCCAAGACCGCTGCTGCCCACCGTGACGGGACGGCGGGCGATCTTGCCGCCCTCAATCGTGAACACGTAGTTGCCACCGCCGTCCTTGCGCACCGCGCTTTGCGGCAGCGCCAGCACGTCGGCCCGGCTGGACAGTTCCAGCTGCGCATTCGCAAACATGCCTGAACGAAGCTGACCCGCCGGGTTGGACAGTCGTATATAGACTGGCACCGCGCGCGAGCCGAATTGCGTGGATGGATTGATCCGGACCACCTTGCCGGTAAACGATCCCGGCACACCTTCGACATGCAGCATCGCGGCCTGTCCGATCGCTACATGGGCGATGTCGGTGGTTGGCACGGCCGCTTCGAGCTCCAGCTGTTGCAGGTTGACGATCTCGAGCAGTTTGCTGTCGACCGCGATTTTTTCGCCGGGCTGCACACTGCGTACCGAGACCAGCCCGGAAATCGGTGCACGGATCACGGTGTCATTCAGTGCTTTCAGCGCAAGGTCCAGCGCGGCCTGGGCGGCGTCAACGTTGGCGTTCGCGCCGGTGAACTGGCTGGCGGAGTTATCGAAGGCGTTGCGCGAAATGAATCCCTGCTCCACCAGCGCGAGGTTGTTGTCGCGGGTCTTGGTCGCGATCTCCAGCTGCGAGCGCGCGTTGTTCAGATTCGCGCGCGCCTGTGCGACGCGCGCATCGTATTCCGTGGTGTTCATGCGCGCGACGATCTGGCCAGCGCGCACCGCTTCGCCTTCGCGCACCAGCACCTCATTGATATCGCCGGCGACGCGGGCTTTCACGGTTGCCAGGTCGACTGCACGCAGCGAGCCCGTCAGCTGCAGCACTTGCCGCAGTTCGACCGGCTTCACCGTCACGATTTCCTGCACCAGGAATTCGAGCGTCGCGGGCGCAGCCGGCGCCGCCACCGTGGCCGGTGTTGACGGTGCATTCGGCTTCATGGCCCAGAATGCGCCGGCCACGATAGCGGCAATGGCGATTACGACGATGAGAATCTTGCGTTTGCGGATAGCCATCGGGTGTCGGGGTCAGTGTGCGGAAGGCGTTTCAAGGCCGCGGGTTAGCAGGTCGAGAAGGCAGTCGAGGAAAGCGTCGGCTTCGATCGGCTCGAGATGACAGTAATGCAGCGAGTGCCGCCACATCATCAGCATCAGCACCGGCGCAATGATTACGCGGGTCGCAGTGACCGTGTCGACCGACCGGAATTCGCCCAGCGCGATACCGCGCTCGACGATGCGCCGGATCAGTGCTTCACCGCGCGAGACCACCTCCTCATGGTAGAAGCGGGCGACATCGGGGAAATTGCCCGACTCCGCCATCATCAGCTTGGAAATGCCCGACAGCTTGGTCGCGCCGATTCTTGCCCACCAGTTCTGTATGCAGGTGCGCAGCAGTTCGCGGGTGTGGCCCTGGAAGCGGGTGATCAGCTCTTCCGCATCGGCCAGCTGCGGCACCATGTTTTCTCGCACGACCGCCTTGAACAGCTCTTCCTTGTTGTCGAAATACAGGTACAGCGTGCCTTTCGACACGCCGGCCCGCGCCGCTACTTCGTCCAGCCGTGTCGACGCATAACCGCGTTCGACGAACAGGTCGAGCGCAGCCGACAGCAATTCCTGCGGACGCGCATCTTTGCGGCGCTCCCAGCGAGGTTTGGTTCGGACATCGGCGATAGGCATTGGGCGAGCAATCGATTACTAACCGGTGGGTCAGCAATATAGGTTGCTCGATGAGAATGCGTCAAGCAATTCGGTCAGCGAAATCCACTAGCGCAGAAGCGATCCCGGAACCGGTCAGCGAATCGGGGTCACGAATCGGGGCAACGCCTCTTTGTTGCTAAATCAACAAATCCGGCGTGCCTTCCTCAGCTTTTTCAAACGAGTTCGCGACATTCGGCCTCACCGGCAGGCGCACAGGCACGCAATTTCATCGTCATTTTATTACCCGACAGGAAAGATCCATCATGAGCACGTCACCACTGGGCAAGGGCCAATCGCGCGGCAATCTGGAGACCGAGGACCTCGGCGAGGGGCGCAAGACTGCCGAAAAAACGGCCCAGCCTATGCCGGCATCCGCCACCGCCGACAGCAAGGTCCGCCTTTGGCAGCCGTCAAAACCAGCTCAGCCTGCGAAGGCTTGGGTAGCGGCCTCAACGACCCATCTGCAGCCCAATACGAAGGTCAATTACGATGACTACGAGCACAGTGAACCGATGCTGACGGCTGTTAGCCCGCGAGTCTCTGAGAAGGAGACGACCGCATCGTCGGACGCCGAGGAAAAGGTGCAGGAAAAAGGTCAGGTGAAGGAAGCGAAGGCTTCGACGAGCAGCACGCCTTCCCCGGCGACTTCGTCTGTTTCCTCGACTTCGGCCAGCAAGCCTGGTACGGGCAAACCACCGTCAACGAGCGCAACGCCATCGGTATCGACATCAACATCAACATCAACGGCTGCAACGGCCAGCCCGGCATCGTCTGGTACTCATCGCTCCTTGGCGGCATCGGCGCTGACACCCAAGATACAGGCGATCGTCGCCGCAGGAATGCAATCCGAAGGCAAGCTGAGTGCGGAAAGCCTCGGTGAATTACTGGTGGCAGTTGAGAGCAATTGCGGTCAGGCGCCGATGACTGAAGCCAGCATCAAGGACATCCTGCGACCCGGCCTGCGGATTACCGGTTACCAGGTCTCAGGCGTGCCGTCCATCGAAATCAATGTGATCCAGAAGTTCAGCGACCCATTCATGAATGCGATCCTGGACACGCCTGAATACGATCGACTTCTCAAGACGATGGTTCGTGAGTTCGATGCGGTCGCAGGCCCGGTCAATTCGCTGAGTGAAAACAAGAAATCGCATCAGTACGTGCGGGACCCGGACGTGAGCGCATTGATGCTTCCCGTGATTACGCCGTTCCTGGATAAATTCTGCGGAAAGGAGCGTACGTATGCAACATCGACGATGCCGGGTGAATTGAAGCGTTTGCTGATGACAATCGACGCGGGAATCATCCGCTGGTTCAAAAAATCAGGCACGGGAGTTCCGCGTGATCTGTTCGCTGCGCGCCGTAATGCGATCGCAAATTATTTGTCGACCCGCTCCATCATGCCGATATGGGATAACAAGCTGCGCGCGATGTTTCCCGATCAGCCCGGCCGCTACAACAAGCTGACTGGCTTCCTGAATTCAACTATTTCGCTGATGCTCGATGATTTCATCAAGGACCTGATGCTGGCGCAGCCTAATCAATCGTCTGAGGAGAAATCCTATGTCGAGGTTCTCGCCGGGCGCAAGGCGCTGAAATCGAAGCCCAGCATGCCCCGGCTCCAGTTGTCGTCGCAGTCGGTCTTCGGTACCGAAAAAAGCCTGAAGGCGATGGGCACGAGCACACCGAGATCAGTCTCCAGCCCGCGCACAGCGACATCACCGACATCGGCAGAGAGAAAGGCTGCTGAAAAGGCAGAAAAAAAGGCGGCGATGGAGCGCAAGCTGGAGAGGGCAAAGCTGGCAGACCAGATTGCAAAACAGGCTGACCTGTCCAAGCTGGACCACAAGTTCTACCAATATCTGAAAGAGATCATTATCAACACCTCGGTGCGAGGTTTCGACAACTTCAAGAAAGATCCGATCCGCTCCTGCATCAAGCACGCGGATAACTACTACAACATGCCGGAAAACCTGAAAATCGCACGAACCACGGTGCCGCAAACGGTGCGTGCCAACCTTGAAAAAATACACGATGACTTTCTTCCGGAAGCATCGGATGAGGACAGCAGCGAGGAGAATGCCGTGCTGGATAAGGCGATGACAGCGGCGCTGTCACAGGGCACCGGTAACCCCCTGAATCTGGCACTGCCACCGAACTCGTTCGAATACGGTCAGGCACAGTCTTCCGAACCGTCGTCGGTGCAAGAGAACGAGAAACAGCCAGCGACCGAACCGAGAGACAGCATCGAAGCCGATACTCAGAGGTCGGCTGAGCGTAGCAGCGACCAGTAAGCATCGCAAAAGGTCACAGACAAATTCATCCGCTGATACCGACATTCGGTATCAGCGGATTTTTTATGTGTGCCATCGTTTTGCGAAGCCGGTGCAGTTTCGGCTAGAGTACCGGCTGCATGACATCCTTTACCCACCGCTTTGAATGCCGGGCTGGCTGCGGAGCCTGCTGTATCGCCCCGTCGATTTCGTCTCCCATACCCGGTATGCCGAACGGCAAGCCGGCGGGCGTCCGCTGCATTCAGCTCGACGAGGCGATGGGCTGCAAGTTGTTCGGCCAGGATTCCCGCCCGGCAGTATGCTCAAGCCTGCAGCCTTCCCAAGACATGTGCGGCGAATCGCGTGAGCAGGCGATGATCTTTCTTCAACGGCTTGAAGCGTCCACTTCAGCCTGAATCGGAGCATTCGATGTCAATGCTGAAACGAAGTCTGTTACTGCTCACGCTGCTGCTGGCCGGCTGCGCCTCGATACTGCCAATGCAGCATGTGGAGGTGCCATTGTCACGGCTGCAGCGCGAAGTCGAGAAGCGTTTCCCGGTGACGAATCGCTATCTGGAGCTATTCGATGTCACCGTCAGCCAGCCGGTGCTGTCGCTCGATCCCGAAAACGACAGGCTGATCGCCGCGTTCGACACGCGTGTGCTGGCACCGCTGGCGAAACGGCCTATGGAAGGACGCATGCAGGTCTCGGGTGCGCTGCGGATTGACCCACGGCGTCGAGCGATTGTGCTGGTCGAGCCGCGGCTGGACAGCCTGGGGCGGCTGGCCAATGGTAGCAACGGCAAGCTGGGAAGGCTGGGCGTTCTGCTGGCGGAGGATCTGCTGAACAACACCGTGCTGTATACCTTCGCACCGGATGCGTTCACGCTGATGGGCCAGCGCTTTACGCCGACCAGAATTACGACCCGACAAAACAGCCTCGTGGTAAGCTTCGAGCCGGCAAATTAGCCCGGTTCTGCGATAGCAGTACAGCGGCCTGCCTGATATCACCTCACCAGCACCGCAGCGCTCCCGAATGGAAATTTCCCTGGTTATCAAAGTCGTCCTGATGGGCATCGTCGAAGGACTGACGGAGTTTTTGCCGATTTCATCCACCGGACACCTGATACTCGCAGGCAGCCTGCTCGATTTCACCGGCGAGAAGGTCAAGGTCTTCGAGATTGTTATTCAGGCCGGTGCCATGCTGGCGGTCTGCTGGGAATATCGCGCGAGGATTTTCGGTGTCGTACGCAACTTCCGGCATGACATCGCTGCGCGCCGTTTCGTCGTCAATCTGCTGGTGGCTTTCCTGCCGGCGGTGGTGCTCGGCCTGGCCTTCGGCAAGGCGATTAAGCAGCATTTGTTCGCACCGGTACCGGTCGCGCTGGCCTTCATCATCGGTGCCTTTGTGATCCTGATCGTCGAGCGGCGTAACCGCCGTATACTGACCCCGCGCGTCGATGAGGTCGATGACATGAGCACACTCGATGCGCTGAAAATCGGCCTAGCGCAGTGCTTCGCGCTGATCCCCGGTACCAGTCGCTCCGGCGCGTCCATCATTGGTGCGATGGCTTTTGGCCTGTCGCGCCGTGCAGCCACTGAATTTTCGTTCTTCCTCGCGATACCGACGCTGTTCGGCGCCACTGTGTATTCGCTATACAAGGAGCGCGCGTTGCTGTCGGCGGCCGATCTTCCGATGTTCGGATTGGGCGCCTTCGCGGCGTTCGTATCGGCGTTTCTTTGCGTGCGCTGGCTGCTTCGCTTCATCAGTACGCACGACTTCACCGCGTTCGCTTGGTACCGGATCGTGTTCGGCGTGGTGGTGCTGGTGACTGCGTCGACAGGTTGGGTCGTCTGGGCCGAGTAAGCCAATGACTGAAGACTTGCGTGCACATGCGCTGCATGTGCTGCAAAGTGTATTCGGCTATCCCGCCTTTCGCGGCGAGCAGGCCGATATCATCGAGCTGATCGCCTCCGGTGGTGATGCGCTGGTACTGATGCCGACCGGTGGTGGCAAATCGCTGTGCTACCAAATCCCTGCATTGCTGCGCAACGGCTGCGGTGTCGTCATCTCCCCGCTGATCGCCCTGATGCAGGATCAGGTCGATGCGCTGGCCGAGCTCGGTGTGCGCGCTGCTTTTTTGAATTCCACGCAGGATTTCGACGAGACCTTGCGCATCGAGCGCGCACTGCGCCGTGGCGAGCTTGACCTGCTGTATATCGCGCCTGAGCGTCTGATGACGCCGCGCTGTCTCGAACTGCTCGACGCTGCGCAGATTGCGCTGTTCGCCATCGACGAAGCGCACTGCGTATCGCAGTGGGGGCATGACTTCCGTCCTGAATACATCCGGCTGTCGGTACTGCACGAACGTTATCCGCAAGTGCCGCGCATCGCGCTGACGGCGACTGCAGACTTCCAGACGCGGGATGAAATCGTGCAGCGGCTGCAGCTGGATGGCGCGCGCCGGTTCATCTCGTCCTTCGATCGGCCCAACATCCGTTACCAGATCGTTGAGAAAGAAAACGTCAAGCGCCAGCTGCTGGACTTCATCCGCAGTGAGCATGCGGGTGACGCGGGTATCGTCTACTGCCTCTCGCGCAAGAAGGTCGAAGAGACGGCTGAATTTCTGAATGATGCTGGCATTGCCGCGCTGGCGTATCACGCCGGCATGGACGCCGGCATTCGCAGCCGGCATCAGGCGCGCTTCCTGCGCGAGGATGGCATCGTGATGGTCGCAACCATTGCGTTCGGCATGGGCATCGATAAACCTGATGTCCGATTTGTCGCCCACCTTGATCTGCCCAAGAGTATCGAAGGTTATTATCAGGAGACCGGTCGTGCCGGCCGGGATGGCTTGCCGGCCGATGCCTGGATGGCGTACGGACTGCAGGACGTGGTGCAGCAGCGGCGGATGATCGACGAATCCGACGCCGATCCGGCCTTCAAGCGCATGCAATCCGCACGACTCGATGCAATGCTCGGCCTGTGCGAAACCCTCGGCTGCCGCCGCGTGCATCTGCTCGATTACTTCGGTCAGGCTTCCGCGCCCTGCGGCAATTGCGACACCTGTCTGAGTCCGCCGCAATCGTTCGATGCGACCGAGGTAGTACAGAAATTGTTATCGACGATCTATCGCACCGGACAACGTTTCGGCGCGGTGCATGTACTCGACGTGCTGCGCGGCAGCGATTCGGAAAAAGTGCGGCAGTGGGGGCACGATAAGCTGTCCACCTTTGGCATCGGCGCGGACAAGCCGGAGTCCGAGTGGCGCGCGATACTGCGGCAGGCGATCGCACTCGGGCTGGTCGAGATCGACCATGAAAACTATGGCGCGCTGATGCTGCCCGAAGCGTCACGCGCAGTGCTCAGAGGCGAGCGCCGTATCGCGATGCGGCATTACCGCAAGCCCGACAAGGTGCGGCGTGCGTCGGTGCGCTCAGGCAGCTTTGAAGAGATTGCCTTGTCTGCGCCGCAGCAGGCGCTGTTCGAGAAGCTGCGGTGGTGGCGCGTTGAGACTGCGCGCTCGCACAATGTGCCGGCCTACGTCATATTCCATGACGCGACACTGCGCGAGATTGCGCGTGCGATGCCGGTCACGCTCGAAGAGTTGCGCCATGTGTCTGGCGTCGGCGAGAAAAAGCTCGAGACCTATGGTGCGCAGTTGATTGCGCTGGTGGCCCAACAGGACGCGCAGTGATGCAGTGCGCTGGCAACGGCCAGCGTTATATTTTCTCGAACACCAGGTCCCACACCCCGTGACCCAGCTTTAGCCCGCGGTTTTCGAACTTCGTCACAGGGCGGTAGTCCGGTCGCTCGGCATAATCCGCGGCGGTGTTCCTCAGTGCTGGTTCGGCCGACAACACTTCGAGCATCTGTTCCGCATAGTCCTGCCAGTCCGTTGCGCAGTGCAAGTAGCCGCCTTTAGCAATACGCGAGGCCAGCAGCTGCACGAATGGCCCCTGAATCAGCCGGCGCTTGTTATGCCGCGCCTTATGCCACGGGTCAGGAAAGAACACATGCACACCCGCCAGCGATGCCGGCTTGAGCATGTGCGTGACGACCTCGACGGCATCATGCTGAATCAGCCGCAGGTTTTGCATTCCCTTCTCGCCGAGCAGTTTCAACAGGCTGCCGATACCGGGCGTATGCACTTCGACGCCGATGAAATTTTTCTCCGGCATCAGTCCGGCAATATGCGCCGTGGTTTCGCCCATACCGGTACCAATTTCAAGAATGGTTGGCGCGTACCGGCCGAACGCGGCATCGACATCGAGCGATTGTTTTTGGTAAGGCAGGCAATACTCCGGCCCCAGCGTGTCCAGTGCACGCGCCTGCGCAGTCGACAGCCGGCCCGCACGCGTAACGAAACTGCGGATGCGCCGCTCGGTCGGGTCGTACAGCATGGAGCGCTCGGTCGGGTCTTTCGGTGAATCGGTCATGGCAGGCGGGATAAAACGGCGCGCGGTGCGCCGGGCGCAGGATTATGTCACAGGACGTCGGGACCGTCCGGGCAGTGCGGGCTGGAGCGGGTGAAGGGAATCGAACCCTCGTATGCAGCTTGGGAAGCTGCCGTTCTGCCATTGAACTACACCCGCAGCGGTTATCATTTTAGCGCACGGGGTACCTATGAAAAACTCTGCGCGACTCGTTTCCGGGTCAGCCGAAGGCGATATAGCCTTCGACTTGCGTCGAGCGCTTCGTTCGTGAGCAAGGCTTCGGGTAGCGGCCGCGCGAAGCTTATACTTTTTTTTGAATTTCCCAGTCTTTTGGCAGTTCAAGCACAGGGAAGATGCAGTTCGGAATGACTGCTTTTGACCTGACGATCCTGCCAGATCGATAGCCACTGTTTCTCAATTTGACGGTTGGAGAGAATTCTACTTGCAAAGCCGCTTACTTTTCGGGAGGGGTTACCGTATCTCCCGTCAACTGCAGGTTCCTGCCGCCACTTATGCCTCGCGGCGGCAGGAGTAGGTGACGATCACCTCGGCGTTACTTAAATTTGCTCTCGCTGCTAGACCGCTCCTTTTTTGGTAAATCACTACCAATGTTCTTGATTACCAGTGAGTTCCCTTCGGCTGAAATTTTAGAACTTTTAGCCAATTTCATTTCATCAAGTAGGAGATGCATCCATTCGACTATTTTTTCTTGAGGCGCTTTTGTTACATAACCAAACTCAATAATTGGCTCAGAACCTTGTATCTTTCCTGATTTAAGAAAACTTGGAAAATCTTTTTCCATAATGTTTTTAATTTTAATCACATCCTTCATCGTAAAATTCTCAAGCCGGACATTGAAAGTGTTGGTCAACCCGCTATTGCTTCCTTTGCTACCTTCAGCTTTCGTTAGCATAGCTAGTTTCTTCCTTGCTTCGTCAGCAACTACTGCGGCTATATCTGCTGCTTTCTGCCTTGCAATTGCATGTATGCATACACCGTCATCATCGCAGTCAGCCGGGGCCGGGAACTTCTTTACTACAGGTCCGAAATCTCCGAGAAACCTCTTCGAATCAGCATCGTGGATCTCACCTGAAATTTCAATAGTGACTTGCTTAGCGTATTCAAGATCTTTGACCTGTGGATAAATTTTATAAATCACAACACCCCTTATGTCAAACTCAGCTTTGCCACTCATTTTTGCGGACATGGCAACCTTAAGCAGTGTTGCTGTATCCATTCGTTTGGAAAGATTGAATCCAAGATCCTGGTCGGCACTTAGTTGTTCTTTCGGGACAACGTAATAATTGTATCTGTGAAACTGCTCTTTTATTTTGGTATTAATTATTTTTGATACAGAGTCATTTGACGGAAGTGACATAGGATCAGCATCATCCGACAGAACAATAATTGAAATATCGGTTCCGTCACCAGCAAAAGAGCAAGATGCCGACCCAAGAGAAAAGAGGCTAAGCAGTACTGCTGCAACGAACCGATTTTTAAATATCATTTTTTTCATTTTTTATTTCACCGTTTCAATGGGTTACTCAAAAATACTTTTTGATTTGGATTTCGTGGGTGAATCATTAGGGTCATCTAATAGTTTTTTCGCCATCGACTCTGTAGCCGTTTTAAGTGATATTTTTGCAGCCTTGCCGATCTCTGAGCGTAATTGATCATTGCTCACGTCCGGTGGCAACGTCGTGCTCTCGATATGCTCAGTTATGGTTTTTCTTCCATCTGCTTCGGATGCAGTTATTTTCACTATGACTGTGGCTACTTTAGCTTTTCCTGCATTTTTTAGTGTGCCTGATATGCCTTGAATAGGAGAATTGCCTCCCATTTCTTTTTCAAACCCTGCAAGCATCTGAGACATAAAATCAGCGGCTTGCGCTCCTTTGGTCTTTACATCCTCTACTGAGTAACTGATCTCAGCGCGAACAAAATAGTCAACCTCGGTTTTTGATTTTGCCGTTTTTACAAGATTGATTGCTTTTGCAGCGCTGAATCCAATCAAGACGTTGTCATCTAACTTATCTCTGCGTTCATTGTTTTCAAAGACACCTTCAAAAAATACTCTTACCACCATATTTACCGGTATCTCGTAGACTTTGGATGCACTGAGAATTTTGCCTTGATCAGGCCCTGAGACGCCCAAAACTTTAGCCGACACTTGTGCACTTTTGGGAGTCAATTTTTGTACGGAAACGGTAATTAGAAGGTCAGCCTTTAGTTTCTCTGCGAGTTCGGTAAAATCGGAGCGGTCACCGGTGAACTGCTTGTAGTCGTACACCTTAGTTAATTCCGAAGAGGCAATCACGCTATGACCCTGCGATGTGGCTTTGCGTTGAATGGCAGTGGTCACGGCTTCTTCAATCGCTTTGGTATTTGATGATGATAAGCTTGAAGATTTGGTATCTGTAGCAATAGCAATTTTTGAGGATTTCAGCTCCACTGAAAAAATATCGGCAGCAAGTTTATCAAAATTATATTGTTGGGCTTGAGTTGGAGCACACAAGACCAGAATCAGTAGCGGTAAGCAGGCAATCAAACGCATGGTTTTACCTTCAAATAGGTTTATGACTTATTCTCTGCCCTTTTTCAATTTCAAAAGTCACATTCAGTCAAATTATATGAAAAACTAAATAAATTTTATAAAGGTGAAATTAAATAACCGAATACGTATTCACAAAAATTCAAAACTTGACACGGTGTTTTGATGCCGACAAATATTTTTAGTTACGCGCCGAGCACCATCGCAAATCTGGATACGTAATCACCGACGCAACAATAATAAAAAAGTGCATTATCACGCTGACATTCAAACAATGGCTGATACGCTAACTCGGCACACTAACATCAAATCAACTCCAAGGGTAGTAACCAAGTATTCCAATACTAGAGCAGTAAAGGTCGCAGGGAATAACGGTTAACTCCACGATAATTCAGGGATTTTCTGTAGGCACGATCAATCGGATCTGCAGCGGTAATCATAGGCGGATTTACCAGTTATCTACCATCATTTGATGGGAGTCTACGTAGTCCATCCTGAATAATTCAGTTTTTATGCGGCACCGACCTCGATGGGGGCATGTGCTCGACATATTTCAACGATCAGCGTCCTGAGCACCTGCCGAATATCAGCGCAAAAAAGCCGCAGCTGCTT
>JACCDS011780543.1_pt1 | contig 15108 bp, 13 predicted proteins | sample 7446441 | NCBI WGS metagenome assembly JACCDS01 (sample SAMN15323445, study PRJNA562643) | freshwater metagenome | isolation source: river surface water | place: USA:Blue River Watershed | collected 2017-08-17 | reverse complement strand
TACCACCATTTTGCAACGGCTGCACACCATATTTTTGATAAAAATAGTCATCTATTGCGTGATTGTAATCGTCTGCGTTTTAGCATCAGATTTTGATTTGTCGGAATTGTAAGCGGTCATTTTTACTGTAAAAGTTCCCGCTTTGTTATAAGCATGGGTAACAGTCGTACCCGTTGCTGTAGCAGCATCGCCAAAATCCCATTCCTCATGGTGGGCATCAGTTGAACAACTTGTAAAAGTGAGTGATACACCAATTTTTCCCGTTGTAGGCGTAGTCGTTGCAACACAAGCAACAGGAGCGGCTTTATGGCAGTTTGTGAAAGAGATTGTCGCTAAAAAAGCGAGTAAAAACATAATTTTCTTCATCGTTTAAAGAATTTTTAATTATAGTTTAAGAGTGTTAATAAATAGATTATTTGATTTCAAAATTCATCATCATACCATCGTCCTCATGTTCGAGGTTGTGACAATGCAATAAAAACAAGCCTTTTTCATTGGGAAAACGCATGATGACTTTTACTTTTTCGCCTTTTTTCACCAAAACGGTATCTTTCCAACCTTTTTCATAAGCCTCTACTACCCCACCTGTGCGCTCAATCACTTGGAATTGAACCCCGTGAATGTGCATCGGGTGCGGGTCGCCACCTACTGAATTATCAAATTCCCATATTTCCGTTTCGCCAGCAGTAACCGTTTCATCAACTCTATCCATTGAAAAAATACGCCCGTTTATAGTGTGCGTTCCTGCCATGTGTACTGCACCTGTTGAAGTCATGGCATGAGCAGGCGGTAAGGCAAACGCCCGACTACGTTTTGAAGCGGAAATACTGAGGGGGGTAATCGTAGAAAGTGTTTGAGGTATTACAAAAGTTTCCGCTTCTTGGGTAGTGATTTTAAATTTCAATATTTTAAAAGTTTTATCGCCATGTTCGGTTATGGTATTGGCATTACTTTGTAGAAAAACCTCTGAACCAACCGTCATTTTGCTAAAATCAATTAAAATATCCAATCTTTCGCCAGGAGCAATAAGGGCGTGGGTCAAAGCGACAGGTTTTTCCAATAAGCCACCATCATTACCAATGATTGTAAAATTTGCACCATTCGATAAAGCCAAATCATAAATTCGGGCATTTGAACCATTGACTACCCTAAAGCGATAAAAACGGGTTTTCACATTTAAAAATGGTGATTCTGTATTATTCACCAACATTTTATCGCCAAAATAGCCCCGCATTATATCCGTTCCTGATGGATTATAATTCAAAGACGCATTGGTATTAAAACGTTTATCACTCAAAACCAAAGGTACTTCCAATGCACCCGAAGGCAGTTTTAAAGCCGCTTCTTCTGCATCATTAACGATAAACATACCTGCCAAACCGCCATAAACTTGCTTACCCGTTTTCATGTGAGGGTGTGGGTGAAACCATGTTGTAGCGGCTCTTTGATTGATGGTAAAAGTATAATTAAAGCTGCCTCCTGCCGTAGCCACGTCTTTTGGGTGTCCGTCCATATTGGCAGGAGTCAATAAGCCGTGCCAATGGATATTGCTTTCCTCCGTCAATTTATTTTGCAGTTTGATATTAATGCCATCGCCTTTTTGCGTCCGAAAAACAGGAATACTCGCATTATAAAGCAAACCATTTGCGGTCGTTTTCCCTTGCATCAGCGTTACATTAGCTGTTTGAGCTGTCAAGGTGGTATTTTTAGCATCTAAAATGCTCGGAATACTGAGGGGGGTATCAAAATTCCCTTCTGCGATTTGTAGCGCAGGTTCAGTAACAGTCGTATCCATTTTCATACAACCTATTATGCTGAATGCACTCAAAACGCTATAAAAAATTACTTTTTTCATTGAAAATTTCATGTTTGAAAATGTGATATTTATTTAAAAATTATAATGTACACCCGTCTGAATCCCTATAAAATCGGGTGCTAAGGCAACCGCTTTTCTCCATTCTCGCATATAATAACCTTCTATATTGACCCCAATATGTTTACTCAAAGGCAATTCAAAACCTACACTCAATCGGTACATTTGTTGGTCGTGCTTTTGTGGATTGACTTGGTAATTGGATTGGTGAATCATCATATTCTGCATATTCTGTACTTTCAAATCCATCTGATACGCTTGCATGAACATTCCGCCTATACCTGCACTTATGAAAGGTTTTAGTTTTTTAATGGGTGTAAATAGGTATTGCAAATTGAGGTCGTACCGCATACAACCTTGATTTTTCATGTGCATTTGAGTCAATGAATTGGGGCTGTTCGCTATGGTAGGTAATTCTTCTAATGAGCCAAGTAAGGCTGTTTTATCGGTTGCTGTATAATTGAGATACACCATACCCATACTGCCTGATATGCGCCAATGTTTAGAAAATCCCAAACTGCCATATAAGCCCATACCAAAGCCAATATTAGGCATCAATCCTGCGCTTATCGGACTTGCAAACTCTGTCTTTAAACCTATTTGATAATTAGGTCGGGTAATTGGGGCGTTCTGAATTGTAGGTTTTGAATTGTCGCTTAATGCTAAAAATGGCTTTTTGGGAATGTCTAATAGTCTAATATTGGCTTGTAAAGGGAGTATATCTCCAAATTGTTTAGAGCTATTATTCGCTGTGAAAGGTTGTATATTTATATCTGTTTTTTCAATTGCAATATTGATTTTACTTGTTATTGAATCCGATTGCAGCTTATTCTCAGCTTGTTCTTGTCTATTCAATGGATTATTTATTCCCCCTTTGATGCTTTTAGCTTCATCACTACTGGGCGTGACAGTATAAACGGTTGTTTTTCTATCCCTATAAATTGTTCGCCAGAGGGTGTCTGTTTTAATAGATATTGGCTCTTTTTGAATAGGTTTTACTTCATTTTGAAATGTGGCTAATTGATTGATTGCCTGTTCTTTTTCGGCTGAAATCCGTTGATATTTTAACCACCAAACCCCATTAGTCCCAACCAACGCCAAGCCTAAAAGAAAGGGCAGAATAAAAAAGGCATACCTCTTTTTCTTTTGTGGCAAAGCTGTTTCTAATTGTTGGAACAACAAACCCCAATCTTCTTCTTTATGTGTTTCAGAAGGGCGAAGCGAAATCAACTTCTCTTTTAATCGTTTAGTAAAGCCTTTTTCCATCATTTTTACAGAGGTTTATATCTTGCAATAATATCTTCAAATCTCTTTTTGCCTTAAATAAATTCGATTTTGAAGTGCCAATTGAAATACCTAATAAGTCTGCGATTTCTGCATGGGTATAGCCTTCCAACACATATAAATTCAACGCCAACCGATACGATGGGGCTAATTTTTGCATCAATGCCAATACCTCATCTGAAAGCATATTGTCCAAAAAGTCCTCTTCAAATCCAATATTCATCGCTTCGTCTAATTCAACAGAAGGCAGTCGTTCAATATATTTATAATAATAATTGATAGCCGACCGCACAACGATTGTCCTAAACCATGCTTTAAAAGGGAGTGTCGAATCATATTTATCAATCCCTACAAATGTTTTCAAAAACGCATCATTCACTATTTCCCTTGCTTCCTCAAATCGGCTACTGTAAGGCAATGCAACCGATAGGGCATAACCATAAAACAGGTCATACAAGGCTTTTTGGCTGCGGCGGTCATTTTTGCGGCAACCCTCAATGATGTCATTCAGTCGAATAGAATCCATCTTTTTACCCGTTCAAGAAAAATTGACACAATGGTTGCCTATACCCTATTTTTTAAAAAAATAGTTATCTCAAAATACTGAGGGGTGTTTCCAATAACTTAATAGTTAAGTATTGATAGGATACATAGCGCAACACCAAATACTTTGACAAGCACTTGATAGTCAATTTTTACAAAATGAAAATTAATTTAAATGATAACAAGAGGACAGACGATGGGCTGTCAAATAGAGTGGGCACTTATCGGCGGTTGCCAAATGGTTTGAATGGAAGACTTTGTAAAAACCTGTTTGTACGAAAATTTAGTTTTACGATTTAAAACAGGCAACAAGATAGAGATATAAGGAAAGTATAATTGCGGCAAATCGGCTGAAACAGTTGTAGAAAAAGAACAGGAACAATTACCTTCTCCACAACACCCATTTTTTGTTTTTTTAGAATGGGCAGTATGTTTGTCACAACATGCACTTTTACAATTTATAGAACTGCTTGAAAGATTTTTTTTGCAACAGGTTTTCGAGCATTTTGAAGCTATATGCTGTTTTACATTGTGAGGCTTCGTTTTATCACACGCCGACAAATCAGCTTGGCTTATTAATGTAAAGAACATTAACAAAGCAAAATTTAGTGATATGAATAATCCGTTTTTCATCATCTTTAAGAACGCAAAATTATATCATACTGTTGTGCAAGTTAGAATTTTATATTTCCTTATAACATCTCATCAACTTCTCGATAGGTAATTCTCATTGTTTCAATATCCGTACACAGCACAACGCCTCAAATTATGACCATACTTCGAGATTGTATCAATTATACAGAATTTACTCGATAAGCATTTGTATTATAAACTTTCGTAGGTAAATTTAACTCCTCAACCCAATTCAATAACAATAGCATTCCAATATTTTCGTACATTCGACCTTTTGTAATAATACCGATTATTTGATATTTAATATGCAGCAACTCAAAACATTAGAATCTCTCGTAAACGCTCGAAAAGGGGGCGTTTACAATATTAGAGGCATCGTTTACCAAGCTGTTTACACTGTTTGCCGATTGGTTTACGAATTTACCAATGACGTAAACGACGGTAGTGCTTTTCAATTAGAAGGGGTTGAAGATTTAGATTTTTATCGTTTACACAATTCATCATCGGGTGAATTCATTCAACTCAAATGCTTAGATGAAAACTTAAAGGCGTCTCAATTTACCGATAAAATTCTCCCTAATCTTTTGGAGGTTTACGATAAAGTACCCGATGCTCGTTTTACGATTGTCAGTAATGTACATTTAGATAAAACACTGTCAGAACTCAAATCACTCAAGTACGGAAAGCCTTTATCCGAAAAAGAATTCCTTTTTTGGCAAGAGAAAATTAAATCGCTTGGCTACTCTTTTGAAGAAACTACTATAAGAACTTTTCTCAACGCTGTTTACTTTGAACGCAAAACTCAAGACGAGCTTTTATCCGAAATACAAAAGCTGCTCATTCTAAAATTCGATATTGTAAACAGTATTGATGTCAGGTTTACACAAGCTCTTTTTTATGCTGTTTTAGAGTGGTCAAAACAAAAAGCCATTGTGCAGAAAAAGGACGTTTACAAAATTATCCAAGATGTTAATGATGATTTATCATTGGGTACTGTCAATAATGCCATACGAGAGGGCTGGTTTTCATCCGTATCTTTTGACAATATTATTGATGCTATCTCAGCCAATGGATACTTTGAAGGGAAAGCCGCCAAACCCATTCATATTGCTGCCAATCTACCCATCAAACGTCCAAAATGGGAGAATGAAATAATTGATTCCATTTTGAGTTTTGATGTGACCATTATAAAAGCATCAAGCGGACAAGGTAAATCTACGCTCGCATGGCAAGTAGCACATATCTTATCACAACAGAATTATAGCGTTTATGAACTCACTGAAATAGGCGTAAACGGTGTAAACGATGCGTTTACGTTTATTCAATCCCGTTTACGTGTCGGTATTGTACCCCTTATTGTCATTGATGGCTTAAATGATATGGTGAAAGACTGGGCTATGCTCGCAGAAAGGTCTCAGATACTGAAGGGGGTAAAATTTTTGATTACAACACGAGAGGAAGATTGGTTTCGATATGGTAAACAAGGGATTTCACGACTCAATCTGAAAGCGGTCAATATTGAATTATCGGAAAACGAAGCCCAGAATATTTTTAACACTTTTAAAAAACAAAGTAAACTTCACGTAAACGTTACGAATTGGCAGGTAGCATGGGAAAAAGTACGGGATAAAAAACTGCTTATTGAATATGTTTACCTCCTCACGCAAGGTAATATGATTCACGAAAGAATGGAGGAGCAAATACGCAGTTTAACATCAGACATTGACAGCTCTTCTAAAATGCTTATTCTGCGATTGGTCTCCGTTGCTGATATGTTGAATATCAAACTCACAACTAAAAATCTACTGCGTTTTGTCGAACAACACATTGGTTTTAAACATGATAAAGGAAGCATTTTAAGTAGTTTAAAATTGGAGTACCATATTCAGTTAGAAGAAAATTATTGGGTTGTAGGTTTACATCCTATTCGCTCTACCCATATTGCCCAAATTTTACACCAATCCTTCCCCTACTCTGAAACTTTAATACAACTGGTTTCAATTATAGACGCTTCAAAAATGTTTACGCTTATATCTCAAATTTCACAACTCTCCATGAGTGTAAACGATAGGCAATTCTTTTTTGAAGACTTAGCCAATACTGTTTCGATACAGCCTTATTCTACTATTATTAACGTCGTAAACGGCGTTTACGCCTTAGATGCTTATCAACATTGGTTAGAAAATAAAAGTATTTACGATAAATTAGCCAATCAAGGCTTAATATTGTATGTCATTAAAAAAAGCCCTTCTAGTCAGCTATCAGATGACACTTTCGATGTTTTTATAGAACATGCTCCGCACATGGTAGAAAATTTAGTGGCTATAAAGGATTTTAATATTCAGCAATCAAACACGCTATATTTTTTAAAACGATTAAAAGATGTATTACAAAAACAACCCCTCAAAGATGACTTATCAAAAGCAGGGTATTTGCAAAGATGGTTCAAAAGGTATGATTTAGATGTTCAAATACTGAGGGGTGTAAGCATTAACGATTTGGAACAAGCTCTAATTGATAAACCCATTGACGAACTGGGCGAAATTTTACGCAGCGTTCACCACATAAAACCAAACGTTTACGATAGTTTTTATCAAAAAAATAAAGATAGGCTGTTGTCAAAACTACAGATTGAAACCAATACCATCACAGCCATTCTTGAAAATGATAGCGTTGTTCTGCGTTATATCATCAACACTGACCAAAAAATAAAGGAACAAAGTGTAAGTCGAGCTGAAGTATTTGCTTACTGTCTGCCTCATATTGAAAACTTAGATATTGCAGGGCTTCACTTCCCTACCCCATTGATTTTTGACTATTTAAAACATGATGATTCCATATTAAAAACAAATCAATCTGGCTGGCTTTCATTTGATAGTTTTGTTACAAAAGCTAATCAAGCATGGCTCAATACTATTGAGCAAGTTTACGAATTTGAAACCCAATATGAATGGGAAAATTATTGGGTAGAGTATCGCCGTAAACTTTTGAACTGGACACAACATACTTGTCGAGTTTTAGAGTGTGTTTCCGATTTAAAGAGGTTAAACCCAGAATTAAAAATATGGGAAAAATCAAGGGTTGAATTGTATAACTACAAACGTAATGAGAAAAGCCTACGGTATGATGATGAATTCTTTCCTAAATCAGTTATAGATGATGAAATTTCAAAAATAAGGGACTGGAATAGTACCGTTGAAAATGTCTTAAATCAAACTTTTCCTGATTTCAATAACAATGATGGTTGGCGGCTTTATAAATTAAATACTCGCAGTGCTTCGACTAAAGTTGAAAAAATGCAAAATGCTTTTGATTCTATTTATCAGAAAACAGCACATTTTTTTGACGTAACCGACCTAAAAAAACAAGAAATTTCCACTTATGCCTATTTAGCTGACCTCATAGAGTACGTTTACGATGAAGTTTACACAAAAAAAGTACCCATAATCACTATAAAACAAGATATAAAAAAATGGAAAGTACAAAAACATAAAGCACTCATAACACGGCTCAATACAATCAAAGAAACCTTTGAATCAGCTACAATTTTTGAACTGGTATTGCCTGAAAATATACTTTATGAAGGTGATTTTTTAACAAGTATTGTACTCGGTATTCGAGACATTACACCTCAAGATTTTGATTTTTTTGCCAAATCAATACTACAAGGTTTAATCGGTTTAGCTGAAATACACGTAACTTATTTTTATCTTGTATTAATTGACAAACAGAATACTGCACTACGCAATGGTGTTCGCTTTAGCTATGAAACTTTGCTTGAAATAATAGACGTTTTTCATGAGAGAAAAACAAATATTACCGATACAGTATTACCTATATCACTATCAAATGAGCATATCTCTCAATTGACTGACATCAAAAAAACAGAAAATTCGCCCAATGATTATATTAAAAACGCCATAATAGTTATTCATTCTTTACTTTGGCAGTTTACAGAAATTCGTAATCGCTTAACAAATCCAGAAAAGAATTGTCAGATATGGAAAGAACAATCGTTAACGAATATTCAGGAAACGTTAAGCCTACAACTTGTTTCCTTAGAATCTGACCCTGCTGTTTATCAAAAATATGCTCATCTCATTCAACAAGTTTACGATAACAAATTAGATTTTGATAAGGAGGCGTGTTCACACTATTGGCAAGAAGATATAACTCGGTAAATCTAAACGACAAAATGAAACGCTTGAACACTTTTTACGTTTAAATGTTTGCTTTTACACCTTTTTATAATTTTAAACCATAACAATCATGGAAAACGAAAACCAAGATAAAAATCCTAATAACTCCAATTGGGGTATCATATTGCTCATACTCCTTGTAATGGGGTTTTTCTCTTGGCTATCCCAAAAGTTATTTCCTAAACAAACTAAAGCCAAGACTTATCCTAAATCTGACCTTGTGAAATTATATGGCGTTGATATAAAAACGATTAATAAGTGGGTACACGTCTTTTGCGACCAAAATCAATTGCCCTACGATACTTACAAACGTAAACGTAAACTTCCCGAAGATATATACAACTATATCATTGAGTGTCTCGGTTTACCTTCTGAGGAAACACCCGTCATGTCCAAATTTCAAATTATTACAAATGGTGATGATATGCTCGGTGATGAGTATCGGGCTGCTCGGAATACTATCAATTTAGAAACTCATTCGGATATTATTCTTCCTAAAATTTACGCCATGTTCAATGTATTCCCACCTAAAATTGCGCAAATGTTACAAAAAAAAGTCGCTTAATTCTCTCTCCAATTTGCTAAAACGGAAAGTTTAGCAGCTCACCTCTACCCTATCCTATCTTTGTAGTATCAATTGCAGTAAGGTCTGTAATTGGGTTGATTTTTATTTATATAATTTTAAACACCATTTTAAAAAAATGACAGACGCAAAAATTGTTGTCGCCTGTCGGGTACTCCCCGAACTTAAAGCACAACTTGAAAATGAAGCCGCAGAGAGAGGCGAAACCCTCTCCAGCTACTTAGATTTATTGATTACGCACCGTGAACACATTTTTGAAGACTCTACTGATACTGTTGACCAAGAACTATTTGATAAGAATAAAAACTACATTGCAAGGTTAGAAGCCGAAAATACGCAGCTACAAAATGAGGTTCATAGGCTTGTAAACCAGATTACCCTTACAAATAAGGAGCTAAACGATAGGGCAGCAGAAAAAGAGAAAAAATCCTCTCTACTTTCTGAACCTTATCGAAAAGCTGTTTTGGAAAATTTGGAGAAAATATGTCTAAAACACCCAAACTACACGTCAGAGCAACTCCTTTTGGCTTCAACGGGCTTGGCTCTGGAGAATGGATTTTTCGTCGTGTATAATTTAAAGGATTATTTGGAGAAATTTGAATATTTATATCACCCTAAAAACATGGAGGTAGTACAATGAGACCGATATTTTGGCAAGCATCCGTAGGTATTTTACTGATTCTTTTAATCATTCTCGCTTGGAATAAGCATCAATACCTAAAGTTACAGAAGAAAATACAGCAAAATTAATATTGAATATACAGTTGCAAATCCCAAATTTTTAAAGTTTTCAATAATTAGATTTGAGGCTTTGACTTTTAAAAAATTGAGTTGCGAAATTTTTAATTCGTGTTGAGAGTATAAAAAAGGATAGTCAGTAACAAGCGATTATCCTTTTTTTCTATTTTATCTTGTATGCCTTTGCCAAAAGGTTTATTTGAAACGAGAACGAACGATTAAAAATTCATTGAAATCCTTGTAAGGTAGGTAGAGAGCATAAGAAGGTTCTAATAATATATCGGGAAAAGAGGTTTTAAAATTATCGGCTACTGCTTGTCCTGTTTCATCATTATCTAAGAATAATGAAAATGTTTTATAGTGATTTTGGTCTTTTAAAAAGCGGATGGCTTGTTCTTGGAAAGCAGCAGAATTTAAAATTAAAATGTCATTTTCTAAAAGTGTTACTTTTCCAAAATATGTTACGGCAGAGAAAAAATCGAACATACCTTCAAAAATAGCAATACTGTTTTGACCTTTACCTTTTATAAAAATGAGGTCTTTTCTACCCACACAACTCTTGAAATAAGGGTTTCTAATTTCATACCCATCGGCTATATTTTTCATGCCAATTCCGAAAAAGGATTTTCCTGCTTTATTGCTAAAATGGACTTGGGTTATAAATGCTTTTATTGCTTCAACATTTATTCTGCGTTCTTGCTGCATGTAGCGCACTAACGAAGGAGCAAAATCATTTGTGGTATGGTTCAATACAAATGTATCCGATTGAGGACTTCTAAGTTTGTATAAAGTGTCATCCTGTATGCTATTTTCTTGATTTAAGGAGCGTTCGGGATATGCTTGGCTTATTTGCTCGATAAAATCAAGACTTGCGCTTAAATCGGCTTTTTTCAACTCCATAACAAAATCAAGAATATTCCCCCCTTTTGAGCAACCGAAATCAAACCAAATATTTTTTGCTTTGTGAACATGAAAACTCGCTGTCTGCTCATGGGGGCGAAAGGGCGATTTGTACCAAATATCATTGGCGTTACCCTTGTTGGGGTCAGGTGCATAACCTAATTTACTCAAAAATTGGGTTAACGGAATGGATTTGGCTTGTTGTGTCGTCATGCCTTATCCTTATCTGATTTTTTAATTTTTTTAGTTCTTGGAGGTTCAGATAGTTGTTTATTTTTTTCTGCTTCTTCAACTTGTTTCAAAAAATTATCTTTCGACACAACTTTTAAACCTGTATTTTTTTCAAAATTTTTAATAGCTGCATTTGCACCTGTCCCGCCCTTTATGGCTGCATCATGGTTTTCAGAGTAGCCTTGTGCATCATCTTTTACAGCAATCATGCGGGTTGCTTCCTCTCCTATTGCTGAAAAAAGTAATTCGATAGTTGTCATATTGTCCCGCAAATTATCGGTTGGTTTTATGTCTTTATATTCCTTGTGCTGACTTGGCGTTAAACCAAAAGTGTGTTTAGCGATAGTAGCCGTTAAAAAAGAATAATCTTTTTGTTCATTAATACCTCGTTTTTTCCATTCATCAGTCAATTCTTTACGGACGCTAATGGATTTTAAGCGTTTATCAATCCATTCTTCGTTATATCCTTTAGCTCTGTATATTTCTTTAATTCTTTCAAAAGCCAATTCAGGGTTTTCAATTTCTTCCAAACGTTCCTTCCCTACTTGCGCCAACCACAATTTGAATGGCTCTGATTTTGGAGAAGGAATAGACATGATAATTCTCAATAACCCCTCAGTATTGGCACAATCTGTCGGGCGCATTTTCCCGTCTTTGGCTATAATTTTCATCTTTCCCCAATTTGGGGATTGTTCAGTGAGTTCTCTTTTTTTGAGTTTTTCCCAATACGTCTGGGGGCTTGGGCTTTCAGTCAATATCTCTACCACGTCAATTACAGAAAACCACCATTCTTCATTGTGCCACAATCGGCGTACTTGTTTTTCTTGAAAAAGTGCTAATTTATTATCTTGTTCCATAGTTGAATGTTGTTTTTAGAATTATTATAATTTTTTTTGCTCCAAATTTTACATTGTATAGTGACCAAAATCCCCCTCAGCATTAGCACAGATTGTTTGACATTGGTTATACCAATCAATTTTAAATTTGAGTAGTTGTCAATTTTGTAGTATCTTACAGCTCCCTCATTTCTTTTTTCTTTTCACCCGTAAAATTTTCTAATTATATTTTTCAACAATTGGCGATAGCTATATCTGAAATAAATATAGATTTATTATAGGAAAATATATATAGGTTTGTACTACCAAATGTTCACCAATAGAGTTATTAAGTTCCTACTAATTGTTCACTTACCAGACTACCAAATGTTCACCGGTTTCCTACCAAATGTTCACTAATAACTTTAATAATAAGGCTCAGAATAGAAGGTATAAACAGGGTTATACACATGGCAAAAACTATATTTTTCCATAAGTAGCTGCCAAATGGTTACCATTCATATTCTCTACTTCCTACCAAATGTTCACCGCTTTTTTTAGTATGCTCTCTCTCCTACTATTTGTTCTCTTACAGTTTTTAATTCTTACAATACCTTTAAATCGCCTTATTTTTAATATATTTACCTACAAAATAGCTTCAATTTAGGTATTTTACAAGGGGTTACTATTTTTTAATTTCCTACCAAATGTTCACCATTCCTATCAAATGTTCACTCCTTGATGATTATTTCGGGAATGGAGAATATTTTTTTATCAATTGGTGTAGGGGCATTTTTCAAATAAAACCCTTTGTTTTTATCTTCTTCTATGCTGTGTCTGGCTTCAAAATACTGACTTAAAACCACGTTTAACACGCCTCGAAAAGCGGATTTGAAATTATCCATTCGATTATATCCTTGCCCAAATTGCTCTTTGAGTTGCTGCCAAGTTATAAATTGCCTTGTATTTTGTGGAATACGATGTAATCGTTGTACCAACCATGAGTAAACGTCCATCGCCATAGGACTATGCGAGAGTGCGCCTATTGTCCGTTCATCTAAAGGAATAGCGTGTTTTACTAAGCTGTTAAAATAATCATCAGTAAGGCTAATTTTAGAAGTCCATAATACTTTTTGCTTATCCGTTTTTGGAAACCATAAATCAAAGGCTTTAACAATACCAAAATTGATAGGGATATAAACATTATCTTGCCTAAAGCCCAATGTTATCAGAGAGGCTGTTATGCGCCTTATTTGCTCTTTAATTTCCTCAACAGTGCGCCCATTTTTCATTAAGCCCAATTTTTTGACAAACCCTGCCAAGTGTTCTTCAACATCTATGACTTGGCTTTGGGCTTGTATGGCTTGGGTATTGATGTAGGCTAAAATCAACCTCGCTCTCGTGCCATAAGGCAAACCCACTTGTACCCATTCATCAGTAACAGGGTTTTTTACTTGAAAAGTTTGAATGGCAAGACTGGCATTGCCCTGTTTTTGTTCCCAGACAGTAACATGAGGACCAGGGTCTTTGTAAGGGAGATACGTTTGGCAAAAAATGGAGTGCTGAAACATTGCGTCTTCAATTTTTGCAGGGTCGGTTACGATTTCAACAGCATTGTCTGCTAATCGTTTTTTGATAGGACTCATTCTATCTTTACTAAAATCAATCCCATTTAGTGCAGTTAGTTCGGGCGTAATGTCCTCTATTTTTATATTATCACCAATTTTTTTCTCCATTATTTGTGCTATTCAGAGTAACTATATTTGAATATTGCTCTCTATTATTTTGATGAAAATTTTTGTTCACGCATAATATACGTACAATACAAGTATGAAATATGCTTTTTATAAGTATAGTAGCGATAAGATAAATTTATACTTACAAAATACATACAATATAAGTATAAAAAACATATTACGTTATAATTAGCCAATTTTTAGAGACTAAAACTATATTCACAATGCTCATAAATCACTGTTGTTAATGTATCAAAACTTAGTTAGTGGGTTTTGAAATAATATGCGTAACTTAAACCTTATTTTCCAAAAACACATATCCCCCTCAGTATTCACCAGGAAAATCAGTTCAGCCTGTCAAATAAAAGATTGTAAGTACACACTTTACTAAATATCCTCACAATCTTATCAAAAGCTAATGACACCAAAAAGGTACATTCTACTAATTTCTAAACCTTAGCAAATTTTTATGAATGGTTTTAGTTACTTAACTTTTTAAGTATAAAATAAGTATTTGATACGCATAAAATAAGCATATTATCTGTAAATTAGACTCTATACTTACAAAATACATACAGTATAAGTATAAAAAACGTATTATTCTTCACCCAAATCCTTCCTAACAAGGTTTAGTAAATACGTAGTTAAATTATACCCTTTTTTGTTCATTTTCTCTTTTGTTAATTCAAAAAGGTATTTAGGCATATTGAAATTGACCCTGTGAATGTCACCTTCTACCTCTTTACGTTTTTGACTTTTTATAATTTCTTCTATAATGTCGGGTTGGTTATCTTCTTCTTTTTTGGTCAGAAAACGGTTCTTACTCATTCTTTTTCTTTTTTAATTTTTAAAATTATCTGTTCTATTTCATCAGTAAAACGATTAAATTCTTCTTTAGCTTTTTTGTCTTTTCCTTCTACCACGCCCATGCCATCGGTCGCATTATCGGCATAGGCAGTGCGATTCACCAAGCGGGTTTGGAGTATCGGGGTTTCATACACCGCTAATGCTTCGCCTATTTCTTTGGCAATTTTCGCCCTTTCGTTGATGCGATTCATTACAATATGTGCGCTAACACTACTTAAATTCGCTGTGAGGCGAGTTTCATTCATTTCTTTAACCAACTTAAAGAAACTCTCAAAAGCTCTGAAATCGAAAATACTGGGCGAAATCGGGATAATCAAAATATCGCTCACCAAAATAGTGCGGGTAGCCAATTCTGAAAGTTGTGGTGTGCCGTCGAGGATAACAAGGTCGTACTTTTCTTGCAAATTATTCAGCATCTTATGATTTATCTGATTTTGCTCAACCGCAAAAACCTGTATCAATGACTTAGTTTCACCCCGCAACCCTCCCCATTCTAAGGCAGAGTGCTGTTTTTGGTCTGTATCAATGATACAAACGGTTTTGCCTCGTTGTGTGAAAGCAGCAGCCAAATTAACAGCAATCGTGGTTTTTCCTACCCCACCCTTGAGGTTTGTCACAGCAATTCTCATATCAAAAATTTATATTTTAAAGAATGGAACAAATGTAGATTTTTAATTTCAGACTATGAAATTATTTAAGCTAAAAT
>JACCDS011751102.1_pt1 | contig 15109 bp, 12 predicted proteins | sample 7446441 | NCBI WGS metagenome assembly JACCDS01 (sample SAMN15323445, study PRJNA562643) | freshwater metagenome | isolation source: river surface water | place: USA:Blue River Watershed | collected 2017-08-17 | reverse complement strand
TAATTTGGTAAAAAGCTTTCCTAACATTGTCCTGGTACCACTATTTTAATGTTGAGACCGCAGCGCGGTCCTGGCAGAGCCATATAGTCTGTTATTGAGCGGGCCGATAAAAGCCTGCGGATTTATTTGTTTACCATTTCTGAGCACTTCGTAGTGCACATGCGGGCCTGTTGATCGGCCGGTGTTCCCCAGCGTAGCAACCTGTTGCCCCTTGTCGACCAATTGGCCAATCTGAACATTTACCGCTTTTGCATGCGCATACCGGGTGCGATAACCGCCGGCATGTTCGATTTCTACCATGCGGCCATACCCAAAACGTTCGCCAGCCCAAGTGACGATACCACCGGCCGTCGCGACGATGGCACTGCCCTCTTCGCCAGCGAAATCTACACCCTGGTGAATGGCCGGTTCTCCGGTAAACGGATCAGTCCTTACACCAAAAGCCGATGATAGGTAACCGGCAAGCACCGGTCTGCCAGATAACTGGCTGTTTAATCCAATATGGTGATTCAGATCAAGAGATTCAAGCAGACTGAAGCGGGATTGTTCGTATACCAGATCCTGTTCCAGCTCAGACATCTGTTGCAGCATATCCGTAACTTCAAACAAACCCTGAGTACTGGTGGTCTGCGCCGGGCCGCCCATCGGTGGTGGCTGGCGCAAATTAAACTGTTCTGCGGACAAATCCGCCGCGTCGATCAATCGCTCACCAACCATATTCAGGCGATTTACCTGCGCCTGTAATGAGGCAACTTTTGCAGTTAATGCCGCGATTTGATGCTCGGCTTGTTGGCGGATCGCCAAGACCTCGGCGTTTTCACCGGTTGCTCCTGGCAATGGATTCAGCGGGTAAGTTGTTGGATCTGTCCAGATCCGGCCTAAAGCCACACCTGCACCGACGGCAATACAAAACAGCAAGGCCGCACTGACCAGCCGCTGACTGGCGGTGGTTCCAAAACGACCGCTATGATGTCGGTCATCCGGAAAAACTGTTAGACTCATGGGACCTCAGTTTCTGTGTTTTTGTTATGGCCCGCTATTCGCGCAAACCTGTCGATCTGATGACGCTGTTACAACAAAACCCTGCATTACAGGGGCAACAGCAAGCAGAAATAGTGCGACAACTTAATACCGAATTACGGCAGATTCTGCAACTGGAAATGCTGACTTTCTGTAAAGTCAATCAGGTCAGTCACGGCAGAATTCAAATCTTATGCAGTTCCGCGAGCTGGGCAACCCGGCTGAAAATGCAAAGCGCGGACATTCTAACCAGATTCCGCCGCAATGTCCTGCCAGATTGTATGGGAATTGATATTGAAGTGAATCCAAATCTCGATTTGCGCTATCAGCAAGCTGACGTCAAAGCGACAGCAGCGCCAGCGGAGCGGCAAATCAGTGAACAAGCTGCCAGCTATCTGCTGGCCAGTGCCGAAAATGCCGATCCGTTACTGGCGGAAAAGCTACGCAAACTGGCAGCCTTGGCCGGCCGGTCCGTGAAGTCCTGAGACTCACCAAGACGGTGATAAGTGGTCCCGCCTGACAAAAACAAAAAAGGTGGCACCAGCCACCTTTTTTTGTTGCAACTGATCAGGCCAACTGTGGTGCCAGATAGGAGATCGGCAGCTGGGCAGGCTTATCGAACGTGACGAATTCCCAGTTTTCCTGGTTAGCCAACACGGCGCATAACAATTGATTGTTTAATGCGTGGCCAGTTTTGTACGCGCTGAATTCACCCAGAATGCTGTAGCCCGCCATATAAAGGTCGCCAATCGCATCCAGAATTTTGTGTTTGATGAATTCATCATCGTAACGCAGGCCATCCTGATTCAAAACGCGGAATTCGTCCAACACCACCGCATTGTCGAAACTGCCACCCAGCGCCAGATTGTTCGCACGCAGGTATTCGATATCCTGCAGGAAACCAAAGGTACGGGCGCGGCTGATGTCTTTAATGAAACTGGCTGCTGAAAAATCCATCCGTACATGCTGGCGGGTTTCCGCAATCACCGGGTGATTGAAGTCGATAGCAAAATCAATGCGGAAACCGTGGTGCGGTTTAAATTCTGCCCACTTGTCACCGTCTTCAACCCGTACAGTTTGTTTGATACGGATGAATTTTTTTGCCTGCTTCTGTTCTGCCACGCCGGCTTCCAGCAACAGGAAGACAAAAGGATTGGCGCTGCCATCCATAATTGGAATTTCAGCAGCATCCACTTCGACATACAGATTGTCGATGCCAAGACCGGCAATGGCCGCCATCAGGTGTTCCGTCGTCGACAGACGGATGCCTTCCGGACTAATTAAACAGGTACACATCACTGTGTCCCCTACCAGCTCAGGTGCGACTTTAATGTCGACAGCCGGAGAGAGGTCCACACGACGGAACACGATACCCGTGTTGTCAGGCGCAGGCCGGAGAGTAAGCGTAACCTTTTCGCCCTTGTGTAAACCCACTCCGATGGAGCTGATGGTCTTACGGATAGTACGTTGTTTAATCATCATTTTATCCTGTTCAAAAACTGAACAATCCCAAACGGCGGCGCAGCATAGCATATGTTAACAATGATGCCAATGCTTGTGGTCCGACATCAGACCGCCAGGAAAGCTGAAAGTTTCTGCTTACCTTAAGCGGTTTTTCTGATTAATCAGCCTGCTTACGCAGGAAGGCCGGGATATCAAAGATATCAATATTGGCCTTGCTGTCTGCCTGAGGCTTTGGCTGTGGAGCTTCAACTGCAGCCATCGCCGGTTGTGCTTCACGCATTTCACGGGCTGTATTGCCGGCATGACCGTAAACACTGCCCGCGTTGCCGTAAACGCTGGCTGAATTGTTGTAGCCGCCACGCACCGGTTCTGCTCTGTGATGACCATGTACCAGGCTGATATCAGGCCGACGCTCAGCACCAATACCAGTCGCGACCACAGTGACCCGCAGCTCGTCCGACATTTCCGGATCGATCACCGCACCAACCACCACAGTGGCGTTTTCGGAGGCAAAAGCTTTGACGGCGTTACCAACGATTTCAAACTCTTCGATGGTCAGGTCCAGACCGGCCGTGATGTTGACCAGAATGCCCTTGGCGCCTGACAAATCAATGTCTTCCAGCAATGGGCTGGAGATCGCCTGCTCAGCGGCTTCTTCTGCCCGATCAGGACCAGAAGCACGGCCTGTCCCCATCATTGCAGTGCCCATTTCCGACATCACGGTGCGCACGTCGGCGAAGTCGACGTTAATCAGACCCGGCCGGGTAATGAGTTCTGCAATCCCTTGTACAGCGCCTAACAACACATTGTTAGCCGCTTTGAACGCATCGAGCAGACTGGTGCCTTTGCCCAACACTTTCAGTAACTTGTCATTTGGAATGGTGATCAGCGAGTCGACATGCTTGGACAGTTCACCAATCCCCTCGTCGGCAAAATTAGAGCGCTTTTTGCCTTCAAACGGGAATGGCTTGGTAACCACCGCAACCGTCAGAATGCCCAGCTCTTTGGCAACCTGAGCAACAACAGGCGCAGCACCGGTACCGGTACCACCACCCATCCCAGCCGCGATAAACACCATATCAGCACCCATGATGGTCTTTTTGATCGTGTCACGGTCCTCTTCTGCAGAACGACGGCCAATATCCGGATTGGCGCCTGCGCCTAAGCCCTTGGTGACATTCGCACCGAGCTGCAGTGTGACATTGGCTGACGAATTCCGCAGGGCCTGCGCGTCAGTATTGGCGGCAATAAATTCCACCCCTTCAATGTTGCTGGCGACCATGTATTCAACGGCGTTGCCGCCGCCACCACCGACGCCAACCACTTTGATGACAGCTTCTTCGCTGTGGTTTTCCATTAACTCAAACATGACTCTCTCTCCGTTCTACGCTTACTCAAATGGTTGTCAGACCAGGGCTGTGCCCCGACTGCTAGAATTCACCTTTAAACCAGCTGGTCAGTTTCTTGACAAAACCGCCAACTGATTCACGTGCCGCTACCGCTTTTTTCTGCTGGGCACGCGCGTCTTTGCCATACAATAACAGACCTACGACGCTGGCATAGGCCGGGTCGTTGACATATTCCGTCAGTCCGCCAATGTGCGAGGGATAACCCAATCGAACCGGCATCTGGAAAATGTCTTCCGCGAACTCAACCGCACCTTCCATCTTGGCGGTACCGCCGGTCAGCACTACGCCGGCGGCAATTTGCTCTTCGAGTCCACTGGCACGGATCTCTTCAACGACCAGCTCAAACAACTCCTGGTAGCGGGGTTCCACTACTTCAGCCAGCGTATGGCGGGACATCGAACGCGCCGGGCGGCCACCAACGCTTGGCACTTCAATACTTTCTTCTTTACCGACCATGCTGCGCAGTGCACAGGCGTACTGAATTTTGATCTCTTCGGCGTGGCCAATCGGCGTGCGGAAAATCTTCGCGATGTCGCTGGTCACCTGATTGCCGGCAACCGGGATCACCGCGGTGTGCCTTAAGGCGCCGTTGGTATAAATCGAGATATCGATAGTGCCGCCGCCCATATCTACCACACAGACGCCCAGCTCTTTCTCATCGTCGGTCAGCACGGCGAAGCTTGACGCCAGCGAGCTGAATATCAGCTGATCGACATGCAGGCTGCAGCGCTCGACACATTTTTCGATGTTCTTCGCCATATCGTTCGCACAAGTGATAATGTGTGCCTTGGCTTCCATCCGTACGCCGGACATCCCAATCGGGCTTTTGATGCCTTCCTGCATATCCACCGAAAACTCTTGCGGCAACACATGCAGCAACCGGCGCTCTGCCGAAATTGGCACCGACTTGGCCGCGTGGATCACGTTGGCGACATCGTCAGCGGTGACTTCGGTGTCATTGATAGGCACCATACCGCTTTCATTCTGACAGCGAATATGTTTGCCGGTGATGCCAAGGTACACCGAAGACACCCGGCAATCGGCCATCAGCTCCGCTTCATCAATGGCTCGCTGCACTGATTGCACCACCAGATTCAGGTCATTGACGCCGCCTTTATCCATACCACGGGCAATATGAGTGCCGACCCCGACAATGGCCAGCTGATTATCCGCAGTGATTTCTCCCACCACCGCTTTAATTTGTGACGTACCGATATCTAACGCAACGATCAGATCCCGATCCAACGACTTGGTCATGCTTTTCTCTTTTCCATTATCACCGGTGGCGCGTACTGCACCGCCAATCCTGTGTCGTACCTTAAGTCGACCTGTACTATCGCTTCTGGCTTATGTTGACTGACCACCGGGTACAAATCGATAAATCGTTGTACCCGTTTTAATGTATCTTCCCGCCCCAGTTTCAACGCGATGCCATTGCTCAGTTGCACATCCCAGGCAAAACGCTCACTCAGTGTCAGGCCAGAAGCCTCAAACTGATGCAAAGCCAGCAAAGCCTGCACTTTGGCATACATCGACAAGGCGTCCTGTTCGGCGCCTTCGGGCCCATTCAGCTTGGGCAATGATGCCTGTACCTGCTCCAGCGGGGCACGAAAAACCTCGCCTTTGGTGTTCAGCAGGTATTCCTGATTCCACACCGCAACCGGACTGTGCTCAGTGACAACCACCACCAGCACACCAGGCCACTGTTTGCGCACCGCCACCTGATTGACCCAGGGTTGCTGGCGCAGGAATGCCGCAACTTCATCGACATCCACCTTGAAAAAATTGCCCACCAGATGCTGCTGTAATCTGCTGTGCAAACTGGCCGGCTCAATGTGACCGAAGTCACCGTACAAACGGACCTGTCTGATCGGCGCCGTCTGCTGATGTTCAACCCAACCAGCCACTTTGCTGCTGAACCACAAAACTAATGCCACGGAAGCCAGAAAAAACAACACACCACCGACAAATGCAGGCGTATACGGCGATTTCTGGCTGTGCCGTACCGGATTTAAACCGCCTTCCGCATTCGCGGCGTCGCCACCCAGTGCCTTGTTCTGGCCCCGCATCGTCAAATCCGCCAACGGCTGGCTGCGCGCAGCGCCTGCTTTGTTTTTTGTTTTTTTACCGGTCCGGCGTTTGGACCAGCTGTCTCGCCACTTGCTCAGCCACATGCGTCAGGCCGGCTGCCCGCTTTGTTTCATCAGGCTGATATTCAGTTGTTGCTGGGCCAGTTGTTTGGCCAGCGCGCCAATATTTCCGGCGCCCTGGGTCAGCAGCACATCACCTTCCTGCAACACATCCGCCAGCGCCGACGGCAAATCGGCTGCGGTAGCAACATAAATCGGGTCGAGCTGGCCGCGGGCACGGATGCTGCGGCACAGGCTGCGACTGTCTGCACCGGCGATCGGTGCTTCACCGGCGCTGTACACTTCCAGCAGTAACAGGCTGTCGACCATTGACAGCACTTTGGCAAAATCTTCGTACAAATCACGGGTGCGCGTGTAACGATGCGGCTGATAAGCCATCACCAGCCGGCGCTCAGGCCAGGCGTTACGGGCGGCGGCGACTGTGGCGGCCACTTCAGTCGGGTGATGACCATAATCATCAACCAGCAGCACTTTGCCACGGCCGGTGTCAAACTCGCCGTATTGCTGAAAACGCCGGCCAATCCCTTCAAATTTCTTCAGAGCAGCCAGAATTGCCGCTTCAGGCACACCTTCGTCCTGCGCCATCGCAAAAGCGGCGGTGGCATTGAGCGCGTTGTGGCGGCCGGCCAGATTCAGTTCAATCTGACGGCTGTGGCCCTGTGGATCTGTGACGGTGAAACGGCTTTGCGTGCCGCTCTGACTGAACTCACTAACCCGGTAATCGGCGTCTTCACTGAAGCCGTAGGTGATCACAGTGCGGCCAATTTGCGGCATCAGCTCGCGCAGCACCGGGTCGTCGATACAAACCACCACCACACCATAAAATGGCAGGTTGCGACAGAATTCCAGATAGGTCGATTTCATCTTCTCGAAATCGCCCTGATAGGTTTCCATATGGTCGGCTTCGATGTTGGTAATGATGGCGGCCATCGGCTGCAGATGCAGGAAAGAGGCGTCACTTTCGTCCGCCTCGGCAATCAGATAACGGCCAGAGCCAAGCCGCGCATTGGTGCCGGCAGAATTGAGCAGGCCCCCGATGACAAAAGTCGGGTCAGCACCCGCTTCGGCAAAAATGGATGAAACCAGACTGGTGGTGGTGGTTTTACCATGAGTCCCTGCGATAGCAATACCATGGCGAAACCGCATCAGCTCGGCCAGCATTTGCGCGCGCCGGACCACTGGAATGCGTTGCTCCAGCGCAGCATGGACTTCAGGGTTATCAGTTTTAATGGCACTGGACACCACCACCACGCTGGCCCCTTTGATATGAGCCGCGTCATGGCCAAACTGAATCTCAGCACCGAGACCGGTCAGACGCTCCACCACCGGGTTAGGCCCCAGATCAGAGCCGGAAATGTGGTATCCCTCGTTCAGCAGCACCTCGGCAATACCGCCCATGCCTGCCCCACCAATCCCGACAAAGTGAATGCGCTCAACACGACGCATCGCAGCTTTTTCCGGGTGTATGGCTGTTTTTATCATATTAATTCATACCTGTCAGACGTCGACAAACAGCTGCAACCTGCTCAGCTGCATCGTCGATGGCACAAGAGCGTGCCAGTTGTGCCATTTGGGCCAGAGCGGACTTATCCTTCAGCCAGCTTTCCAGCAGCGGCACTAAATATTCCGGGGTTAAATCAGCTTGCTTTACCAGCAGCGCCGCCTGACGGCTGACCAATGCACTGGCGTTGGCGGTCTGGTGATCGTCAATCGCCGTTGGCAATGGCACAAACAAAGCGGCCACACCGACACAAGCGACTTCGCTGACCGTCAGTGCGCCGGCCCGGCAAATCACCAGGTCGGCCCAGCGATAAGCCTCTGCCATATCCTCAATAAAAGCAGTGACTTGCACTTTTAATTCGGCAGGTGCGCCAGCATAAGCTTCAGTGGTAATTTGCTGCTCGGCCAAGCCGGTCTGATGACGGACCTGGATCTCGCCGCAAGCCGCGGCCTGCTTCAGGATCGACGGCAAACGCTGATTGAAAACCCTGGCACCTAAACTACCACCGACAACCAAAATATTTAAGCTTTTCTGCAAATAATTCTGCGGATTTTGTCCGGTCAGTTCTTTACGTACCGGATTTCCCACCACCAGCCGCTCAGGCCGGTCGGCAAAGGCCTGCGGAAAGGCGACCAACAGTTGATCGGCCAGCCTCGCCAGCAACTTGTTGGTGGTGCCGGCCACCGCATTTTGTTCATGGATGACCAGCGGCACTCCAGCCAGCCAGGCAGCGAGACCACCCGGTCCGCTGGCATAACCGCCAAAGCCGAGCACCAGATCTGGCTCCAGCTCGCGAAGCAGCGTTCTGGCGGCGCGGACAGAGCGCCATAACATCAGTGGCGCGCTCAGTAATGAACGCCAGCCTTTGCCGCGCAGCCCCGCCACCGGGATGGTATGCAGCGGATAACCGAACTGTGGTACCAAGCGGGCTTCCATCCGATCGGCGGTGCCCAGCCAGTCAACCTGCCAGCCTTCAGCGGCCAGGATGTCTGCCACAGCACGCGCCGGGAATATGTGGCCACCGGTGCCGCCGGCCATCACCAGCACCCGCCGTGACGGCATGCGCAGTTCAGTCGTTTCAGCCATGCGCACCTCCGCTGATAGCCTGGCGGCCTTTGAGACGCACTTCAAAATCAATCCGCAGCACTATAGCCGCCGCAACCAGCATGATGATCAGACTACTGCCGCCGGAGCTGACAAAAGGCAATGTCAGCCCTTTTGTTGGCAGCGCGCCGGTTGCCACACCGATATTGACGAAGGTCTGGCAGCCAATCCAGATTGCGATGGCATACGCCAGAAAGCCATGAAAACTCATGCCTTTCTGAATCGCTCTTTTGCCTATCCACAAAGCACGCACCAGCATCAGAAACAACAGGGACGCTACGGTCAGCACGCCTAAGAGGCCTGATTCTTCGGCAATAATCGCCAGGATAAAGTCAGTGTGAGCTTCCGGCAGATACTCTAGTTTTTGCACTGAGTTGCCAAGCCCTTGTCCGGCCAGGCCACCGCGGCCAAAGGCCATCAGCGACTGGGTCAGTTGATAACCGCTGCCAAAAGGGTCAGCCCAGGGGTCAAGGAAGGCGGTCACCCGCCGCCAGCGATATTCGCTGTAGACAATCAGCACGGCCATGGACGCAAGGCCGGTCAGGATCAGGCCAAAGAACTGCCAGAGTTTGGCGCCGGCCAGAAACAACAACACCACACTGGTGCCAAACATCACTATCACGGTGCCAAGGTCGGGTTGCATCAGCAGCAACACCGCAAAGACAAACAGCACCAGCAAAGGCTTCAGAAAGCCTTTGAAATTCTCAATCACTTCTTCATGCCGGCGCACCAGATAGCTGGACAGGTAAATAAAGAAGAATAACTTAGCGGGCTCGGCCGCCTGCAGACCAAAAGGCCCGATATACAGCCAACGGGTACTGCCGTTGACGTTGCGGCCAAATGCCAGTACCGCCAGCAGGCCGAGAATGCCAAACACCAGCAGCACCATACTGCCCTGTAACCACCGCTCAACCGGCACATTCAGCGCCAGATAGGCAAAGCTCAGCCCAATCAGGATATACACCAGATGACGAATACTGTAATGCAGCGGATTGCCAAACAACCGCTCGGCGACCGGTACCGAAGCACTGGTCACCATCACAAAACCCACGCCCAGCAACAGCACCATCAGGGTAAAGAAAAAGCGGTCATAACTGACGCCATCTTCTGCCCGCCACCAGTCAGCCCAGTGTTCCAGCAGCTGTTGACCTTGCTCTGCCAGCCAGCTTTTCATCGGATAACCTGCTGCACGGCGTCAGCAAATAAGCGGCCGCGTTCTTCATAATTTTTGAACATGTCCAGACTGGCGCAAGCTGGCGACAACAGCACCATGTCACCGGGACCGACCAACGCTGCCGCTGTTTTCACTGCCGCAGTCAGATCAGCCACCTGAATGGCCGAAGGCACCAAAGCGGCAATGGCCGGGCCATCACGTCCCAGCGTGATCACCTGGTCCACTTGCTGACGCAGCACCGCGGCCAGCTCTGCAAAATCAGCGCCTTTGCCATCGCCCCCGGCGATCAGGATCAGCTTTCCGGTCACATCCGCCCGCAGACCAGCGATGGCCGCCAGCGTAGCGCCGACATTAGTGGCTTTGGAATCATTGACCCAGCGCACACCCTGATGCTCAGCCACTAAAGTGCAGCGATGCGGCAGCGGCTGATAGCTGCTCAATGCCTGCACCAGCGCACGACGTGAGCAACCAAGCGCCCGGGCCAACGCACAGGACGCCAGCGCATTAAACTGATTATGCCGGCCTACCAGTGTCATCTGGCGCACTGGCAGCAGAGGTTCTCCTTCCACCAGCAGCCAGTTCTCACCGTCTTTCTGTTGCAGACCGTAGCCGTCCTGTGGTGTATCCAGTCGCAGGCCAATCGCCGGTGCTGCCAGCCCCACAGGGCGGGTCAGACGGTCGTCGGCGTTATAAACGGCCAGGTCGGTGTGCAGATAAATACGTTGTTTGGCGGCGGCATAAGCGGCCATAGTGCCGTGCCGGTCCAGGTGATCTTCCGTGACATTCAGATTGGCGGCTGCCCGCAGTTTCAGACTGTGGGTGGTTTCCAGCTGGAAACTCGACAGTTCCAGCACATAACAATCGGCGTCCTGCTCCAGCGCATCCAGTACGGCCAGGCCGATATTGCCTGCGGCCAGCGCATTTTTACCGTCGCAGCGCAGCATATGTTCGGTCAGCGTCGTCACGGTTGACTTACCATTGGAGCCCGTCACCGCCACCACAGGTTTTTCGTTACAAAGGGCAAACAGCTCAACATCGCCCATCAGCCTGGCGCCTTGCGCGGTGGCAAAACGAATCGCCGGATGGCTGGTGTCCAGGCCAGGGCTTACCAGCAGCACGTCCATGCGGGCTAGCCGGTTGGCGTCCAGTTCACCCAGATAAATACCATCGACTTTTTCCGCAGCAATGGCCTCAAGCCCGCTGACTTTAAGCCGGGTATCCATCAGCACAGGTTTGACACCCTGTTTCAGCAAAAAGCGCACAGTGGCGAGGCCAGTCACACCGAGACCTATCACCGCGACTCTTTTGCCCTGAAACAATCTGGTCATGCAGTCTGCTCCTCGCCTTAACGCAGCTTCAGCGTTGCCAGTCCAATCAGCACGAAGATGATGGACAGGATCCAGAACCGGACAATGACGCGTGGCTCAGGCCAGCCTTTTAATTCGTAGTGATGATGGATCGGCGCCATGCGGAAAATCCGCTGGCCCCGCAGCTTGTAAGAACCCACCTGCAAGATCACCGACATGGTTTCAATCACAAAGATGCCGCCCATGATGATGAGCACAATTTCCTGCCGCACCAGTACCGCGATGACACCAAGCAGTGCGCCGAGCGCCAGTGAGCCGACGTCGCCCATAAAAACCTGCGCCGGGTAAGTGTTGAACCACAAAAAGCCAAGGCCAGCGCCGACAATACTGGCGCAGACAATCACCAGTTCGGACGTCAGCGGCAAATGCGGGATGTGCAGATAATTGGCAAACACAGCGTTACCAGACACATAAGCGATGATGGCAAAGGCCATCGCCACCATGATAGTCGGCACTATCGCCAGACCATCCAGGCCATCGGTCAGGTTGACCGCGTTACTAAAACCCACCATGACAAAATAAGTGGTGACCAGATAAAACAGCCCGAGCTGCGGCAGCACATCTTTTAAAAACGGCACCACCAGACTGGTTTCGGCCGGCCGGTCTGAAGTGGCATACAGGAAAAAAGCAGTCACCAGCGCAAACACCGATTGCCAGAAGTATTTCCAGCGCGCGATCAGGCCTTTGGGATCTTTGCGGATCACTTTACGGTAATCGTCGATAAAGCCAATCCAGCCGTAGCTAATCAGCACAAACAGCACGACCCAGACGTATTTGTTCGACAAGTCGGCCCACAGCAGCGTGCTGACCGCGATAGACCCCAGGATCAGCAGGCCGCCCATAGTCGGCGTGCCTTTTTTCGAGAAGTGGCTCTCAGGCCCGTCATTGCGCACCGTCTGGCCTATTTGCAGTCGCTGCAGCGCCGCAATCAGCTTGGGGCCAAAATACAGGCTCAACAGCAAGGCGGTCAGAATGCCTAATATGGAGCGAAACGTCAGATAACTGAAGACGTTAAAAGCGTTGATATATTGAGTCAGAAACTCGGCTAACCAGACTAACATGCGTTTTGCTCCTGCTGACAACTCTCTAGCAAGTCCTGCACAACCAATTCCATCCTGGCGCTGCGCGAGCCTTTCACCAGAATGGACACTTCTTCACCGGTATTTAACAACGGCAGTAACCGGGCCACCAGCTGCGCACGCGAACTGAAATGCGCGCCTTGTTGATGGAACTGTTCACTGGCGTTCTGAGATAACACGCCTAAAGTGAATAACCCATTAATTCCTGCCTGTTTGGCGTAAATCCCTACATCTTCATGATATTTACGCGCATCTGAGCCAAGCTCTGCCATATCGCCCAGCACCAGAATGCGCTGGCCGCTGTAGGCGGTCAGCAAATCGACGGCAGCTTTGGCCGACTCCACATTGGCGTTGTAGGTGTCGTCAATCACCCGCACACCGGCTTTGGGCTGATAAACATTCATCCGGCCTTTGACCGGTTGCATCGCCGCCAGCCCCAGCTGGACATCGGTCAGACTGGCGCCTAAGGCTAACACCGCGGCCGTCGCAGCTAAGGCATTGTGTACATTGTGTTTGCCCGGCAAGGTCAGCTGAATAAAACAGCGGCCTTGTGGCGTGTGCAGTTCAAAACCGGCGCAGCCATTGCTGTCGAGCACCACATTGTCGGCACAGATATCCGCATGCTGAGTCGCGCTGAAGCTCTGCACGTTCAGATGCTGCACCCGTGGCAACCAATAAGAATAATATTCTGAATCCAGTGGCAAAATGGCAGTACCGCCGTCAGACAGACCGCTGTAAATCTCGCCTTTGGCACGGGCGACGCCAAAAATATCGCCAAAACCTTCTAAATGCGCTGGCGCCACTATCGTGATCATCGCCACATCGGGTTTCACCAATGAACTGGTATAAGCGATTTCACCCAAGTGATTGGCACCCAGTTCCATCACCGCAAAATTGTGACTTTCATTGAGGCGCAGCAACGTCAGCGGCACACCAATTTCATTATTGAAGTTACCGGCTGTGGCCAGCACATTGCCGATGCGCGACAAAATCGCCGCCATCATTTCCTTGACTGTGGTTTTGCCGACACTACCGGTTACCGCCACAGTTTTCAGATTGAGTCTGCTTTTCACCAGCGCACCAAGCTGGCCAAGTGCCAGCCGGGTATCCGCCACTATAATTTGTGGGACCGGCACATCCAGGTGCCGGGTCACCACCAGCGCACAGGCTCCTTTATTCACGACTTCTTCGGCGAATTTGTGGCCGTCGAAGTTTGGCCCCTGCAGGGCGATAAACAAATCACCGGCGGCTATCTGCCGGCTGTCGGTACTGACACTGTCAATTGCCACATCACTGCCGATCAGCTGCCCTTGCACTGCGCTGGCAATTTCGCTGGCCATTAAGGTGATCATCAGCTCATCTCCGCCAATAAATTCTGGATAAATTTGCGTTCGTCATAGTCCCGCACGGTCGCACCCAATACCTGATAAGTCTCGTGGCCTTTGCCGGCCACCAGGATCATGTCGTGCTCGTGGGCTTCGATCAGGGCCAGCTTAATGGCTGACTCCCGATCCGGTTCGATCTGGCAGTTCGCGCCGGTTTGCATACCAGCGGCAATGTCATTGCAGATATCGAGTACAGCTTCAGTGCGGGGATTGTCGGCGGTAATGATAACATGATCTGCATATTGTTCGGCGATTCTCCCCATCAAAGGCCGCTTGCCTTTGTCGCGATCGCCGCCACAGCCAAACACACACCAGATCCGGCCCCGGCATTGTGCCCGCAGCGCCAGCAAACTTTGCTGCAGGGCATCAGGCGTATGCGCATAATCCACCACCACACCGACATGAGCGGGAAAATGCCACAACTCCATCCGACCCGGTACCGGCCGCAGCTTCTTCACGGCGTCCACCAGGTGGGACAGTTTATGACCCAGCTGCAGCAAAGCGCCCATCGCTGCCAGCACGTTTTGTACGTTAAATTCAGCCAACAGCGGGATTTGCAGCTCAAAGTCACCGAAATGGCTGTGCAGCTTCAGGCTAAAACCGTGGCCGTCGGCACGCAGCTGGTCATACGCCAGATACTGGCTGAAGCCAGCGCAGTCGCTGACGCGGCCGTAGACCAGCAGCGGCACCTTTGCACTGCGCGCTAATGTCTGACCGAAGGCATCAGAGACGTTGATCACCGCGCTTTGGCAGCGCTCTGCATCAAACAGCAAGGCTTTGGCGGCGCCGTAAGCTTCCATAGTGCCGTGATAATCCAGATGGTCGCGGCTTAAGTTGGTAAAAACCGCCACGTCAAACATCAAACCGGCCACCCGTTGCTGCACCAGCGCATGCGAGGACACTTCCATCGCTGTACGCACGATGCCACTTTGACTGAAGCCATGGAAAATCCGGTGTAAATCCACCAGATGCGGTGTGGTGTTCCCAAGCGGGCTCAAGTGTTGGTGCGGGCCAAAACCGAGAGTGCCAATCACCGCCGAAGGTTGTGCCAATAAATCCGACAGCTGATTGATAAAAATCGCCGTACTGGATTTACCGTTGGTGCCAGTGATCCCGACCAGTTGCTGCTGGCGCACTGCATCCTGATAAAAACGGCTGACCAGCGCAGGCAACACGCTTAACAGATCCGGCCACACCAGCACGCGTGGGTCATGCTGTAAATCGGCATCCTGTGGCCGCAGACTGTCGGTCAGTACCAGCGCGGCGCCGCTGTACAGTGCGTCGCGCACAAACTGATTGCCATGTTGAGTGGCTCCAGGCATCGCCAGAAAAATATCACCGTTTTTCAGCAGCTTAGTGTTGTATTGCAAACTGGCTGCCGGGCTGATTTCCGCCAGCTTCTCTAACGCACAAAGCGACTGCCCTGCGGCAGTCGCTTTGAACGGAGCTAACCAGT
>JACCDS012042474.1_pt1 | contig 15112 bp, 24 predicted proteins | sample 7446441 | NCBI WGS metagenome assembly JACCDS01 (sample SAMN15323445, study PRJNA562643) | freshwater metagenome | isolation source: river surface water | place: USA:Blue River Watershed | collected 2017-08-17 | reverse complement strand
ACCATGTATCGCGGGGATGTGCCGCCTAAGAGGTGCGATGAGCTCACAACATGCTGATGATTCCTTCACGGATATGGAGCTTGCCTTAGCGCAAGCCCTGGCTTATGAATCAGGCCGGGACTTACCACAGCATTCGGATTTTCAAAAAGCTGTCCTGATGGTTCAGCGCTGGAACCAGCGTCGGTTTGAGTTGGGGTTGCCACCTTGGTAGTTGTTCTTACTGTTTCATGCGCCACAAAGTCCCTCTACGCTTTCTGATTGACATCTAATATTCGCATTCCATTGAGGAATTTTCTCATCCCTGCAGAACCACCAGCCTGCTGATTTGTGGCGTCAATGCTAGCCACTGAAATGATGATTGCACTGTTTAGCCAAGGGCATCATCTATGAAAGACATATACGAACAACTCAAGCAAATTGCAGAATCTGCTGCATTGAATAGCTCACTTTTCGCAACCTTCAAAGATGACTTATACCGGCATGATAAAGATATTGTGCTAAACGACTTCCAGCCTGGAGATACGTGGTACTGGGTTCTCAAGCAGGCAGGTACGCACCTTAATCTCGCGGATCCTGCGAACGTCTATGTGCAAACCCTTCTAAAAGACGCCGCTGGCCGTCGGCATTTTCTTATCAAGGTCGGTGCTCATGATTTCAAAATACAAGAATATAGCGCCACAGAGATTGCAGGCGCTCTTTCCAAGGTCTCATTACCGGCAAATCGAAAGCCAAAACGCCGAATGGCTTATGGGCTTTTAGTTGAATTGGTTCCAGAACTTCGAGGGAGCATCTTGTTTAGCGATGTGGATCTTCAAAAAGGTGTGAAGCTCTATCTGAACCTAACCTCCAACAGTGTGAGTTATGTATCCAGTACGGGTAAGTCTCGTTGTCTGGGGCTGCCTTTTGGCTTACGCGGCGGCGCCTATAAGCTGGATGTGACCACGGAATTCGGGCACGGGGAAATAAAACCTATTGCTTTCTCTGTGTATCAGCGGGCATTAAAACGCGCCAATCAGGCCAAAACTGGCAAGGAGTGAACCCTCATGTCTGATTACAAAGTGGAATGCTATCCGCCCTTGCCGACCGGCGGGATGCAAACAGGGCGTATTCCAAGTGGCGTGAAGGTGACTCATCTTCCAACAGGGAAATTTGCCATTTGTACTGAGCATCGGCTTGGGTATTTAAACCGGGATGCTGCTTTGAAATTGCTGGATGCGGAGTTGGCGCAGTTAAATAATCAATCCAAATAAGGACGGTGCGTCGAATGGGATGGGTCTTGGGGGCGCCATCCCTGTTAAAGGGTTCGTTTGGATCCCGGTTTGAAATCCATTTGGGACCGGGTCTGGTTGACAATTAAAGAGGTCAACCAGAGGCAGTTGCAGGTTTGTGGCGTGGTTCTTCGGCTCAATGACAATAGTGTCAGTTGACCCATCGGAGAGCAATCACATGAACCTAGCGTTTGATTTTCAAGAACCCGCCACAACCCCTTTGGTGACAAAACCTGTCCGGACACACTGGCGTGATGGTGATCCCAGTGCGCCGCGTTCGCCCTGGGGGCCTGTCCAATGGCAAACGGATTACCAGAATGGAGTCATCGAAGTAGTCACCGCCGGCCATGGTGGAATTAAGGTCACGGGCAAATTGGCTCAGAAAATTCCGGCCGCCTTCCGCTTAGGCGCGTGGTATGAAGAAGATGGCGATGCCCTCATTCCACTTTACTTTCTCTATGACGATTTGAAAGCGCTGGCGGATCAACTATCGCTTGAAGAGTGCCAGCGTCTTGGCTTTATATCTGCCGTGAAAACCCGAACCAAACAGGCCTTCTTTGACGACCTGAATAAAACAGGTGCCTATGCGGCGCGGTTTGATTTTATGGATCAGACAACGCGAGAACTCAGTACCTTTTCGTGTGACTGGGACCGTCGTAATTATCAAGCCGTGATGGATTCGCTAAAGAATCCGCCGCCAAAATCCGCCGAACTCAGTCAGGGAACGTTGATTCGTTTTGAAGCGCCCATTTGCTTTGTCGTGCAGAACGTTGAAATTCACGTGCAGGACTTTCGGATCACAAAATACGGCAAAGCTATCCGCTTCAGTCCGGTAGGTCACAACTTTCTGGCGCGGATCACAAAATGGCGTGAGCGTAAGTACTCGCTGATCCAATCGACAGTCCCTGCTTGATTTGTGGCGTGAATTTAGAATTGTGTTCAAGTACCTCCGATGAATAGTCGGAGGTGAACCATGCGCCACGTCACTTTACTCACGACCACCCTTTTAATTGCTCTTTGCTGCGATGGCAGTTCAAAACCATTTGCTGGGCCAATTCGCCCGGAAATCGTCATCACAGAGTTGTCACTTGATGAGCTCCAAGCACACTGCAAGTGCGAGATCTGGTTGCACCCGATGTATGAAGCTGCCCGAGTTTCATTGCAGTCCATTGAGGAATTCATGCAGCAGGAAACAGCATGTGGGGTGCTCGGCGTCGACCGTGCCGCCAAAAAGGGTTGGTTGTTCCAAAGTGATGCTTGTCGCCAACTTACGATAACGCTGTCCAGGCGTTAGTCAGTTCCTGTTTTAGAGGATATTCATGTTCGTTCAAACCACGATAGGCAATGCCATTATCACGTTGCCATATATGCATCGATTTGAGGTTCCTGGTAGTTCGTCTATTGGCCACATTGCGCTGGGTATTTTGTGCAGTGAGCAACAATTGCCGCTGCGATGGGCATTGTTTTGGCGGCATGACTCGCAGGGATGGCAGAGTATCTCTGAAGACTCCCTGTGCAAGCTAGAGCGATGGATGCAAAAGGAACTCATCATAGCCATCGACTATGCATTGGATATTTGTCCGGATGCGGCGCTGCACCTGCACTCTTACCAGACTGTTTTGCGCTTTGCGCTTCAATCCATTATGGCGCGTGACCATGCTGCTTGACGCAAGGGGAATATTGAAATTGAAAGTAGATGGGTGCTTCCAGTTCCTTTGCGGATTTGTGGGAATTTGTACCCGATACAGGTTTGTTGCGTCACTTTTAGACCGTGTGATGATGGTTTCGTGTTCAACAAGACGAGGAATTGAAAATGTCTCACTCAGTGTGTTTATGTTTGCAGCAGCCGGCCAATGAGTTTCAGGCGGGTAATTCAGTCGGTTTTCGTGTACGTGGTGGCGTGAAGTTTTTTGATCATCAGACCAAGACGGAAAACTGGACTAACTACGAAGCGGTGGTCTTTGTGTCGGCGGATAAACAGGATCAAATCCAGTTTTATCGCAACGCGCTGGTAGAAGATGCGATTGTTGAGATTAGTGGCTCCACTCAGGCTATCCGCGAATTCACAACTGAGCAGGGTAAATTGAAACTGACCATTGAAATCAACAATGCACAGTTTGGCCTGATTCGTCAGGGGATGCCGCGTAACAATTCGCAACAGGTCGCAAATCAGATGCCGCAAGGTGGCCAGTATCATCCTCAAGGAGGTGGCTATGCGCCACATCCGGAACAGCCGCATTATCAAAACAACCAGCAAGGCTTCCAGCATAATCAGCAAGGTTATGGTGCGCCGCAACAACCTTCACAAGCGCCGGCGCAAAACCGCCAGCAATACCGCCAAAATCGTCAGGGACCACGCGGTCATTTTAGTCAGCAATAACGAGCGAAGACGCTGGCCGAAAGGCCAGCGCAGTCCATTTGTGCAGGAGGTGGTGAAATGCCGAATTTTGCAAATTTATATCAGGTGCGCCGGTATTTGTATTTAAACGGGGTTTCAGGGATTTGGGTGTCTCGCTTTGAAGGGAAGTACGTTTTCAAAGTTGGAATGGACGCGATAGAAGTGTCCATCAAGCTACACCGTGAATGCAAAATTTTCCTTCTGGGAGCCTCAGCTCAGTGTATCTACCATCAAGTCTGTGATGGCAGTCAATTTTCAGTGAGCAGTTTTCAGGCGCTCATTGGCTTTTTGGATGATCAAGTGATTTTGGCGAATGCCGGTTAGGAGTGTCTATGCGATACCACTGTCTTTTTAGGAGCCGTATGGCGAGAGCGGACGTGCTCAAGCGAGTCCTAGAGCGCAAAGTGTCAGATGGTCAATGGGAAACTGTCGATGTCACTCAAAGGTTAACAGGCGTCAGGCTCATTAATACCTTAAGAGAGGCTTACACGCTCGGCGTTAGTGTGCTTTCGTTGCTGAATACCCCAGGCTTGTCGGTTTACTATCAAGAAGATGCGGGGTGTCATGTCGTTGAATTAGATGACAATCATTTTCTGCATCAACAAGCTCATCTATTGTCGCAGGAACATCCAGCCAATGGGCGATCATTTTTAGAAACATAGATAGGCTTACGGGCTGCCAGCGAAAGTTCAAAAGGGTTTCATAATGGAGGCCGGCATTACAATTGCTGACAGATACCTGAAACGCGTTGTCCAAGCAGCCGTTGGCCCATTTGCTTTTTGCAATCATGGATTTGAAAGTGATGCAGTTACCGCCAGTGCAAAGTCTGATGTCACCATTGGGGTAGCTTACACTGCAGGGCTGACAACGATTGAGTGTTAGAAAAACGAAGGCGAGTTCACTTCGTGTTATGCCAATTAGAGGCGCAAAAGGAAAATTCACATCCATACGTACATCCTTGCACTTTCATTACTACTAGCGCACTGCTTTGGTGCTGCTGGAAATTTCTGTAACAAAAAATAATCATTCACTGAACCTACTATACACAAATGCTTGTCTACTATTGTCGTATTTGGTATGTTTTGTAATCAGGCACTCTTACTTATATTTGATAACCTTCATATAAAAAACGATGGTGTGAACAATAGTGGACATTGGAAGCAGTTTGTATGAATTACGTCGCAATGCTGGGTACGACGCCAAAACCCTTGCAGAATTCGTGGGGATCAGTAAGTCATATGTTCACAAGCTCGAAAAGGGTCAAAGTGATCCAGGGTTGCCAATCCTGCAAAGATGGGTGGCTTGTACCAGGCCGGATCCAAATTCACCAGGGTACCATGCTGAGATGACAGAGAAATGGGCAAAAATCTCGCTTTCATTCCTGTTTCAAGATGGCTTTTTGGACGATAGCGAAACAGCCGAGATCCCGATTGCAGAACAGGAGTTGGTGGTTAAATCCTTACCTACGGCAATTACTCGGTTTTTTCCCACACACTTCTTACACTCTGTATTTACGACCATTTTTGGAAAAACGAAATAATGGAAATCAATCGCAACCTTCCGTTTCTACCGAAACTCCCTAACGCCGTGATTGATACACCGTCTCAGAGTAAGCCTCCGGCTAATGCGGACAATCAGATGGTAAATCAGGGAGAGAAAGTCACACTCTCATCGCAGGCTGTGCAACTATCTCAACAAGATAAAGAAGGCCTAGCTACGCCAATGTCAGGGGGCGGGACAGAGCTACCTCCATGGCCGCCAGAGGACGAGTCATGAAAGTGCGTTTATGGGACGGTCAAGCGAAATTCCATATCACTGTTTTTGCTTTATCCATCTTCTTGATGTTTTATTCAAGTTTGAAAGACTTCGTTTATGTGAATATGGTCTTGATGGAAGTGATTGTACTTTACATAGCAATCACTCACAGAACGAGACGAGAGCTTTTGCCGGCGCTATTCATTCTTGTGACTTGTAAATTAATAGCTTTACCTGTTTTCATCTCTTATTATTCAAGCAAAACGGTTCATACTTACACCGAGTTCATCATCTTGTACAACTTGGTTGTCATGTTTTGCTTGGTTAAGTTTTATCGTTCAAACAGATTACGAGTTTTTTTTGGGGTGGTGACGCCTTCAAGAAAAATTCCCCAAGTGTTTGCTCTTGTTTGGGTGTTTGGGCTCAGTACAGTTCAGCATTTGATGGTGTTGGCTGAAGTATTGATTTACAAATTCGATAAGACGTTTTTTGTCGGAGTCCCATTCTTTTATGGAAACTATGACCCTATCGCACTGACCTTAAAATTGTTATTACTGCTGGCGGTTTGGTCGATGTGTTTGGACAGCTATTTCGTTGACTATGAACGGTACCGAAAGAGTGCAAAGAATTTGCGCAGACCTGGTGAAAATGACATGCCTGTGTGATCAGGCTACCTTATTACTCAGTTAGAATATTTTCGTTCCACACGTAACTTGCAAAACACCTTTAACCGGCCTCGTGCCGGTTTTTTTATTCAGAAAACAGAACTTGCGTCATTTGCATCCATTGCTCGAATTCCATGTCTGTGACGGACGTGCTTGGGTCTAGCATGTATTGACATACTTTTGTAACAGCCAGCCTGAGCTCGGGTGTCCTTTGAGGATAGGATTCCAATCTACTGCACAAATCCGATGCAGTCAGGGTGGCTACGATACTTCCCCTGGGTACTGATTGAATGAGCATCGGTTGCTCCGGTTTTTAGTGCATTCATAGTGATAGCAATCAACCGAGTTTATGGCATGATAAAAATGTGATTATTAGGATATTTTTTGTTAACCGTTCAAATGAATTCAAACTTTTCCCAGGGACCGCTTGCTTCCTGCGAACTATTCATGGGTTCAAGGATGGCAAGTTAGTGAATACTTACATAGCAAAAGCAAGCCTGTTTTTGCAAAATTTTTAGGGTTGCATTGGCATTTGATCCACCTTATCTTCTAACAATTACAGGAAGTTACATGCAACATGGAGTTGAGGGTCTCCCCCGCTGCGCGGTCGGCAAACTTAGCAAGCGGGAGAGTTTTCTGACTGTTAGATGTTTGGAGGTACTCATATGCGTACACCACAAATATCAAGGCTTCATCGTTTGATGAGTGATCTGGGTAAGATCATCATCATGATTGCAGGTCGAGAGATTTTGTCTGGGTTGTATCGTCATTATTTTGGCGACTAAGACCCGACAGTGGACAAACAGCGACTGCCGATATGTTCACTATAAAAGAACAGTGAAAGGCAAAGCAAGTCGGTGAAGTGAGTTTTTATAGAATGAAAAGCCCGCATTGCGGGCTTTGTTATCTGGATTCGATTTGTCATCAATTTCGTTTTGTGGCGAGAAAAATAACCTGTGGCCTAATGTGCTTAACGAGAGGAATTACAGCTCGTGTGTTTTAAGCCTCCTGGGTCATCTCTCCTCAGGAGGCTTCTTTTTAGTTTTGTTCGGTAAAGAGCGACTCAGTATGTTTACGCGCTGCTTCCGAGACCTTTTTGAAATCATCTCCTTTTGAAGCGCTAATGTTTCGCTCCACTAAAAAGGCATTTAGCTTTGCCGGATCCGAGAGTTCAGCTTTGTAAGACGGCGCAGCTGCGACCACCACTTTGGCATCCAGCAATAAGATATTCTCCGATGATATCGCCTTATTGATGTTATCAAAGTGAGCCAAAATATCCTCCGGCCGGTGGTCTTCACGAGTCAGCTTTTCCACTAGCGCATCCGCATCAAACACTTGCACCCGAGGTTTGTTGAGGTGCGTCATGATGGCAGCCAGCTGTTGTTGCTGCATATATCGGGTGATCGCAATGTTTACCGCGGTTATCAGTGTCGCAAAGAGTAGGTAGTAGCCCAGATTGGCGAGTTTCATGGCTGCTCCTATTGCACGGATAAGGTGATATTCGTGCCGGCGCGTTGAGTTTGCTGTCCACCCCGATTTGCATTTGGGGCGCCAACAAACGCATCGTTCGATTTATCCGTGCCTCGATTGCCTGTATAAGGGGCTTCACGACCGCCCATTTTTAATGTCATCCCACGCTGCACAATAAAGTCGACTTCAATCCCTGGCACCAGTTCAATGACCGGATGCGCTGAATCCGCCATATCCATGTACTTGTCTGCAAGGCGCCCTGCAGCGCCTGAGAACCCTTGCCCGATCCCAGCACCGGTTGCCCGGTCAATATTCTGATCTTGCCAAAGCTCGGTAGCGCCTGGGGCTGTATTTAAGGATTGGACCCGACGGGGCGAGAATGCATCGGCAAATCCCTGAATGAATGAAGCCTTCAGAGAGTTTGCAATCATAGCGCCTGACTTAAAGACAACCTCGCCCTCTACTCCTGCCATCCCGTCCGTTGAGGATACGGCATAAGCGGTGATGGGTTTTTCAATCGCCTCACCATTATGGGTGTTACAGGAAATGGCTTCAGCACGGATATACGCTCTGTTGCTGGATAAGTCGCCAATTGCAGAGCCGAGCATGTGGCAGTCGACTATATCGAGCGTGTAATGGTTCGGCATCAAAGCTTCCCGCTTGACTCTGAGTAGTACCGGCATCGGCTCTTGCTTACGGTCTGAGGATGTCGGTGCCGCAACGCCGTTGAGGAGTGTTCCACTGATAATGGACCCCATCGACAGTGTAAATAGCTCAAGCCCCTCCTCTTCTTCGTAACTTAAAGGCTGTTTTGCTTGAGCTACGGTGGGGACCTGGGCTGCGCGTTGGTTCCTGGCATTTAACGTGTGGATCTCAACGGGGCGCTCATTGATTTTTCCATCTTTGAATTCACGGACATGGCGTTGGGTCACCGTTCGGATCACCTGACCGCCACTTGCTGCACTGCGGTTCTCGGTAACGATTTGTGTCTGCGATTGATTGATGAGATTGCCCTGAGCGTCATAGGTCGGCATCGCCGGCGCTTGAACAGGCTGCATGGTCTGGGATTGGATGACCGACTGTCGTTGCCTTACTGGTCCTGTGTCGGGAGTCACAGTACCTGTTCCTCGGCTTAATGCCTGCAGCTGCTGTTTCTGCTCAAAGAGTTGTGCTTCAAGCTGCTGCTGGCGCTTGAGCATCTTCTCGTTGATTTCTTTCATTTCCTGCTCACGTCGGTTCACTTCGGTTTCCCGGTTACGCATCTCAGCGGTCATCTTGGAAACCACGTCTTGGGCTTCCTGACTGGATATTTGTTCCAGGCCCGAAGTGGAGCCAAAGAGACTGCCGTTCTTTGCAACCGGGACTGCCATTTTTTCGATTTTGGCCAGTTGTGAGCTGGTATCATCCTCTGACATGGAAATGCCGATGAAGACAACTAAGGCGCCGATGCCGGAAAATATCACGCCTTGGCGGACGGATTTTTGCGCCCATAGGTTTTTTAGCTGTTCCATACTATTCCCCTTCCGTCAGACGTGGACGTTTCTGTAGACGTTTTTCCGATAAGGATTGGCGTTTATCACGCAAGATATAAATTTCAGATGACTCGCCAGGTTGCAGGTAAGCTTTCTCAAAGAGTGCGACAGCCAAAGTGCCTTGGCTTAAACACTTTTCCTCGCGGATGTTGTAGGCTCGGTCTGCATCGTTCTTAACCAGAACTACATCCACTACATCGTTGCCTGAGACAAGGCGCTGTTCAGTTCTGTGGTAAATGCTGATTTGGCACGGAAAGCGCTCGTGATCCGGAATGTCTGGAGTCAGGCCAAATCCGCGTGGGATCTCCCCTCGTGCCACCGGCTGTAGAATATCAATGATGCGACTCGAATGCGGGTCGGTAACTGCCCCCTGTGAGCCTTGTTCCAATGTGGACTGCTGTTCTTCTTCAAGCTTCATCTTTTTCTGAAAAGCGACAGATTCATCTTTTAAAACTTGTGGCAGCTCAAAGTTAATATTGGCAATCGTCGGCGGCGCCGGGACCGGGACCAGGGTGATGGAGACTTGGGATTCAAGGACGCCTTCTTCGTATAACACCAAAGAAATGGGGTTCATCGAACTAACGGTAACGTATAAGTAGCCTTTATCGATTTCGAAGGTGGAACTCTCATCATTGGTCTTCGCAGTCAGCATCGTGAGATTGGTGCTGATGGTGTTCATCAAGCCTTGCCCGACCGCAATCATGATGTTGTCTTTGGGTTTCACCACAAAGTCCTGTGTGGGCCGCCAAGTGCTCGATACTTTGGATAAGAAAGAGTCAGGGATGGTGCTTGGCGTTTCTTGAAATTTTTCTGCGTACACATCGCCAACATTGGATGTAGGCGTCTGGACGACGGCCTGCGTTGCTCTTGCCTGTTCTGGTGTTAACTGCGATGGATTGATTGGTTCCACCGGTATTTCCTGGGAAAGAGCAACGCCCTGTAAAGCCACTGCAAGGAACATTGGATAGATAATACGTTTCATTGATTTTGCTCCGGAGTCTGGTTCGGCACAGCCGCGCTGTCATTGGTTTCTTGTGGGGCTGCAGGAGGTTGCTCAGTCAGAGCTGGTTTATCTGGATAGACAATCTCGGCAGGCTTGTCAGAGACAGTAGACATCGCTTTTACGAGCGCTAAATCACGGGTTAAGTAGGGTTCAGGGGCAATTGATAAGTTTGGATCCCGCGGTTTTGGAATACCACTGTAAGCATTAAAATGCGTAATGCGGGGCATGCCGTTGCTAGGTTCAATCCGAAATTCATAGGTATAACGCTCGGAGACTTCCTGATTACCCAGGGTTGAAGTGCGTTTGGTACCCCAGACCCATACCAGATTGTTTCGGCCTTCGAACATCACATCTTCAATGTAAAAACTCTGTCGAGCTCGGCGGGATTTCAGGATTTGTACTTCTGCGTTAAAGGCCTGTACCAATTGAGCGCGAAGATGTGGCGAGAGCATGCGAAGAACATTGTCGGTCACGAAATCAATGTTTTTCTCGTTCACATTCCCCATCAGGTTGGCAATATTCATCGCGTGACCGGCCGCGTAAGCCTCGTTGGCGTATTTTCCTTTGGTGATCACGGGCTCCCAATAATCAGGCGGCATCACGACCACCTCTGTTTTATTCGAAAAGGCCATGACGGCAAGGATCAGGGATACCACCGATAACGCGCCGATGGTTGAGCGGTACATGGTCTTGGAGCGTTCTAAATCCTGGTAGGACAACGCGACCATTCCCTCTTTGAGCAGCTCGTCCGTTTCTGGTTTTGGCTTTTTCTTAAACATATTCACGAGTGAAACTCCCTTTTCAGTGGATCAGGTACGACTGAGCATTCATCTGTTAACGAGGTTGTCATACCGTGCCACCACAGAAAGTGCAGGATGTACCCCGGCGCAAACCGCTCATTGAGGATGCCGTACAAAATCCACCAGCCGATAGCAAGGCCAAGCATGATAAGAAAATGTCCAATAAGGATGGTTGCCCCTAACAGGCCAAGAGCAGGTAACACCTGGTTAGATGGCCAGGCAAAGATAAGAACTGGATCATTGATTCGACGCGGGTAGCGGTATGTGTTGGCGCTGTTCTGACTCATGTGCAAAGTCCTCTTAGTATTAACTTAGGGATTATTGCCCACTTCAAGGTTGGAAAAATTTGGTAGCGATATTGGTTTTGGTACGTCTGTGTAAGTTTTTTCTTCAAGCGCTAAAAGAACAAAACCCGCCAGCGGCGGGTCTTGTCTCGTGCAGGAGCGATTACACGCCAGCAGCGAAGATGGTGTCGATAACGTCACCCGCGAAGGCCATCAGCAGAGCACCGATGAAAGCACCGGCGCCTGCGATAAAGTTTTGTTTAACGACGTTAAACATCGCTAAGCCGAAAGCCAGAATTGCGATGATTTTACCTGGAGCGCCAACTAACAGGCCGCGAACTTCAACCAGTAAGTCATCGAATGCACCAGCTGTAGTACCAGATGCTGTACCACCTGCGATGGCGATAGCTGGCAGAGTTAAAGCAACAACCAGAGCAACTTTTTTCATGTTCAGTTTTTTCATTTCGGTATTCCTTAAGTGATGTTACGAAGTTATGTGCTGAAGCGCAGGTAAATTAAACATCGGATACCGCAGTCGTAATTCCGTTGGCGCTGTCAGAAACTTGATCTCTGTACAATCTCTGAAAGAACGCTCAATCAACACTCAAATATATCTATTTAATTCAATAACATATGTTTTTTTGAAAAAACCGCAAGAATTGAAAATATTTTTTGAATTTTCTATGTTATTGATTGTTAATGTGTTTTTTTTAGGGCTTTCTGGAGGTGGCAGATGTGCGGTTTTTAGCGTGTCTGTGTATGCAGATGGTTTAGCTCGATGTATGACGTTTAAAAAATAGAAGATGACTGGATAGCACAAAGTCCATTGTGTTTGAGGCCGAACCTGACACGGGGTGGTGAAACCCCGCTCAAGCTTCAATAGCCAATGGCAAACGATTTACTCGAAGGCAGCCAGAATGTCTTTCATTGGCAAATACATTAGGGACGTTGGATCTGAGTGGTGACTTTCAAGAATCACAAACCCCAGTCCCAGGTAAAAATGAGTGGCGTCTTTATGGGCCCACAAAGCCACGCCATATAAGGGGACAATCTTCGAAACGTCTGATGCTGCGATAAAGGCATGGGCCATTAATCTGCGAGCAATAGCGCGGCCCTGATAGATCTTATCGACAGCAATCTGTTCGACCATGACCACAGGCACAGATTTGTAAGCAAAGTGCTGTGAGGCGGGCTCTATTTGCTTGACTGTAAAGGTAATATAACCCGCCAAAGTAGAGCCGTCCGTGGCAATGAATGCCTTGTGTTTGTTATCTAAACTTCTTTTCAACAGGTCTTTTTTTGCGAATTTGTTCAATGGCTTCACGCCACAATCAAATTCGGAGCTATCGAAGTCTACATGTAACTCCAATGAGCTTATAGGTACATCATTTGACATCTTTACCTCGCTAAGCGGATTAATTCCCTCAGCTTAGGCGTTGCAGATGCAGGCTTGCTCATAACCTCACTCAGTACATTCCACGCTTGATCCGAAACACTCAAAGTGCTCTGCTCAGAGATCACCGATCGGGCTTTGGGTAGCGTATTCTGCATAATAAAGGTCGTTAATGTTTCACCGGATAGTTCGGCGGCCTGCTCCAACATCGCTTTTACTGCGGGCGTTGTTTTGAGTTCTATTCGTGCCGATTTGGCACCTTCCATTTTTAAATTTGCTTGCATTTGTCAAGCCTCACATGATGATCGTTAAGTAGGTGTTCTCCTCTAAATGAGTTCTAAGGCCCATACGCCATAAGTGTTTGATTTTTCATAGTTTCCCATCTCCAATTTTTTAATAGTTTGCGTTGTCTTTTTCAGTAGCAACGCTGGAATACATGTACGGATATTATCCGTACATTCATGCTAGCAATAGTTTAGAATTTGCGCAAGGTAAATCCGTACAAAATACGGATTTACTGTGAACTTATGGTCTGTGAGAAATGAAAAGCCTTAACCTCGTATTGAAGGTTAAGGCTTTGGGGCTAATCAGATTTTTAGCATGGGCATCACATGCTGATCACGACGTCGTTTTTCATGAGCGTGTTGCTAATCGCATCTTCAATCGATGATGTCAGCATGTTCTTCAGACTGAACTTCGACTGGCGGTTGTAGGCCCGAACTTCTTCTACCTTATGCTCTGCTTTGAGTTGCTCTTCCAACTGGTGAGTCGTTTGGATAGCATCCGCCAGCCCAATTTTGATGGCGTCAGTACCAGCCCAAATCATGCCCGTAAACAGGAGCTCGTTGGTGGCGTCGAGTTTGTCGCCCCGGCCGGCTTTGACAGTATCAACAAAGTGCTGGTGCATTGGCGCCATGACCTTGCTCTTGATGAATTCTTTTTCAGACTCTTCTAAGTTGCGGTAAGGGTCAAACAAGTCTTTGTACTTCCCGGTTGTAATGACCTTGCGCTCGATATCAAATTTCTTGAGCGCTTTATCCAAGGCGATGCCATCCATGCGCACAGAGATACTTCCGATCACTGAGTTGTGATGCGCCAATATTTTATCAACGCCCGCAAATGCCAGAACACAGGCAGAGGCGCAAATCTCCTGAACGGTTACGTAGACTTGCTTTCGCTCTTTTGCCGGCTTTGCCACATATTCAGCAATAATCTGCTGGATAGACTCCGCCTGAGTTGGACTGCCGCCGCCGCTGTTGGCGATAATCATAATGGCTTTTGCTGATTCATCCTTCACGGCTTTTGAAAAGTTCGCCGCAAATTCTGTTGCACTTCCCATCGGGTTTTCAGCACTGACAGCGCCGGAAAAGGTAATTTGAGCAATGTGTTCCACTTTTTTCACCTCAAAGGATGAGAGGAACAAATTGAACATCCCCACCAGGAAGGCAAAGATAATCATCCCGGTCTTCAGGCTGTTGTTCACGTTCACAACCTTGATATAACTACTCATATGCCGGTCAATGACGGCACTGAGATTCTTACGTTCACCCGTGTCCGGTGCGACTTCCTTTTTCTTAAACCACATGATTTACGTCCTTAAATGAAAGGTTTAATGAGGTCAGCGTGTTCAGCAACCTGAACATAGCCAAATGCAAGTACTGCAAGGATGAGAAGTGTCATGCTCAACTCCTTGATGCTGTAGATAATCCGGTGGAGTTTGAGTTGTCGTTCAATCTTGGATTTCATCGTGGTATTCCTATAAAGATTTAGTGAAATTCGCCAATATCAGCGCGATAGATAACGCAACCACTCCTAAAAGGATGGGTGGTGCGAATAGGGTGTAAAAGCCGAAAATGTTTGGGGTAATGAGATAGATTGAGAAAAGGAACAAAACTATCCATAGGGTTTTGAGCCAGACCCGAACATGCGCAGGCGACGCAGCGATTAATTGGTATTGACGGATCTTCCGGTGGTAATGGCCAGACAAGATGATGCATATCATCATCGGGAGCGTGGTCATCACCCAAAATTCCAACATGGTGAGGCGGTGCGTGATTTGGTAAGAGTACAGCTGCAGGTTCTCCAGCAGTCGCCACACCCATCCTTCAGATAAAAAGCCGTAAGACCCTTTTTTCTGCCATTCCTCTAGGCCTTCTCGTTGTCTCGCCGGCGCAATGGCGGCATAGATACTTGGATAGAACCCGCTGTCATAAATCCATGATTGAAATCTGGCTTTAGTCGTGTCTTCTAACTGATTCTGATCTTTCACCCCCAGCGTGACCAACGCCTGGCGAAGTTCAGTTTCAATATCTGCTCGGACGTTTTGCGGCGACCGGACCACCATCAGCATGAACAAAAACAAAAACATAAAGGAATACAGCATGAACAACAGGCTCACGCGGGTTCCTTGGGCTGAGTGTTAATTTGCAGGCAAAACTGATCCACCATTTGCATCGAATTTTGATCCGCTTTACTCAGTCAGTATTGCAATAAGATTTGTCTTTTCTCAAGCCTTACCTCCGCGCTGTTTTTGTTTTCTTGGTT
>JACCDS010342210.1_pt1 | contig 15116 bp, 13 predicted proteins | sample 7446441 | NCBI WGS metagenome assembly JACCDS01 (sample SAMN15323445, study PRJNA562643) | freshwater metagenome | isolation source: river surface water | place: USA:Blue River Watershed | collected 2017-08-17 | reverse complement strand
GCGGCGACTAATAATCACCACGTTCACGAGGACCACAATAATGTTCAGGATGGTTGTTTTACGCATAATGTTTGTAGCAATAACTCTGTTGGTTATATGTCAAAAAATGGCAATGGCGCTTTGACCACAGCAAAACGCTATTAGAAATAGCCGTCTGCACGGCCTGAGTCAACAGTTATTTTTGCTTTTCGCGAAAAAAGACGGCCATACGGCCAGCGGCTAATGAGTAACCAGCTGATTTAACAGAAGTTCGCCAAATCTTCAGCACCATGTTGCCGGTGGCGCTGTCGACGCGGATTGAGTAGACTCAGGCCATCACGCCTTTTTCCGCCAGCGGCTTATGGATCAACTCGAGCTGTTTGACTTACCCAACCCCTGTATCGGGGTCTGCACCAGCAATAACCGCGGTTATTGCGTGGGTTGTCTGCGCTCGCGGGATGAACGATTTAACTGGCACAACAAACCGGTTGCCGAACGCGCCCGCATTTTGAAGTTACTGGAGCAACGCCGCATCCGCCGCGATGCCGCGCGCCTTGCCGGCAAACCGGACAGTAACCTGGAAGCTGATCAGGGGCCATCCACGCCGGATTTATTCGGTTTCTAAAACCATCTCGGGCTACTCCACCAGCAGCGGAAAACGCAGTTCAAAAGTTGTGCCGATGCCTTCCTGACTGCTGAAACTAATTTGCCCGCCCATGTATTGCACCAGTTTTTTGCTGATAGACAAACCGAGACCACTGCCCGGCTGGGCTTCGCCGTCTTGTGGTTCCAGCCGGGTAAAAGGTTCGAATACTTTTGAATACTGCGCTTCAGGAATACCGCGGCCCTGGTCCTGAACAGCAATCACCAGCTGACGCGCCTCTGTGCGGGCAGACAGCATCACCACAGTGTTTTTGGGTGAGAACTTCACGGCATTGGACAGCAAATTGGCCAGCACCTGCTGTAAGCGGTCCGGATCCAAATTCACCACTGCATGCGGCGCCTGATCGTTGAGCATGATCTTAGAACCAAATCCGTTTGCATAACTTTGCAGGTTTTCCGTACAGCTGCGCAGCAGCGGACTGGCATCCACCGGCACTGGCGTGATCTCCAGTTTGCCTTGTTCGATTTTTTGCAGGTCGAGTAAGTCATTGACTAAAAACAACAAACGCTCTGCATTGTGCTGGCAGATCCGCGCCATATCCTCGGCTTTTTTCGGCACGTCGCCAAAGATACCGCCGACTATCAGCCCAATGCTGCCGCGGATTGCGGTCAGCGGCGTACGCAGTTCATGGCTGACATTGGCGATAAATTCGTTTTTGTATTGCTCGGACAGCGCCTGCCGGCTGATGTCTTCGAAAACTGTGATGCCATAGCCAATCTCACCATCTTCGCGATAACCGGGCCAACCCCAGCAACGCACAACCGTTTCGCCCTGACTGGTTTTTAAGGTCGCGGCATCGATAAAATGATTTTCACCGCGAAGGGCGGCCGCGGCCGGCAACTGACTGGCACGCAGCGGCGCGCCGGTGTTTTTATCACGTAAATGCGCCAGCAACTGCATCGGCACACCAGCTTGGGGCACACTGGCATGGGGCGCACTAGCCTGACTGTCTTGGCCAAATAAACGGCGGACGGCATGGTTTTGGTAATAAACTTTCTGTTCTAAATCAACCACCTCAAGCGCCAACGGCAAATCATCCAGCCATTGCCGGTATTGGTGTTGTGTCACCGCCATCAGTTTTTGCTGCTGCGCCTGCACGGCGCGCAGCAAAATAAACACCATCATCACCGCAGTCAGCAGGAAGTTCAGCCAGGAACTGACGCCTTGCATGTATAAATCCAGGTTGGTTTGGGCCTGCAGAACCCCAGTGCTGTAGCCAATAAAATTCGCCAGAAAAATGCTCATTGCCAGAGCGCAAACCAGATGCAAAGTGCGGGCTGAATATAAAAATCCGGTGATCAGACAACCACAAATCAACCAGAACGTACCATTCGCCGCCAAACCAAAACTGTACAAACCACCGGCACCCAGCACCAGCATGATTGCGATAATCAGAACACCTTTCAGTTGCAGCGGTAGACGATGCCGGTACAACCCGGTGAGGATCACGATGCTGCCGATGCTCAGGTGGACCAGATACAAATCCAGCCAACCGGTGTGAAAAATGCGTAGTAACGACACCGGCAGCACTACGGCAGTCAGGATCAATAAGTCCCGCCACAAGGAATCAAGGAACTGTGCGGCAATTTGCGATTTTTGTTGTTGTAACCAGGAAGGGGCTTTGGACTGCTGTAACATTAGTTTTCGCTGATGGAAGACGACTGAACTTAAAGGTAGATCGCCGTAGCCAGAATGCCAGCCAAACCAACAAAGCAGTCAAAGATCTCAACAAGAAGGGGCGCCCGGCCCTTTAAAAAGTCCACAGTAACTGCACTTCCACACCAAACAGGGTGCGACCAACATCAGTCACAGGGGACCGGGGGTCAAACTCGGAACCAGGGCGCCAGACACAGGAAGTGGCAGCGGTCGGTCACAACCGCTGCCGGATAGTTAGTTCGACCAGCTGCGTAGCTGCCAGGCCGCAAGTTGCTTGGCGCTGGCTTCAGCTTCATTCCAGCCGTTTTGCAGGCTTGCGTCCTGCAGGAGTTCAGCTGGCAGCGCTTGTGGCTCTGCCGACAGGTTCAGCACAAATACTGATTTTTTCCCCGCCAATTCACGGCTGATTTGCAGCAATTTGCCGTCATTCAGCGCTTTGGCTTCATAGCTGCCGGCCACGCCAAATTCCGCACGCTGTTGTTTTTGTGTGATCAGGAATTTGTACAAAGACCACAGTGATTTGGCGTCTTGTTGCTGGTCGGCGACTGTAATTTTAGCGGCTTGCTGCGCTTGTAAAAACGGCGTCCACCAGCTGGTTTCACGCTGCGGCGGGAACAGTTGGTCAGATTGCACCCAGCTGCTTGCAGCTGTAGTGAAACCAGCCTGCGGGCTTTGGTCCCACAACATCGGCGCGCGGCGCTGAATATGTTCGGCATCTGAAGCCTGACTTAAGCCAATTTCTTCACCGTAATACAGATAAGTGCTGCCGGGGGATGTCAGCAGCATCGCCGCCGCAAGCTTGGCTTTGGCCACATCACCTTGTAATTGCCAACCGATACGCGGTTGGTCGTGATTAGTTAAAAACGGGCTGAAATAACCCATCGGCACGCCAGCGGCTTTACGGGCGTTGAAGTTGGCCTGTAACGATTGTTCGGTCGCAGTTGCACCGGCAGTATTCATAGTGCCGAATTCAGCTTTAACGCCGCCGTTGCCTTGCAGCAATTCCAATACTTTGTAGCCAAATTCAAAATCAAAACCAGCATCCAGCGCCTTGCCATCCCCGGCGTATTTGGCCGCAACCGGTAAATCGGCCCAGGCTTCGCCGACCAGCATCGCATCAGGCTGCACTGATTTGACGTACTGGGTGAAATCCTTCCAGTATTCAATAGTTTCCGCAGTATCCGCCTGGCCGTCCGGCCCGGTTTCAATGGCATAGCGCACCGCATCTAAACGAAAACCAGCGACACCTAAATCCAGCCAGTATTTCGCCATTTTTTTCATCTCAGCGATAACATCCGGATGGGTCAGATTTAAATCCGGCTGGGAGGCGCCAAAAGCAGCGTAATAATATTCTTTGCGGCCTTCGTGATAATGCCAGACTACTTTCGGGTCGGTTTTGCTGGCATCCCAGGCCGGGCCCCAGCCGTCGGTGGGTAGGTCTTTACGCCAGATAAAATAGTCTTTGTAAGGTGCTTCTCCGGCGGCAGAGCGTTTAAACCAGTCGTGTTGGTCAGAGATATGGTTAATGACTAAGTCGAGGATTATGCGGATATTTTTCGCTTTGGCGGCATCAATCAGCGCTTTGAATTCCTGCTGGCTGCCATAGTCGGTTTCGACCTGATAAAACTCGGTGAAGTCATAGCCGTGATAGCTCGGCGCTTCAAACATCGGTGTCAGCCACAAAGCATTGACGCCTAAATCGGCTAAATACGGCAGCTTTTGCGCGATGCCATTAAAGTCGCCGGTGCCATCGCCGTTGCTGTCAGCAAAACTACGTGGCCAAATTTGGTAAAACACCGCGTCCTGCCACCAGGGTTTGGTTGCACTGACAGCCGCAGTTGCCGGGCTGGCACTCTGGCTGCTGACAGGTTCAGTAGTGGCTTTGCTGGAATCAGGCGCCGGATTACATGCCGACAAAGAGGCCGACAACAATGCAGACAGCGCCAGCACAGGCAAAGCCCGGCGACACTTCGCAGCAACAGGAGATAAGGCAGTACGCAAAATAGTAGTGGTCATCGGCGGCTCCGCTGAAGAAAGACCGCCTCAGCTTAGACGAAGAACAGCAGCGCCGAACAGCACCGCTTTGGTGCAAAAACACTGCATACGATTGCAGCAGTGCATTTACACCGGTCTCCATGCAATAACATCAATGGCCGGTCAGGCGTTTGCCAAAAGAAATGGCATAAGCAGCAGAACGCATCGCCAAAATCGGATCGGTACTTGGACTGATGCCGGCGCTCAGCACATTGGGGTCAAAGTTGATGTTATCGCAGGCGTTATCACCCTGACTGCGCAGCGTCACCACACCGGCCTGCAGCGTTTTGCGCGACGCTGGCCACTGCACCGACGGGTCCAGCAAGTTATCACCGGCCTCTGCCAGCACCAGTTCTAACTTAAACTGCACCGGCCCTTGTTTCAGCCGTTCGGCCAGCCGCTGCTGCAGGAACTCCGTCGGTTTCGCAGCGATTTCGGCAGCAGTTAAACCTTTGACACCATCAACCGGCTGCAGCTGCCAGCGCACGGCCTGTTGCTGGCCAGTTTTATTACTCAGCATAAAACTGTGCAAACCAAAGTATGGGGTCGTGGCATAACTGGCCGGTGGTGCCGTGTCGGCCAGATATTTCGCCTGCGCCTGTGTATCCGGATGCGCAGCGCGATAGGCCGCCACTTTCGCTAAATCTGGTTTACCGTCCGGTCCCGGAATAAGGGTTTTTAATAAACCGAGAAAGGACTCAGGATCTTTGGCGCCAAACACCGGCGTCGACAGCAGCGCGAAGTGCTGCAGCTCGCCGTTATTGAGCTTAATTTGCAGCGCGAGGCCACGTGGTGAGCGGCTGTTTTCGGCAGCTTTGGGGTTGCCGCCTGCCATCGAAAACCTGCCGAGCAGCGGGTAAGTGTCGCCACTAAACAGCATCGAGCTGCTATACGTCTGCGCCGCACCTTCCCCTGTAAAGTCACCGGCGACACAAAAGCCCTTAGCATGGCCTTTGCGTACTCCAGGGTGTTCGCCAAAAATTTTGGCAAAAGTATCAATAAATTCCGGCGCTGTGGCCGGTTCAGCAGCCTGTGTAGTGGCAGCGTTTAAAAAGGCGGTCAGGGCGGCAATATAAAAAACAGGGCGCATTGGTTATTCCTCATCACGATTGGCAACAATAGTGTTGCCGCTCTGGACCCGGATTGCCGCATTTTTTGTGCAGTGGCCGCGATGAAAACGCTGATTTTCCAGTTAATTACCGGGAAGGAGTGCCGCTTAACTTATTTTCCGCAAAATTTTGCGGATCGCAGAGAAGCGTGGTTTGTCGGTTTTTTTCACCACCTGCAGCGCCGGATGCGAGGCATTAAACGCCAGACTGATGCGGGTAGCACTGCCGCGATAAGGATTGACCCGATGCCCAAGCCAGCTTGGGAAAATATACATATCGCCATCCTGTGGCGTGACTGAAAAACTTTGTTCCCGCAGCGGCACCGGGCTATGGATATTGAGCGGGCAACTCTGCTGATTAATAAATACGGTTTCACCACCCACATCGTCACCACCACAACGCAGATAATAAAAACCGCTAACGACTACGCCACTGCGGAAATGATCATGGGCTTTATTAAAATGGCCGGTTTCATTGCAGTTGGCCCAGACTTCCAGTTGCCACAACGACGGGTCCAGCGGCGTGTCAATGGCAAAATAGTGTTGCGCCCAAACACTTAAATGTGCCGGAATTTGACTGACAAAACGGCTAATCGCAGGTTCAGGCCGCTCTTGCAGCACCGAAGGCGAATGCCAGCCGCCAACATTGGTTTTACTGGCAGACGGTAACTGCTGACGCAGCTGCAGCACTTCCGCAATTAAACCGGGCGCAAATTCTGCGGCATCAGGCCAGGTTACCCGTAAAACCTGACTGGGAAATAACGACAACACTTCGTGCATATTTTCGCCAAAACAGTAAGCAAATCTGGCGAAATGATAACGATTTTGCATAAAATTACCAAACTTTACTGTTTGGCAGCGGCGTGAACAACAGTGTCGCAGCCGGTCTGTTTCGACCAAAGACACATCTGCCGACAAGTCTGATAAACTGCCGTCGCTGTGTTCACTGAATCATGAAGCCCGATGCAACTGCAAAATCTGACGACTTGCCCTGACCTGATCCCCACCATAGCGCAATGGCATTTTGCCGAGTGGCATGCGTTGTTCCCGCATAAATCGGTGGAAGATTTCGCCGCCGACCTGCGTGAATCGCTGCAACCGGATGGGCTGCCGCAAACCTGGCTGTTGCTGGACGAACAAAATCAGCTGGCCGGCACTGCGTCTTTGTTGTTGTCGGATATGACCACCAATCAGGATTTAAGCCCCTGGCTTGCCAATATTTACATTCACCCACTGCAGCGCGGTAAAGGTTTAGGCAAAAAAGTGGTGCTGCATGTGATGAATGAAGCGCGTCAGCGTGACCTCACCACCCTCTATCTCTTTACCGAAGATCAGCAGGCTTTTTACGAAAAGCTAGGTTGGGAGCTGCATCACCGCGAGTTCTACGAGAACCATTGGGTTGCGGTGATGCAGTACGATTTTGCACTTGCCGGCTAGTTAGCCGGGCTGGTTTTATCAGACGGGTCCCGGATCACCACATCGCCACAAGCCGTACCTTTGTCAAAAAGATATTCATTGCCGCGACACAACCAGTCCCATTCCTCCTCCGGCATAAAGTTTACCATCCGCATCATCTGGCCCAACGACAGATAGCCGTAATCCGGCAGAAAACGATACTCCAGCTGCAACCGGCTGCTAAGCGCTGCATCGACTTGCTGCGACCAGGTTGGCTGTAACAGATATCGAAACCTGGGCCGCTGGTAACTGAATCGGGCCTGCTGAAACTGCTGATAAAATGCCGTACTCGCCGGGCTCAGCTGGTATTCATACCAATAATACTTGCCGTCCTGCTGTTCGCTTAACAAGATCAACGGCACCATCTGCCGCAGCCACTGCTCATCCAGCCAATAAGCCAGCTCCAGTTCAGCCTGTGCAGGCGACTGTAACGGCACCGGACTGCGCACACGAATTTGCCAGAGTTGGGTGTCAGACAACAATAATTCCGCACTGTAATAAGCGCTACGCACCCAATCCGGATAAGAATTCCGTACAGCCACCGGCTGCAACTTCCAGGTAGCCGTAGTGCCCTGTAACGTGCTTTTAGCGGCTTGCCCCAGCACTGAACAGCCCGATGTACCCAGCAAAACAATAAGCAGACTAAACCGTGAAAGTTTGCAAAAACTGGCGGCAGAACTGCAACGCCAGCTGATGGCTGCTATACACCACCTGATCCACCCGCTGGTTGCTGGCATCAAACACAAATTGTTTATTTTCATTGGTTTCAAATATCAGATTGAGTGACACACTGAATGCCTGTGGTGGGTGCTGTAAATGCACATCGACACTGGGTTCATACCAGACAATCTGTCCGGGGCTGAGCTGATGTTCAAATTGCAAAGCCAGTGGCACTGGACTGCCGCACATCAAATCATCCTGGTACTGATATCGGTAAAACCGGGACACATACCCAGGCCCATAATAATTGGTGGTCAGAAAACCAAAGTTGTGGTCGTGCAGACACTGGTATACATCATATTTTTCCTGAGCCTGTTTGACCGCTTGCCGTGGGTGCCAGAAACAAACCCGGATTTGGAAGAACGGTTCCTGCTGGCTGTAAATCACTAATGCATCATTGCCATAACTGTTGCCCGCAGACTGCCCGGCGAATTCATGCTCTAACACATCACACAAATGATCCGTCAACCAGTGTTTGTCAGCGGCAAGCTTGCCGAGTAACTGAGCCAGACGGCCAATCATTTGTGGCTCTAATTGGTGTGGGCCTGTATAGATGGCATTGACCTGCCTGATAAATTCAATCAGGCCTATGGCAGGTAAAGCTTCATACTGAAAAATGACCGCCATCAGTAAACACCTTGTGTCGGTTTCAGCACCTGAGCAGACCGCTGCGATATCAGAGCAGATGGATGATGCTGAGCATATTGTTGCAATAAGGCCATGGCCTGCTGTGGAGATCGGGCCGAGACGCCTTCCAAAGCACGCCAGGCGATCTCCGGCACGGCAGACATTGTGAGCTGTTGCAGTAATTTTGCACTGCGTTCACTGCTTGAACGCGCCAGCACTTCAATAAAATTAAACAGCCGGGCGTCCTGATGTGAGCGCAACGAAACCCGACTCAGTTGCAGGCTCTGCTTGTCAAAGCAAAGGTGATGGCGATTGTTTTCTGACTTGCTGAAATGCAACATCAGCAGCGCGTCCGTGCTACAACTAAAATCCGCCGCCTGCCAGGCGTCCAGATTAAAGGCTGAGCCAGCATCAAAGCTCTGGCGTTCAACCTGCGGGCTACAACAACGGTAATGGATTTGTGTCGAGCTCATGACCGCCTCGCATCGGACCTGCTCCAGCTCAACTTCGCCAACCAGTACTCTGGCCTGTAATGGACCCAACGTCTGTAAAGTTCCCTGAAAAGGCCGGCGCCCCATGTAAAGCAATGTACGCTCGGCGGTGCTTTCACTTAGCACAAAAGAGCCGGCTTCCATCGAAACATAAGGGAAAGTGCCGCTCTGCAATGCCTGTTCAAACCAATGCACCAGCTGTGCAATCGACATCTGCATAAAATTCACAATCAGCTCTCTGTTTAAAACTGCCCGGATACAGGGACCGACCGATACACTGTCGGCCCCTGCGCGACTTATAAAGTTTTGGTCAGAATGATGATGATTGGAATCACAAAAACCGGATCCAGTACTTGCGGATCAAACATTGCTACATCAAAGTTCCCCAGCGCATTGACTGCCTCGATCATCAGATCCATTTGTATCTCCTTTCATTGTTTTTAAGTTCAGCGTCACATTGAGACGCAACATATTAATAACAATAAGAGAATGATTTGTTCAATCCGGAATAACCTGCCACAGCAAGCTGAACCAGCATTATCAGATTTTTATCAAACCGGTTATGGGCTGCTATTCAGGCCGAATTCCAAGCCTGGACAAAGGTTTGGCTGGTATAAATCGAGGCAGGAATGTAGAAAAAAATCAAAAAAATATCAGAGAATAGCCAGCCGGAGGACATGCTCCGGCTGGCTCAACAGCCGCTTCAGGCCTGCCTGTCCTGATAATGATAGGCGTAATACACCACCGGGATCACGACGAGCGTCAGCACTGTCGACACACCCAAACCGGCAATCAGCGCCACCGCCAGACCACCGAAAATCGGGTCGTCCAGGATAAACATCGCGCCTAACATCGCCGCCAGTGCGGTCAGGATAATGGGCCGCGCCCGTATCGCCGAGGCGTGCACCACCGCCTGCTCCAGTGCAACACCAGCTGCGGTTTGTTGCTGAATCGCATCGACTAGCAAAATCGAGTTGCGCACGATAATCCCGGCCAGCGCTATCATGCCAATCATCGAGGTTGCGGTGAACTGCACGCCGAGCAACCAGTGCCCCGGCATAATGCCGATGATGGTCAGCGGAATAGGCGCCATGATCATCAGCGGCACACCATAGGATTTAAACTGCGCCACCACCAGCAGGTAAATCATGATTAACCCAACGCCATAAGCGATGCCCATGTCGCGGAAAGTCTCAAAAGTGATTTGCCACTCACCGTCCCACTTGATGCTGATGTGGTCGGTATCGGTGGGCACACTGAATAGTTGCTGTGGCATGGCGTTTTCGCCCTGTGAAAGCGCAGCTTTGACATCCAGCATGCCGTACAGCGGGCTGTCCGGACCGCCGGCCAAATCGGCGGTGACAAAGACCACAGGGCGTAAGTCTTTGCGGTAAATCGTGTTTTCTCTTTTGGTTTCAACCTTGCGCGTCAGCTCTGACAACGCAATCAGCTGGCCGGTTTGGCTCACCACCGGCAACTGTCCGAGCGCTGTCCAGTTAGCCAGCACACCTTCGCCCAGTTGCAATTCAACCGGCGTCAGCTGGCGCTTATGGTCATCCCGAATAAAAGTGGCGGTCTGACCGGCTACAGCCATTTGCAGGGTTTGATTAATCGCATCGACCGACACACCAAGCAGTGCGGCTTTTTGCTGATCCGCCACCAGCTGCCAGCGCGGCTGTGGCGCTTCGACCGTGCTGTCGATATCAACCAGCAGCGGCGTGTTGGCAAACTGCTGTTGCAACTGCGTGGCGGCTTGCAGCTGCGCCTGATAATCCGGGCCATACACTTCAGCCACTAACGGTGCCATCACCGGCGGGCCGGGCGGTACTTCTACCAGCTTGATGCTGGCGCCGGTGCTTTGTTCCAGTTTGCTCAGCAGTGGCCGCACCCGCAGCGCAATGGCATGGCTTTGTTCGTCCCGTTGATGGCGGTCTTGCAAATTGACCTGCACGTCACCCTGCCAGGGCAGCTGGCGCAGATAATATTGTCGCACCAGGCCATTAAAATTCATCGGCGCAGCGGTGCCGGCATACGTCTGTAAATGCGTGACTTCCGGTAAGGTCAGAAGCGCCTGACTCACCTGATTTAACACCGCCTGGGTTTGTTCCAGCGTGCTGCCTTCGGGTAAATCCACCACCACCTGAAACTCGGATTTGTTATCAAACGGCAGCATTTTCAGCACCACCTGCTGACTGGTGACCAGCAGCACCGACATGGTAATAGCAGCAAGCAAACCGACCAGTAATTTGACCCGATTATTACGGCCGGCGCGGGCGCGCAGCATCGGTTGCATCAGGCGGCGGAAAAACTGCTCCAGTTTTTCATCCTGCGAGTGATGGGCGCCGGCCGCTGGTGTGCGGTGGGCGAACATTTTCAGGAATAACCAGGGCGTGAAAATAAAAGCCACTAATAAGCTCAGCAGCATGCCCATGCTGGCGTTCAGTGGAATTGGACTCATGTAAGGCCCCATCAGGCCGCTGACAAAAGCCATCGGTAATAACGCCGCGATGACTGTGAAAGTCGCCAGAATCGTCGGGCTGCCGACTTCCTCGACCGCCAGCGGTACTGCTTCAGCCAGTGGTTTCCCCCCCAATAACCAATGCCGGTGCAGGTTCTCGACCACCACAATGGCATCGTCCACCAAAATGCCGATGGAAAAAATCAGCGCAAATAACGACACGCGGTTTAAGGTAAAACCATAAGCCCAGGACGCAAATAACGTCAGCGCCAGTGTGATCACCACAGCGGCTCCAACCACTATGGCTTCACGTTTACCGAGTGCCAGCCCCACCAGCAGCACCACTGATGCTGTGGCAAAAATCAGTTTATGAATCAGCGTGTCGGCTTTGTCTTTAGCGGTCAGGCCATAATCGCGGCTGATACTGAGTTCGATATCCCGGCTTAAATAATCCTGCTGCAGTTGCGCCAGCTTGTCCTGTAAAGCGGCCGTGACATCGACCGCATTAAAACCCGGTTGTTTCGCCACAACCACAGTGACGGCGGTCGAGCTCAACGCATTACCCGCTGACCCCGACGGCTGCAGATGCTGCACATAAGTGTCAGGTTCAGCCACACCACGGCTGATGTCGGCCACGTCGCGCAAATAAACCGGCAACAATTCACCTGTGGCGCCGCTACGCACCGCCACTACCAGCTGCGCCACTTCATCGGCGCTGGTTAAAAAGCTGCCACTTTCCAGCTGCACCAGCTGTTGCGGTGCCAGCATCGCCTGACTGCTACGCACAGTGCCGGCTTGTTGCAGCGCCTGACTTAATTGTGGCAATGACAGCTGATAGGCACTTAACCGCGCCGGGTCCAGCCGCACGCTGATTTGTTCGGCCTGGCGGCCGATGCTGTAGATATCGCGGCTACCCGGTACCTGCTGCAGCTGTTCTTCCAGCAGATTGGCGGCCGCTTGTAATTCAGCGCGGCCCAGCTGCGGGTTTTTGCTCCACAGCGTGACGGCAAACACAGGTACATCGTCGATGCCTTTGGGTTGAATCAGCACCGGGCCGATATTGGCAGCGGCCGGTTGCCAGTCGGCTTTGGCATAAAAAGCGTTATAGAGGCGTACTAAAGCGTCGGTGCGTTTTTCACCAACTTCAAACTGCACTGTCAATACAGTGCGGCCCGGTTCCGACACTGAATACACATGCTTGACGCCGGCGATTTCGGCGATGATTTTCTCCGCCGGTACCGCCACCTGCTGCTCGACCATGGCAGCTGAAGCGCCCGGATAAGCGATAAAGACGTTGGCAAAAGTAACTTCAATCTGTGGTTCTTCTTCACGCGGTGTGACCAGCACCGCAAACAGCCCCAGTAACAAACTGACCAGCGCCAGCAAAGGCGTGATCTGATTTTGCTTAAAGGCTGCCGCTAAACGGCCGGAGATACCGAGCTGCATTATTGTGACTCCTGCGCGCTGCTGTTTTGCTGCAACAGCGCTTTAGCATCCACCGCGATTTGTTGCCCGGCGCTTAAGCCTGATAACACTTGGTAATGTTCATTTTGCAACTTCTGTACACGTACCGGCTGCAGGCTGGGTTGGGCTGCTTGCTGCAGGTAGACCATCGCCACTTCGCCGCGCCACAACACAGCGCTCGCCGGGATCATCAACTGTGGCAAACTGCCGGTTTGCAGTTTCAGTTTGGTCCAGCTGCCCGGATACAGCTGCTGTGCACTGTAGTCGGCGACCGGCAATTTCAGCCGCAGCAGAAAACTATGGCTTTGGGCGTTGCCCTGTGGCGCTATGGTTAAATCCGGCGCACCTAAGCTCAGCGCACTGCCATCAGATAACTGCAGCTCGGCCGCGCTGCTTTGCCGCGCCGCAGCCAATTGTTGTTGTGGTAGCTGAGCGCTTAAACGCAGATGTTCGAGGCTGAGGCCGGTTAACAGAGGTTTGCCCGGGGTGGCCAGTTCGCCCAGCTCCACCAGCCGTTGCTGCAAAATACCGCTGTACGGCGCGCGCACAACGGTTTGCTCTAACTGCTCGCGGGCGGCACTGACAGCAGCACTGGCTTGCTGTTGCCGCGCTTTGGCGGCATTAAAATTGGCCTGTGCCAAATCCAGCGCGGCTTTAGCCACTAACCCCTGCTGATGGATTTGTTGTACACGTTTGAGTTCTTTGTCCTGCTCGGTAAACCGCACCTGCGCTTCACTCAAAGCGGCTTCTGCCTGCGCCAGCCGGGCTTTTTGTTCGGTATCGGTAAAACGCACCACCACAGCGCCTTGCGGCACTAAGTCATTCACATCAAAAGGTAATTCAATGATCCGGCCCGAGGTTTGCGCTGAAATAGTCGATTGCGCCACCGCTTCCACCAACGCCGGCAACTCGAGCCAGACCGACTGCTGTTGTGGCTCGAGCGTCAACCACTCAGTGGCGCTGGCCGCTACAGGCTGCACGGCCAGCAGCAGCGTGGTAAACAATGCGGTTACTGAAGCGTTCAGCTGTCCCAGTCGTTTCATCTGCATAAAGTCTCCAATTTGTTGCGGTGCTGCTGTACGGCATGTCCCATGAAGAGTTTCACGCGCCAGCGACAGTATAGTGACCACAATTTGCATTAGATAAATTTAATATAAGTATATATTAGAAAATTCTAATTAGAAAGTGCCGGCATTCCAACGCCGCAGTAGCGTGCTGGTCAGCACAGGTTGTAAATCAATGATGGATGATGCAAGAACAGCAGACAGGCGCGCAAAGTATTTAACCCTGACGCTTAGTCAGGGTTAAATACTTAAATCAGATCAATTAAATAGAGAAATTTCTTCGGCAGTCAGCTGACGGTATTCGCCCTCAGCCAGGCTGCTGTCCAACGTCAGCGGGCCGACGCGTTCGCGGTGTAAGCGGATAACTTTATTGCCAAGGGCGGCAAACATGCGTTTCACCTGGTGATAACGGCCTTCGTGAATGGTCAGCAGGCATTCGGTCGGGCTGATGATTTCCAGCTGCGCCGGTTTGGTCGGTGTTTTTTCGCCGCGCAACATCACGCCTTCAGCAAACTGGGCGATGGCGCTGTCTTCGTCCGGATCTGCCAGCCAGGCACGGTAGGTTTTGGCGCATTCATGTTTCGGGCTGCTGATTTTATGTGACCACTGGCCGTCATCGGTGATGAGCAGCAAGCCGGTGGTATCCAGGTCCAGCCGGCCCACAGTATGCAGCTTGTCGAGATTGGGTTCATCCAGCAGCACAAACACCGTGTTGTGGTCCGGGTCGTCAGTCGAGCAAACATAACCGGCGGGTTTATGCAGCAGAATGTAACGCGGGCCGGTCAGCCGCAGCAGTTCGTCATCCAGCAACACCACATCAGAGTCTTTGATTTGCTGCGCCGGCTGTTTGCACAGCAAGCCATTGAGCAGAATTTCACCTTGCCGGATCAGCTTGCCAGCCTGACTGCGGGTCAGTCCGGTGCAATCGCAGACGAATTTATCTAAACGCATAAAAGGCCATCCGTTTGAAACAGGGCGCTAGTCTACTGAGCCGCTGCATGCGCCGCAAGCCGGGTATTTAAAGCGGTTTTAAGCCATACAAGGCCAGCCGGTCCAGCCAGTATTTTTGTTGACTGAGTTGTTGCAGTGCCTGCTCAAATTGCGGATACAGGTCCTGATAATGGCGGGTAAACAGGATTTGCCGGCGATAGGCCGGATATGGCTGGCCGGTGATTTTCAGTTTGCCGAGATATTGCGTCTGGCGGCCGTAATATAAAAAGCTGGAGCGGGTGATCACCACATGTTCCAGCTGTTTTTCCAGCAACAAAGCCAGATTTTCTTTGTCGGAATCCGCGTCAATGCGCTGGACTTTTCCTTCGGCGAATAATTCATTCAGGCCCGGATAACTGTAACCACGGATAGCGCCAATGCGGCTGCCGGTCAGTTCACTCAGCTG
>JACCDS012234461.1_pt1 | contig 15125 bp, 9 predicted proteins | sample 7446441 | NCBI WGS metagenome assembly JACCDS01 (sample SAMN15323445, study PRJNA562643) | freshwater metagenome | isolation source: river surface water | place: USA:Blue River Watershed | collected 2017-08-17 | reverse complement strand
AGGCGGTTTAGCGGAACTGGTTCCTCATGGCGAGGCGGGCTGGGTATGCGAGCCCACGGTGGAAGGATTAGCAGAGGCGTTGATTTCCATGTCTTCGGGGGATGTAATAGCGGGCATGCGTGAGAAGTTACCGGTATTAAAACAGCAATTCAGCTGGAGTTCCATGGTGGAGGCGTTAAGTGCGCAGGCGGATTGATTTCAATCGGTTTCATTTTTCAAAAACCAATCATTTTTTTTCATTATCTTTGCAGTTCGATAGAGAGGTGTCCGAGCGGTCGAAGGAGCACGCCTGGAAAGTGTGTATATGCCAAAAGCGTATCGAGGGTTCGAATCCCTTCCTCTCTGCCAGGTATCATTACCAAAATGAACCAAAGCGTGTAGAATCTTGATTTTACACGCTTTTTTGTTTTTAGTTCATTCCCATTTTAAACCATTTTGAACCATTTAATGGTTTCTAACTGGTTACCCATTCTGAAATCACTAAAATGGGTAACCAGTGTTGGACAATTTGGAACGTTTTGAAACTGAAAATCAATAGGTTGTGACTTGCATTGTGATATTGGGTGTTGTAATTTTGTAATCAAAATGGGGACGTTTTTAAAAACTTCGCCATGTCGTCAAAAACATCGTATGGATTGACCTTTTACATCAACCGTACAAAACAAAAAAAGAACGGGGAATGTCCCGTGATGCTTCGCATCAACATAAACGGACAACGAGTTGTCCTACAAACAAAACGGTATCTCTTTCCGCAAGACTGGGATCCAAACCGCTACCAAATGAAAGGAAGAACCACGGAAGCCCGCGTGTTCAATGATTACCTCGAAGCGTTGCGGATTAAAGCTCATCAAAAATACAATGAGCTCTTTATTATGAATGATGACGTCACTCCGCAGATGCTGAGAGATGCTATCTTGGGTATCAATTCGTCAAAAACGAAAATGATTATCGAAGTATGGAATGATTACATTGAACAACTTAGACAGTTAATTGGTAAAGAAAACACTTACACGACTTACCAAAAGTACAATACTGCTAAGAATCATTTCACAGCATTTTTAATCAGCAAATATGGAGTTAAAGACATATCCATCAAAGCGATAGATTTTAATTTAATACAGAAATATAGTTTGTATTTAAAAACTGAAAAACATTCCAGTTATAATACTGCGACAAAATTTCTGCAAAATTTAAAGAGAGTGACAAGTATTTGTTTGAAGAATGGATGGCTGCAAAAAGATCCATTCGCCTCTATAAGTTTAAAATTAAAAGAAGTTGACCGTCCATACCTTACAAATGAAGAATTAATGAAATTAATGGAATTCAATTCCTCATTTGATAGATTATGTCGTGTATGTGACCTCTTTATTTTTTCTTGTTTTACAGGACTGTCTTACATAGACATTAAAAAATTGAAGCGAATAGAAATTGAAGGAAATGCTGAATATGGCTTTTGGATTAGAACAAGAAGGCAAAAAACTGGAAGCAGAGCCAATATTCCAATTTTAAAAATGGCGAAAGTCATTTTAGATAAATACTGTGATCTAAACTCCCTTAATCCAGAGGATTCTGTATTACCCGTATTGAGTAATCAAAAAATGAATGCCTATTTAAAAGAAATCGCTGACATTTGCCAAATACAAAAGCCGTTATCCTTTCATATTGCTCGACACACATTTGCAACTACTGTAACGATGATGAACGGAGTTCCAATAGAATCTGTAAGTAAGATGCTCGGTCATAAAAACATTAAAAGCACTCAACATTATGCCCGAATAGTTGATGAAAAAGTTGGCGAAGACATGAAAAAGCTAGCAGAGAAATTAAACAACCGATACATTAAATTTGATACACCAGAGTGATGAATTTAGAGTGTGCATGTGGTTTGAGGTTAGCTCACACCATTGAACATTGCAGCTACACTAAGAAAAGTGTTCAACTGTAAATTAGGATAAAATTGAGCACTACGGTTACAGCGTTAATTTTGAATATTGATTTATAGACGAGAAATCTGTTAATTACCCCTACTCATTTGAAGGTAATTGTTGAAGAGTTAAGAAAGCAAAAACTGTTTATTTTATGATAGTTAAATGTCAAAAAGCAACATTTTTTCTGTGTGTCATTTGATTGTTGTCGTTGCTTTTATAATTTGGCCACAACTTGTAGTAATTTGCTTGCTTCAATAATATTGTTTTAAGTCCGAAAGTCTTACCAAAATATTCCGATCATAAGACTTTATTTTTTCTTGAATATTTTTCAAGTCATTATCATTCAATCGGTAACCTAAAATTATTTCACTAATACTAATTTTAGGAATTTCATAGTTTAGTTGAAGTCCATTTGGAGGAGTCGGGTAAGCTTCTGGATTATTCCTAAAGAAATTAAGTAAAGGTAATTGTACGTATGAAATATTTTCGTCTCGATTTAATTTGTCAGGATAAACTACCGGATATTTTATTACATTTTCTTTATCTTTAATACATCCAGAATATCGTTTGTCAAACACAAGTCGGATTTCATTCTCAAATTCGTAAATGGGTAATTTAATGAAGCATGCTAGTTTAGTGTCAAGCAATTCCGTGTTAGTTATTTTGTGCAACTCTTCAATTGCTTGAAAATTATCAAGAGTGTAAAAGCACTTCGTCAAATAATAATTATGCCAAGAACTAAGGTCATTTTCGATTTTTAGCTTAATTATAATTCCTTTACCATCTTGTCCGTGCAGCTTCCAAAGTAGATGCTTTTTCTTCTTCGGCTCTTCATTTAATATTAGGGAAGCTGAACACATTGAAAGAACATAAAGATGCTCATTGATTTTATTTTTAACTTCTGTATTGATAAATGAAAGCGCATTAAGTGCATATTCCAATTCATATTTGTCGTCCATATTTGGTAAATTATACATTCTAATGTGTTTAGAATTAAGAATTCCGAATAGAGCTTCAATTGACGTGAAATGAATAAATTCCTTCTCTTTATTGTAATAGAACATTGTATTTTTAAGTTTTTGATTCTCTTCAGGAATTATCCAATACCGATAATTGTAAATCCCTTTATCTGCATATTCAAGGTCATTATACCCAATTTGACGGGTCTCATAACCGAAGCTTTTTATTTTATCTATTAATTCTTTATGGTGGTCGTTCATGAATTTAAGTTATTAGTCTTGTTAGCTTTTAAAAAAGTTTTCAGGGTATGAGTTCGATTGGGTTTCGAAGCTTAATACTTTCAACATGTGCTTAATCAAAACACCAACTTTGCACCTAATTGGACTTGACGCAAAACCCTCATTATAAGAAGTATTTCTATTCATTCGGAACTTTAATTTTATATACATTTTCCCAAAAAGTCTGATTATCACTGTCATAAGGGCTAACATCAAATTCATTATCAAAGTATTCGTCAAATTCATTTGACCTTTTACTGTCGGTAATAAATGTTGTTAAGTTCTCAATTGCTTTAATTAGAGCAGAAACATTTCGGTTTCTATAGTTTGCACCACCTTCATCATCTATTATTTCTTTCCGAATAGCTTCATTTATCTCTGTTTCATAATAATTGTAATTTGGTCTATAGGGTTTGTTTGCGTAATAACTTATCACGATAGAAGCTATTACTGAACTAAAATTTTTCAATTCTTTTTTAACTGCATCAATTAGAATTTCAAAATCCTTTTTCTCAGAATCGAAGTTACCTACTGAAATTACTGTATGAGCGGTTTTTGGCATCGATGCTTTTGAAGTATGGGCTTTTATTTCAGTCTTTTTTAGTGAGGTTGCCAGTGTTATTTCTGCAAATGGTAAAAAACCTTCAATTCTTCCTTCCCTTACTATAATCTGCTCTTTTATTATCTTTTTGTCTTTAACTAATTGCGCAGAATGGTTATAAACTTTTTTGGAACAAATGCTTGCTAAGTTATCTATTGAAAGGAAACCGTCTTCATCATAATAACTATCTTCATTTAAAGTTTGAATTAAATAATGTGTTAGTAAACTATTACCTAAGTCGTCAGGAAAATACGCTTCTCTTTCTGTTGTAGAACCATATATTCCAAATACCCCTTCCGAATCAATATGCAGCTTTCTTTTTAGCTTATTTAAATTAAAGCTTTTACTCAACACTTTAGAGCCGATGAAGCATGCGTCAAATATAATAATAGAATGTTTGGGATGTAAAATGTCAATATACTTTTTTATCATTCCTGTACTTAAATGAGATGAAGGAAATTTTAGAAAAGATTGTTGCGAACTAATGTCGTATTCACCGTGCCCAGAGAAATAAACTAATAGTATATCATTAGAACCAAAAGTGGGTTCTTTTTTCAACAAATCAATTCGATTTTCAAATTCGGCCAAGGCTAGCTTATTCTCATTTCCGTTTTTTGAGAGTATTTTGAAAATATTTTTCGTCTTGAACAGGCATTTCTTTTCAAGCACTGTAGCAAAATCTTCAACGTCTTTCGAACATTTAGTTAGTCCATCAGCAAATTGGTCGTCAATTCCTATAAGTATTGCATATCTTTTCATTTGTATCGGCTTTATATTACAACTAATTTGAATATTTACGCTATAACAGTTATATATATTTAGTTAATTACCCATGCGATTATTATAGAATTTATTAAGCAATCAATCTAATTCAAAAATAACATTTTCCCTCATGTTTTTACATATGACTTTACACACCCCCTTATGGCTTTTATTCAGGTTTATATTATAGAAATTTTATCTTTATCGATTCAAGCTTTAATGCAATATCAAGCACATACTGATTTGTTCACAATTAATTCCCAAGTTGTTAGTGTCGTGGGCAAGGCCATAATCGGAGAAACTACTTTTATTGGCTAATTCGCTACGAAAATTACCTACTGTTATAATTTATGCTGTGTTTACTGCTGATAGTTAGGTGGTCAAAAAAGGCCTCGACAGCATTTCTGTAAAACTGAATATGTTCTTAAAAGAAAACTTCAAAAATTCAAATGAACATTTTCACGAAGTGGATGTAATTATCCAATTAGAGAAGGGATCAGCAACTTCAATGGGAAGATATAGTACAGTTGGGAAAATTGAGATTATGTAGTGGGATATTGTCCAATTTAGCTACTTTGAATTCATACTAAATATAGAGCATGTTGATAACTTTTGGGGAAAGTCGAATGGGATGCAAAAAATAAAAATAACTTTTGTACAAATTTAAAAAAACCAAAAATGGAACTTACAAAAATTGAAAGAGCATTGCTTTTAAACCAATTTAACATATTAGCAATGTTAGACACCAATAATTCTTCGCAATATATTCTGAAAGCAGAAATTGTTGCTAATGGTTACGAAGGACTGTACAGTGAATTATTTGATAACATTTCTGGTAGTATATCTGCCGAAATATGTGACGAAACTTGTAAAATATTAAACATGTATAGAGTTGTCAATAATTTTATTTCAACATTGACAGAAGAACAAAAGGAAGGTATCCAACTTGAACAAATAAATTTTGATGGTTTTGATGCCAATGAAGGAGAGCACTATGTAATAATGAAATTTTTGGTTGAAGTAGCAAATCTATATGAAGAGTATAAAAATACGTATTTCAATTCGCACTCTGCAGCCTCATTAAGAAGATATCGGAGAATTTTACCAATTTACGAAAGAGCAATGAATGATAATAATAACGTATTGAATTTTGAAGGTTTTCAAGCAATATTGGATGCTCATTAGTCTAATTTGATTTGCAAGTCAAAAGTCTGAACAATTTCTAGTTTGGATATCAACGTAAAATTGGGACTAAGAATTTTAAGGAATATTAGTCATTTTTGCATTTTTTTAAATTTCAAATTACAAACACGATAAATATCTTTTTTAATTCTACTAAATACAACAATTGAAGGGTCTGAATTAAGAAAGTGAGCATGCACATGAAGTTGATGTAATTATCTAGGTAGAGAAGGGGAAAGCAAGTTCAACTGGAAGGTTTAACGCAGGTGGGGTGATGGAGATTTAATTACCTTTCAATTATTTCTTCATTGATTGAATCGTATTTATAATTCACAATTTCGCCTGAAATGATGCCGGCTACGGCTTGCTCAATAACGGACAGGGGTGCAATAAACCATTCTCTTGGTGTATGTCTTTTTCCATTTTTGTCAAAGACATCAATATTTAGGCATGAGTTTCCAAAGAAATTATGAAGCAACTGTTCCATTTTTTGTGGATTCATATTGAAACATTTGTAGGCCATTACAATACGCACATCAGCCATTAAATAGGTTGGTTCCTGGAGGGCATTTTTTATTCTTTCTTCAACGGAAATTTTTGAAAATCCAATTTTGTAAAGGTTGTGTATTTCCTTAATTTCTTGTTTTTCTGATTTAGATTTTAATATATAAATGAAACCCGCTTCTTCATCCTCAGAGGTTATGTTGCTGAATTTTTCGGTGAATTCTGCGTTAGTTTGGTCCGCATTTTCTGTTACAACTTGACCATTAACATAAAGTAATTTTTCAATTGACCGTTTTAGCATATTCGATTCAGTCCCATTCTCAAATATACATCTGGTTCGTCCATCCTCTCTTACCCTTGTGCCATCTGATTTGTAATGCTCTTTCTTTGTGATTTCTATTTTCTCAACAAAAAATAATATTCCGTTATGGACGTAATATGCACCTTGTCGAAGATTGCCAAGTTTGAACTCAATTAGTTTTCTTTTTCCTTCTTTTAAATCTTTTTGAACTGACTTGAAAATTGGTTCATAATTTGAAAAATCTTTGCAAGGTTTTCTTCTAGCTACAAAGTCTGTTTCTGCTCTGTTTTTTTCTGAAGGCTTAATATTTACTATTTCAAATAAACCTTCCGTTTCATCATTAAGTAAACCTAATGGGTCATTCTCTATTAAGGTATCGACTGTAAGTGGCTCTTGTGACTGGATATTTAATAGACCATGAATATCATAGTTCTTAAGTATTTCAATTTTAGTTTTATTTGAACGAATTGATTTTAAACGTGAGAATAATTGGTGTTCTTGAATACCATTATCAGCTTTGGGTTCTCGATTATTTTGTTCGAAAAACTCATTTATTTCTTGAAATGATACCACAAGCCGTTCATCCTCGTTCCTTGCAGGTGAATTAGATTGCTTTATATTCAATAACCCTAATGGGTCGTTGTCTAAAAGTTGTTGCAGTTTTTTATCCTTGTCCACTTTGCTTTTTACGTTTTAAATCTTTCAGATAAATGATTGCCTCAGCCATGCGTTTCTCTAATGGATCTGATGAAGTTACATTTGGCTCTCTACCATTTTTATCCATAAATTCTTTTACCTTGTCAGGATATAAAAGTAATGCTTCTTCCAATGTCATTTGAATTCTTGTAGCCTCAATTACATCTTGAATTACCTTTAGTACTTTAGTTGTAACATCTTTGGAAAGTATTTCAAAAGCTTTTTGGAAAGGGTTGATACGGTCAATTAGGTCAATATGTAAATCATCAATGTTTACAAATTTGTCAGCCATTCGAATAAAGCGTTTATCGCCAACTTCTTTAATTTCTCCGCTTTTAACAATTGAATCAACTACCACATGCTGACGAACTTCTTCTACTTCTTCCGCAGATAGCTCAGGATACTTAATTTGGATAATTTTGGGTATCAAAACCTTGTTGATTACTTCAGGGTCAAGATTTCCGGGAATTGCTTTCATTACAGTATCGTCCTGTAAAATGGTTGCTTTTAAATCATTTAAATCCGATTCAATGATGTCTTTTACCCGTTTTGAACTTGGTAATTTGAAACCTCTTATTTTAATTTCTCCAGCACCTGCTTTATCATCATCTGAAAGTTTTGTCTTGAATTTAAAGTTTGGAGCAAGTACTTGCTCCATCAATAATGAAGCAGTTATTGCTTTAAGCATATTATTAACTGATAGCTTCACCATATCGTCTGCTGCGTCAGGTTGAGCGATAAGATTTGTAAATTGCGCATGAGTTTTATTCTCACTATCACGAGTACAACGGCCAATAATTTGTATTACTTCAGTAAGCGATCCTCTATACCCAACGGTCAATGCATGTTCGCAATAAGGCCAGTCAAATCCCTCTTTTGCCATTCCTAATGCAATAATCAAATCCATGTCTTCAATGGATTTGATTTCGCGCAAATAAGTAATTACTTTTTCACGGTCTTTAGGATTGTCATTTACTAAATCAGCAACCTTAATTATTTTATTGTCACTGTGGCGTTTCAAATAAATGACTCCAGTTTCGGGATCCACTTTCGTAACCTCCCCAATGGCATCTAGAATGGTATCAACTTCATTGTGCTTATCTTTTGTCGATTCTCCTGAATTTACATTAGGAATATGCAGTATTGTTTTTTTATTGGTGTCTAAAATTTCAAGGATAGCAGAAGTGTATTTGCCTTGATAGAAATGATATCCAATGCCTAATGATTTCAGATATTTGTAACCATTTAACTGCTCATAGTAATTGTATGTTACTTTGGTGAATTTGGCTTCATCATCTGGCAATAAAACAGGCACACTATCGCCTCTAAAATATGAACCTGTCATAGCCACGATGTGTGCATTTGATTTCGCCATAATGCTACGCAATAATTCCCCTAAACGACTATCTCCGTCTGCTGAAACATGGTGAAATTCATCAATCGCTAATAGCACATTATTAAACTTGCTTTCATCTAGTTCTTCAAAAGCAAAACGAAGTGTTGCATGAGTGCATATCAAGATTTCTTCATTGTTATCCATGAAGTTCTTGAAAGCAGTAACCTTACTTTTGCTTCCATCCATTCCAGGAGTGCAAAGGTTGTAGTAATCATTGGGCTCCCAATTGGCAAAAAAGTTATTTTCTTTTATAAGGTTTGCTTTCGCAAATGAGCCTGCAATAGACCTTTCAGGTACAGCAACTATCACTTTTTTTAATCCTTGATTACGGATTTTATCTAAAGCGATAAACATTAATGCTCTAGATTTACCCGAAGCCGGTGGGGCTTTTATCAATAAGTATTGACTTGCTCTTTCTTCAAAAGCACGGGCAGCCATAGGCCTCATTCCATTAGCAGTGTTATTTACACTTTCACCGGTTTGGTGGTATTCTATTTTTACGATATCGGGCATGTTTTACTGTTTCAAATGTCTAAAAAATGTCTAAAAATGTCTTCCTATTCGGGTTTAGACATTTTCCATATTTTACCTTTTATGTCAATTTTACCTTGTTTTCTAAGGTGTTGCAGGTTGTTTTTTATCTTGTTTCTTTTTTGGGCAATGTCTAAAACGTCCGGAAGTTTGTCTAAAAGTAGAGATTCGAAATCCTCTCGTTTTCCCTCGCCGAATTTCTCCAAATAGTTTAGGATCATCTTTTGGCAATAATTGTCATCTATTCCCCTTTGCTTTAAATAATCACTTTTTTCGCCAGTAGCGATAGCAACTTCAGCAGATATGTGAAAGTTTGGCTTTCGTCCTTCAATCAACTGCTTTTCCTTCAGTTCTTTAATCTCAAAGTCCGTAATTGGTTTTGATTTTGATACTTTATCAAGTAAAATGATTTCATGAAGTGAAAGATTAGGCATTTGGGCCAACTTTACAGCATACTTTGTATCTAATATTTTACCAATGATGGTTACTTTAACGCTGTGCTTACTTAAATCATAATCGGGTAGAGGGAAGAACTTCTTACGTTGAATATTATACATCCGTTTAATTCCACTCCCCGTAGTATCAATCAAATTTAGATTGACCATTGCATTTGACAAAAAGGGGTTGCGGTATCTAGATTCCGGAGCATCAGCCTGTATAACTTGCTCTACAGATTCTGGTATAAAAGTTCCTGAATTACTAAATATCAATAAGCCATCTTCACGTTCCACTACATTTATTTTTCCATTTAATGTGTAGTCTTGGTGAGCGATACAGTTATTTAAAGACTCTCGAATAATGTAGGGGTCATATTGTTCTACCTCCTCAGGGAAAAGTGTACCATCTTTGATGTATCTATATTTTAAATTTCGAATTTTTTTCTGCACCTGATTGACAGATAAAATGAAGGGACAACTAAAGTGCTCATAATCCTTTTCAATATTGTCCTTATCTTTTAAAATCCAAGATATTTTAGCTTGAGCTGGGTTTAAAAAATGGTCAGATTCTGATTTGCCGAGAAGTAGAATAGCGGCTCTTGTGATTTTGCCATTTATTGTTACTCTTGCTTTGTTTAAAAATGTAACATCGTCCCATTGCAGTATTTCCGATTCCTTACTTTTATTCTTTTCAATGTATTGCTTACGTGCAAAATCAATTGCTTCATTTGAAAGATCATTTATCGTGGCTTCCGAAATTATCTGAGCCGACCAATCCAAAGCGGTATTTTGTATTTTAATTCTATCTCGTTCGTTGTCATGTAATGCCCCCAGGCTTTCTCCGTCTCTACCATAATAATGACCTTTCCAAGAAACTGGTTGACCTTGTGGTGCAGCTGGTACTTTACATAGTATTACATTTTTGCCTTCTAATTCTATTCGCTCTGTTTCTTCAAATGAAAGACGGGGGCTTGTGTGTTGAGCCATTTCATTTTTATAGTCATTTAATTGCGAATCATTTATAATCGTCCCAACAACAGATTTGTTGTTATGTACACCAAAAACAATCCAAGCAAATGGTTGCCCTTTGAGATTAGCCTCATTACTTAAAGCAGAAAAATACTGCCCTAGATTATCCTTGTTATATTGAGTTTTAGCTTCTTTAAACTCTACAACTTCATTTTCAGTTGAGAGCTTCAAAAGTTTTATCAGCGTCTCTTTCATTTCTTTTTCTTTTTGGTTTTAGCCTCGGCTTCAAATAAAGTACCTTTGCTTTTTTCTTGTTCAATCATTTGCTCATAAAGCTTGAATAAATACTCCAAGCGTTCTTCGTCTGTTTCAAATGGTTTAGACCTATAGCAACGTTCAATAGCCAAATCTAGCTGATGATGTGCTGCACGCAAACCATCTGGCATTTTTTCGGGGTCGTATAATTGTGCTAAGGTTTTTTCAGAATGATTCTCTCTTTCCTCTAATACTTTATAAACGTGTTGTTCCAATTCCTTTTTTTGATTTTCTGTAATGTCAGGAAATGGAAAAGTATTGTAGCCTAAGACATTTGAATATCTAATACGTGTTTCTAAACTTCCACAAACTGCCTTGACCCAAATAATGTGCATTTTTGAAGAAATTATTCCAAAAATCCAAGTTTCAGCATTGTAAATTACACTTACAGCATTAGAGAGTATTTCGTCCTTAGTCGTAAATCCTAATGGGATATATTCTCTTCGTTCTGAAGTTGTAAGAGGAATAATTACCGAATTGGTTTCAGTTTCAAAAATATCCCTAAATTGATGAGCCCTTTTAGCAAGTTCATTAGCCCCCTTTTCTGTACTTTTTCTTCTTAAATTTTTTACTTCCTCAATCCTTTTTTTAATCAAGTCAATTTTTAATGCAGTTTCTAATTCATTACTCCTAATCCAGATTACCCATCTTTCAATGCCGTCTAATAGCTCTTTTGCTCCAATAAATCTTTTAATAAAATTAGCCGATGAATTATTCTCATTTATCATTGATTCCTTTTCTTCTGAATTTAAAATGAGAGGTTCACCATAGACAGCTTTATTTCCATATGTCATTTCAGGAAGTTTCGAAAGCATCTTACTTCTTTTAAATACAATTAAATTATCTCCTTCAGATAAATATGGATTAATGTTTTTAACGGAGTGTTTTCTGCTATCAAAAAATAAATACTTTTCTTTTTGTTGGTTGATATTTCTTACACAAACAATTATTACGGTTACACCTGCATTATCTTTGGCATTATTTTTCCACTTAAAAGAAGTGTAAGCGTAATCAATTTCCAAATTCAAATTAAATATCAATGGCCAAAGTAAAGCAACTTGCTCACCTTGACAAATAGAGTTTGTGCTTACTAAGGAGTATTGTGCATTTGTATTTTTAATATACTTTGCACCTTTATAAAACCATGCAGATATAAAATCTAAGTTTTTATATCCGTCAATATCCTTGAAGACAATAGCCATGTCTTCTTTTTGTTCTGCATTTTGACCACTGCTCCCTTTATACGGAGGATTTCCTAAGATATAAATTTCATCACTATGCTTCTTTGGGCAAACTTTTTCCCAATCAATTCTGCAAGCATTTCCATGAACTATGTTTCCAGTCTCTTTTAGTGGTAAAGCTGGCTTTGTACGTCCAAATTCTCTAAAAAACAATTGATTCATTTGGTGTTCTGCCAACCATAAAGAAAGGATAGCTACTTCATGAGCGAAATCGTCTAGTTCTATACCATAGAAATTCCCTAAACTAATATTCGAAAGAGCTAGGGTGTTTTGCTCTTTAAATATTTTCATTTCTAACTTGCGAAGTTCCTTATATGCAATAATCAAAAAATTGCCACTCCCACATGCAGGGTCGAATATTTTAATATTCCAAATTCTGGATAGCAATATACTCAGTTTTTTATTATTGCCTTTTGCTGCTTCAAATTCATCATAGAGTTCATTTAAAAAAAGAGGCTCTATTACCTTCATAATGTTAGGTACACTTGTGTAGTGCATCCCTAAGCCACCACGATGTTCAGGAGTAATAACTGCCTGAATCATTGAACCGAATATGTCCGGATTAATAGCACTCCAATCTAATTCGCCACTTTCAATTACTGTTTGTCTACTTTTGCGTGTAAAGGTTGGTGCAGTGTGCTTATTTCTGAATAGTCCGCCGTTTACATACGGAAAAGCGTTTAAATAATTCGGAAGGTTATTCCTTTTGCTTTGTTCCGTATTCATTACCTCGAACATTTTATCAAGGTATCTATTTAGGTCGCTTCCATCTTGCTGAGTATGGCTACTAATAGAATTAGTGAATTGACCTTTTTCTAATATTCCAGTATCTTCTGCAAAAAAGCAAAATAATAAACGAGAAAGGAAGACATTAAGATTATGAACTTCAGCAGGAGTAGTAGTTGGATTATCTTTTTTAATGTCATCATAGAGCTTAGCCATTTTTTCAGCAGCTCTAACATCAGCAGGGTTTTCGTTCTGATGTTGTGCTTTCTCCATACCTGCCCAGGGTAAGAAGAAATCGAAATGCTTTGCTATGTCTGTGATAGTAATGTCTAAAGTGTCTTGAGTCTTTGTGTCAACAGCCAATAGTGATTTGTAATCGGTAACTATAATAAAACGAGGATCGTGCTTTATTGCTAAGTTGGTTTCTTTCAAATTAGCAATTAGTTCATGTAAATCAACACTATTAGTTGATTTATAAAATAGCTTCTTCTTCCAAGATATTTCACCTTCAACTTTGGACAGATTCAAGCCGCCATCTTTTATGCGTTTAATTGTGGCTTTCGGTTGCCCGTATGCCAGTAATAAATCATAAATGAAACTTTCTTTCTTGAAAGACTTTACGAGTAGTTGTAAGTTGTTTTCTATTTGGGCAATATTCATTTTAAATTTTCTTTTTAATAGGTATTTTTATACCGTAAAGTTTTTCAAGAAAGGCATCTATTTTATCCTTGTTTTCTTCGTTAATCAGAAATTTCTTATCTAATTCTGAGAAATTATAAACTCCAAAATTTCTGATATAATTACCATTTAGCGAAAAGTAATTTGACATATATGGCTTGCTTGTTGATTCGATATAATACCAAAACAATTTAGATTCCATAACTTTTTTGATTAGAATCATTTCTTCCTTAGAATGACCAATAATTGCTTGTCCATTATAGAAAAGTAAATTCTCGTCAGAGTTTATGATGTAACTAGGTATTCTATCTGATATTTTAGGAAAAAATAATTTATTTTTTACTTTTTCCAAAGATTGGGTCCTGCCAAATGCATACCAATTTTCGTAATCACCTTTGCCTTTATCCCTATCAGCTAAATATGTTCGTTTTTGTTGAAGATAGTTGTAAGCTTTTGGGAATTTAGTCCTTAGAGTTTTTTCATTAATTAATTTAGCTTTTTCAATATTCTCATAAGGGAAAATAACTTTTTCTTTTATCTGTTTAATGGAGGTTTCTCTGCTAAGCTTATTTGAGTTTATTATATCCTTGCAAATGCCTCTTTCTATAGGATATAAACTTCCGTTTTGTAGATAATAATAGTCATTATCCTCTTTAACCGGTTTGAAAATAAAAATCTCATTCCTCAGTGTGGCTATCCCGTGTCTTGTTTTATATAACTCTCCTAAAGAAATTCCTGTAGATTCAATTTTAGATACAATTTCATTATCATACAGGTTCCAACCTTTAATTGCATCTAGTCCATTGTAAAAAACTTTTGAGAAGTCATTCTCTTTTGTTGGTAATATTCCAGTAAGACTTCGGTAGTAATTTATAAAATCATTTGGCTTATTTTCAATAAAACAAATGCAGGTGTACGTGTTTTTAGATTTAAAAATTTGGTAAGTACCAAAGTCAATAATTTTAAAAGCGAGGCTTTTGTTTTGAAAATAACTTCGCAATGCTCTTCCGTTAAGACTTTTAAAAAAGCTGTTCATGGTAATATAACCAAGAATACCGGTAGTGTTTAAACACTCAATTCCAATTTGAAAGAATGGAATATACAAATCTGTATTTCCTGATTTACACACATCCCATTTCTTAAGCTGTTCTTTAACATCTTCATTCAAATTTCTGGCACATACATATGGGGGATTTCCAACAATTATGTCAAATCCATTGAACTTTTTGATTTGGGTATTCCATTTAAAGCATAAGGCATCACCCTCAAACAGATTGAATTGAAATTCACCTTTGTCTTCTCCTTCTGATAGCGCCAAAACCGATAATAAAAGTTTTGTCCTTGTAACTGAATATGATTGAATATCTAATCCGAAAATTTGATTTTTAAAAATCTCAGCATAGGTTCTATTTGAATGTTCTTTAATAAACTTTGCTGAACTGAAGAGGAATCCACCACATCCGCATGAAATGTCAGCAACTTTTACTGAAGAAATACTGTTGCTTTTTGCCTTGAAAGTATGTTTAATAATATATTCTCTAATATTTATCGGTGTATAAATAGCACCATTCACAATTCTGTCTGCAGGAGAAATAACAAATTCAAAAAGTTCGATTAGCT
>JACCDS010215060.1_pt1 | contig 15128 bp, 22 predicted proteins | sample 7446441 | NCBI WGS metagenome assembly JACCDS01 (sample SAMN15323445, study PRJNA562643) | freshwater metagenome | isolation source: river surface water | place: USA:Blue River Watershed | collected 2017-08-17 | reverse complement strand
TTAAAAGTATAACTGTAGGTTTAGTTTTCATAAGTTAGGGCTTACCCTAACTCATGTTCAGTTTTTGTATTTTCTGAGTAAAAATATTTTTGAACTGCTGCAAATACTGATTTTTCAATTGGTTGAAGTGCATAAGAATCATCACAAATTAAATTAATTGTTTTTAATTCATCCATTGGGCATCCACCAATTTTTTCTGTTAATAATAAATCAACATCTTTTAAAGTATTTTTAATATCTTCAATTGGATAAGAACCATCACAATCTTCAGGTCCTTTACAATATGGATTTTCTACTTTTCTATGCATTACAAATTTAATAGCTTTATCACCAGCTTCGTAGATTAAGAACTCTTTAGCATTACCAAAGTGTAAGTTAATCATTCCTTCACCAGCAGTTGTAACAGCAACTAATTTAGTCTCACCTGTTGAACTTAATTGCTCTTTAGAAGCTTGTTCAATTTTGATTTTTTCATTAGCAACTTCAAGTGCAGCTCTCCAGTTTTCAATAACTTGGTGTTTTGCAGCTCTTGCTTGGATATCATATTTTTTAACTAAATCTTCCCAATCTAGACTTACAAAAGTATCTTTTGTAAATTCATCTCCTCTATCTTCACCAATTAGTCCAACAGCATCAGCTCTACATTGTCTACAATGAGACATTAATTTCATGTCCATTCCACATGCTTCTTGAGCTGCCATAACTTCTTGATCTGTAGCACTTGCTTGTCCATTTAATCCATAATATGTACCAAATTCTTCTTTAGATAATAAAGGCATGATATTATGTAAAAATACACCTAACTCTTTTAATTTTTTAGCAACATTTGGTAACTCTTGGTCATTAACACCTGGAATTAAAACAGAGTTAGCTTTAACTAAAATTCCCCTATCAGTTAACATCTTGATTCCCTCAAGTTGTCTTTGTAAAAGGATTTTAGCACCTTCAACACCGAACACTTTTTTGTGATTCCAGTGAATCCAAGGATAAATTTTTGCACCAACTTCTCCAGTTTCATCAACAGAGTTAATTGTTACAGTAACATGGTCAACATTGTATTTTACAATTTGATCAATATATTCTGGAAGCATTAAACCATTTGTTGATAGACACATTTTTAAATCAGGTGCTTTTTCATATAACATTTTAAATGTTTTAAATGTTTTTTCTGGATTTGCTAACGCATCACCAGGACCAGCAATTCCTACAACAGATAGTTGTTGAATTTCTCCACCAACATATAAAATCTTTTTAACTGCTTCTTCTGGTGATAATTTAGCACTTGTAACACCTGGTCTACTCTCATTTGAACAATCATATTTTCTATTACAGTAATTACATTGAATATTACAAGCAGGTGCAACAGCAACATGAATCCTTGCATAGTGTTGGTGTGCACCTTCACTATAACATGGATGATTATTAATTTTTGCCATTACATCTTCTTGGATAGATTCTTGAGAACTACTTGAAGTACACGAACAACTCATAGGTAACTCCTTATATTTTTTAAATTTATGAATATATTGCACATATTGTTCCTTTCAAATTTTAGGAATAGTAAATGCAAGATTTTTAAAAAAAAGGAGCCTAAAATGAGAGTACAAGAAGAGATAAAAAAAGAGTTACTAAAAGAAGTATATGGAAATATTGATAATATCTATGATTTTATTAGTTTAAGATATAAACTTGATATGTCATGTGATGATGCAATCATCAAAAAATTAAATGAGTTAAAAGATGTGATTTATAAAGTTACAAATTTGAGTGACTTAGCGTAAGATAAATAAGCGATGAGTATTGTTTTAGTTAAACCCCTGTAAAGTTTTATACTCATCGGTTATCCATCTTATATTTAGTTCATATCTATTTCTATTATTTTACCATTAACTATCTGTGCAAATTCTTTACCAAATTCAAAACACTCCTCTAATTCATCTTTTGTTGGAATAAGTTTTATTTTCATAGGAGTAATTGGAGGAACTCTAAAATGTAAAGATTTCATTCTATCAATAATCATATTTACAGCTTCACCACTCCAACCATAACTTCCAAATGCCATTCCTGTTTTTCCTCTTTTTTCTAAATACATCATACAAGATAATAAATCCCAAACAGGTTTTGGGGCATCAGCATTTATTGTTGGCGTTCCTATTAATATTCCATCACTCTCTTCAAGAATATCAATCATATTTTGTTCTTCAATTGAAGCTAAATCATATAAACTAGCTCGAATAGTTTTTTCACTTTCTGCACCTTCAAAAATAGCTTCCGCCATATCTCTAGTATTTTTATAACTTGTTAAATAAAAAATAGAGATGATTTTATTGCTCTCTTTTATATTTTCAGGTCTATTTAGACTCCATTTTCTATAAAGCTCTATATATTTATAAGGTTTTTCTCTAATTATTGGACCATGTAATGTTGCAATTATCTCAATATTTAGTTTATCATACAACTTTAAAGCATTTAAAACATAAGATTTAAATGGTCTCATAATATGATCATAATAATATTTAAAAGCGTAAGAAAAATCCCCAACTAAATCATCAAACAATCTTCTATCATAATAGTGACTTCCAAAAACATCTCCACTAAATAAAAGTGAATCTTCTACCACATAAGAACTCATAGTTTCTGGCCAATGTAAATATGGTGTTGTTAAAAAGTTAATTGTTTTATCACCCAAAGTTAAACTTTTATTTGTCCAAACTGTTTCAAAATCTATATTTTCATTGTTAGTAATAGCTTTTAACATCGGCGTTGCTTGAGGTGAAATTAGAACTTTCGCCTTTGGAACTCTTTTTATAAGTTCAGGAATTGCACCTGCATGGTCAGGTTCTAAATGATGACATATAACATACTTTATTTCATCATAAGAGCAAAGTTGTTCTATTTTTGAAAAAAACTCTTTTTCAAATCCCAACTTTACAGTATCTACAATAATCACCCCATCACTTGTTTTTATCAAATAAGCATTATATGAAGAACCGTTTGCTGTCTTCATTATAATGTCAAAAGTTCTGATATCAGGATCAAAAGAGCCTATAAAATAAATATTATTTGCTATTTCAATTGGTTTATTGTGATTCATTTTCTAATAACCTTCTCATCCAAATTGGAGGATTTGACTTCATTTTAATAAGTAAATTTAGAATATCTTCAATTTTTTCATTCTCTTTGCTTGATTGCATAGGAAAAATTTTACATGATTGTACCATTCTCGAAGCCTTTGGACCAATTTGAAGTACATATAAAATATCACTATCTTCTAAACACTCAATTTTATAGGTTAATTTTTCTATTTCGTCTGAAATTTCTATCGAAGAATCTACACTTTTTACAAAATTGTAAGAATCTTCAATTATTTCGTATATATAAAACTCTTTACACCAACCAAAATGTTGATTAACATGAATATTATCTGTTGATGCAAATGCTATTTTCATAATACATAAATCCTTACTCTTTTATCTATTACTTGCTCTATTGTATTTTTTATCATCTCATAAGTTCCTGTTGATGCAATTGAGCAACCTACACAATTACCTTGATATGCAAGTCTTAACTCTATTTCTGGTTCATTTAAATAGTCAATTAAAATTATATTTCCACCATCTTTTTTCAAAATTGGTCTTATAAATCTTTCTAGTGCATCATTTAAAATCTCCAGTTGATCTTCTAAGCTTTTTGCTCTAAAGTTCTTATTTAATTCCCCATCTTCTAAAGGTTTATCAACACCTGTTAATTGAACTGTTGCCATAACATGACCAGCTTTTGCCGCTTTTAACATACAGTTAAAACCTTCTTTTACTCCACTTAAATCTGTTCTATCTTTTAATTGAATTAAAGCCAATCTGAAAGCTGCTTGAACATGATTTTTAGCCACTGCACGTCTGAAATAATCAACTGCTTTTTTTATATCTTCTTCAACACCAATTTTTGTTTGGTACATCAAGGCTAAATTAAAATTAGCAGAATCATTATCATAAGCACTTGCTTGTTCAAACCACTCTTTTGCTTTTGTATAATCTTTTTCAACACCTTCACCTTTTAAGTACATCAAACCTAAGTTTGCCATTGCCTGGTCATTTTTAAGTTTAGCCTCTTCTACCCAAATATCATGTGCTTTTTTATAATCTTTATTTTTATACGCCTCAAGTGCCATTCTGTGTTCCATAAATCTTACCCCTTCATTTGGATTTGGAATTGGACGATTAGCTTCCAATTCCCTTTGTAGATGTTTTTTTAGATATTCACGTGCTAGTTCAATTGCTTCTTCATAATCTTCACTTGAAGCTTTTATATCAAAATCTATATATTGAACTAAATAAGCATCACCTATTTCATGTTCACCAAAATAACTCTCAATTGGATAATCTAAACTCAGATAGTATTCTAAATCTTTATTCATACTAAAACCTACTTTTTATTTTGATGTACAAGTACAACTATTACTTCCTGAATCTAAAAGTGTTGAACAATTGTCTTTTGTAACTACTTTTAGTTTTCCATCAAGTAAACTTCTAAATATTTCATCTATTGTTAGATGTGTTTTCAATGAACTGTAAACTCTTATTTGATTTTCTTCCAAACAATTATAAACTTTTTCACCCATATAATAAAAAATTGTACTATCAATATTATTATCAATCACAAAATTTGCAGTAGCAATTCCATCCCCACAAGCTTCATTTTTTATAACTTTAAAAGTTCCAGTTTTTTCATTTAAAAGGGCAAAAAATGGTGCATTTCCATAAAGTTTTGAAATAGTCGTTGACTCTTTTTTATCAATAGGTATAGCAATCATTCTAAACTCCTTTATTTGGAAATTAGCTATGCAAAACTTGTTCCTTTTAATGAAGGAATAATATTTGCAAGATATAGACTATATGTATATATATTTTTAATCCAATACAAAGAGTATGTTATGGTAAATAAAAAATTAATTAGAGAACTCTTGAGCGAAAGTGATTGCTCACACAATAAAACTAAAAAATCTTCATGTGATAAACCAAAACCAGGTGCAACAAGTGGTGGTTGTGCTTTTGAAGGTGCTCAAATAGCACTTTTCCCTTTTGCTGATGTAATTCATCTTGTGCATTCACCTGCAACATGTATAGGAGCATCATGGGAAACAAGACAAACCCTAACTTCTCATGAAGGTGTTAATAATACAGTTATGGGATACACTACTGATGTTAGTACAAATGATGTAATTTTTGGTGGAGATAAAAAATTAGAAGAATCTATAAATTACATAGTTGAACATAAAAATCCAAAAGGAATTTTTGTTTATGAAACATGTGTAACTGCAATGATTGGTGATGATATGGATACAACATGTGCAATACTAGAAAAAAAACATGGTATTCCAATAGTAGTTATTCACTCTCCAGGTTTTGTTGGTGGTAAAAATCTAGGTTCAAGACTTGGTGGAGAATCTGTTTTACATCAACTAATTGGAACAAAAGAGCCTGAAGAGATACACCCATTTGGAATAAATCTAATTGGTGAATACAATGTTACAGGTGATATGTGGCAATACACTCCTCTTTTAGAGAAAATTGGAATAAAAGTAATTTCAACACTAGCAGGGGATGGAAGAATTGAAAATATTCAAATGGCACACACTGCAAAGTTAAATGTAATTGTTTGTGCAAAATCTTTGATTTCATTGACTAGAAAAATGCAAGAAAAATATCAAATCCCATATATTTCTATCTCATTTTATGGGAAAAGAGATACAACAAATGCAATAAGAAGTATAGTAAATGCTTTTGGGGATGAAGAGTTATCAAGAAAAGCTGAAGCTATAATTGCAGAAGAAGAAGCAAAATTAGAAGAGGCATTAATTCCTTATAGAAAAATATTAGATGGTAAAAAAGCCATATTAAATACAGGTGGAAATAAAACATGGTCAATAGCTTCAGCACTTCAAGATATTGGAATTGATGTTGTTGCAACAAGTGTAAAAAAAGCTACTTTAGAAGATAGAGAAATGGCAGCTCAATATGTAAAAATTCTAATGGAAGACCCAAGTGAACAATCAAAACTAATAGATGAACACAACATTGATATTTTACTTGCAGGTGGAAGAAGTTTATATACTGCAATTAAGAAAAAAGTTGCCTTTGTGGATGTAAATCAAGAGAAAAAAGTAAGTTATGGAGCTTATGGAGGACTTGTAAATCTTGCGATTGATGTTTGTAATGCTGTAAATAACAAAGTATTTAAAGTTGTTGCATCAAATGCACCATGGGAAAATAACTAAAACTTCATTTTCACTTTTAGTTTAGTATAATAACTGATTATAAAAAATTGGAGTTATTATGACTAAATTAAAAAGTGATATTATAGATTCTTTTGTACCAAATGCTGTTTTACTTCCCTTAACAAATGAGTCTAAAAACAGTATCGTTGATACAAAAGCTCACAATAAGATAATCTCTATGTTTCATTTTCCTTTTAAAGTTGGAAGAGAATCAAGGATGTCAGAAAATGACAGAGGATTATTTGTAAAACTAAGAATTTTAAAAAGTAATTCTCAACCAAATAATGATATTTATCTAGTAAATTGTACAAATAATTTAGAAATTTCTAAAGAACACTTTCAAATAGAAAAAATTGATAATAATTATTTCATAAAAGATAGAAATAGTTCTTTGGGAACAAAATTAAATAATGAAGAGATTGGTAAAGAAAAAACAAATACCTTATTTCCATTAAAAGATGGCGATATTATAAAAATTGGTTCAAGCAATTCAGTATATGAATTTAAGTTTTTAATTTTAAGATAAAAAGCAGACAAATTTTATCGGAATAGTTCTTGCAAGGATTCAATAATTATCCATGCAAGGAACTATTATGGAAGCAATATCGTCTAAACCTTTACAATTAAATCCAATTAAATTATCACAACCTATGGGTGCTATGTTATGCTTTTTAGGTATTAAAAACTGTATGCCTTTAATGCACGGCGCGCAAGGATGTGCATCTTTTTCAAAAGTATTTTTCACTAGACATTTTAATGACCCAATTGCAGTTCAAACAACAGCAGTAAATGATATTACAGCAGTTATTGATGGTGGAGATTATGCAATAAGTGAAAGTATAAAAAATATCACAAAAAAAGTAAAACCAGATTTAGTAGGACTTTTTACAACGGGACTTACTGAAACAAAAGGTGATGATATTAAAGGAGCTAGTAAATTAGTTGAAGATATTCAACAAATGGTTTATGTAAATACTCCTGATTTTGAGGGTTCACTTGAAAGTGGCTTTTCAAAATCAATAGAAGCAATAATCCAACAATTAGTTCAATCTTCTACAGAAATAGATACAAATAAAGCTTTAATAATTCCAAATGTAAATCTAAAACCAATAGAAGTGGAAAAAATCAAAGATACTATTTCACTTTTTGGTTATGAAGTTTTTTCACTTCCCGATTTGAGTGAATCACTTGATGGTCACTTAGGTTTAAAACAAGGTGCTTTAACAAGTGGTGGAATATCTGTAGAAGATATAAAAAAACTTGCAACTTCATCTTTGGTTTTTACAATTGGGAAAAGTGTTGAAAAGTGTGGAGAAAAAATTCTTGAAAAAAATCCAAATATAAAACTATTTCATTTTGATTCTTTAGGTGGACTTGAAGCAAGTGATAAATTCTTTAAAATTTTATGTAAGGTAAAAAATATCACTCAACCACATCCTAGCATTGTTCGATGGAGAAAAAGACTTCAAGATGCACTTTTAGATACTCACTTTGTAATTGGTAGTTCAAAAGTTGTGATTGCTTTAGAGCCTGACCAAGCATTAAGTGTTGCAAATACTATTATTGAAGCTGGAGCAAATATAAAAGCTATTGTAACTACCCACAGAAACGATTTACTTGATGAAATAGAGTGTGAACATCTAATGGTTGGTGATTTTGAAGATGTGGAATCATTTTTGCAAGAGAGTGACTTAGTTATATCAAATTTTCACGCAGAAAGACTTGCTATTACTCATAAAAAAGCATTGATGTTAAGGGGTTATCCTGATTTTGAGGGATTAGGAAATCAACTTAAAAATGATGTTTTATATGAGGGAAGTTCATATCTGCTTTTTGAATTAGCAAATTTAATAAATCATCACAAATTAGGAGTTTCTCATGAGCATTAATCCAAATATGCAATTAGTTCCATTTACAAGTGTGAAAATGTTAAATGAAACTATGAAATTAATAGGTATGCCTAAACTAAATGCACAAATTATTATTACATTACCAAATATAAATGAATTTAATGAACAACTTAAAAATAGTATTCATGGTACAAAAGACGAAATAGAGTGTTTTATAATAACAACTAGCTCTAAAAATGAGATTACAAATGTAATAAGCGAATTTGAACTAAATGAATCAATTGTTTCAAATGATTTTAAATCATTTGCTAAAACATTTAACTTAGATGACAAAGAAAATAAATTAGCAAAATCTTTAATAATGATAAATAAAGATTGCCAAATAATACACAAGGAAATTTTATAATGGAAGTAACATATAAAGATAAAAGTTATACTTTAGGAAAAAAAGAGAGAAATGTTGAGGGTGAAGCACCTGCAGTTAGAGTAAAGATGTTAGATAATGAAACAAAAGTAATTGGACTTATGGCACCTGCAGTCCAAGTAATGGTTACATTAAATGATGTTAGTAAATACACTTCAGCTTTACATGAAGTAATTACAACTACAAAGAAAAAAGTAAATGCTTATATCATTACAACTAGCTCAAAAGAAGATATGGAAAAAATTGCAGAAGAGTTTTCAATAGATAAAGGGACAATATCAAATGATTTTAAAGACTTTTCTTTGAAATTTGGTATAAATATTGATGATTCAACGACGGCAAACTCAATTTTTGTAATAGATAAAGAGGGAATTATAAAATATAAAGAGATTCCGGCCAATTTAGAAGATGATTTTAATCTTGAAGATTTTTCAATTACTTTAAATGAAACTGTTAACTTTAAACCAAAAGGTCATACACACGAAAATTGGATGGGTGTTTAAATGACAGCTTTACTAAAAGAGTGGCTTATTGCAAATGAGTATCCACTTGATAATTTAAATGCTGTTGGTAAATATGGAAACTCACCGATTATGAAAGCCTGTAGAGAAGGAAATATAACAGTTGTTGATGAATTAATCTCTTTAGGTGTGGATTTAAATATAAAAAATGTAGATGGGAACTCTGCACTTTGGAACTCATGTTTTGGAAACTCTTATGAGTGTTTTGAAGCATTGGTAAGAGCTGGAATTGATATAGATTCACAAAATGTAAATGATGTAACTTCACTAATGTATTGTGCAAGTGCAGGAAAAGATGATTTTGTTGAATTACTTTTAAAACATAAAGCAGGAACTGAATTTGAGAGTTTAGATGGATTTAAAGCAATTGATTTAGCCGTAACTCCTAAAATTGTGAAACTACTAAAAAATGCAAAATTATCATGAACAAACTGATATAAATCAAAAAAAGTATTTTAATCAAGCAAATTTTATAGATTATAGAACTCAGCCAAGAGCTTATAAAAAATATCCTCATTTTTATCAAAGATTTAATCTTGATGATTATGAGGAGTTAAAGTTTATAAAAAACATTGGCAAAATTACCGCAACAAAAACCTATGGAAAAGAAAAAGTTGATTTAAGGGCAAATCCCAGTGCTGGTGGATTGTATCCTTGTGAGCTTTATATCCAAATTCGAGGAGTTAAAGGTTTTATTAGTGGAATTTATCACTATGAAACCCTTGAAAATAATCTTACATTAATTCATGAATTAAGTAATGATGGAGTTGAGTTTTATTTTAAAGAAAAAGAACAAAAGAAATTTATATTTTTAATATCAAATGCTTATTTTAGAACTGCTTGGAAATATGAAAAAAGAGCCATAAGATATTTATTACTCGATACTGGTCATTATTTAGGTTCAATATATTCTGCATTAAAACTTGAAAATATAGAGTGTGAAATTGATTTTAATTTTGATAAAAATAGTTTAAATGAAGATTTTTCATTTGATAATTTCGAATCATTTTACACAAGTATCACTGTAAAATCTGATAAAAAAATTGAACCAAAAAAATTAAGAAGTCCAATTATAAATGTTTGTGCTTGTGATTATCAACTAAAAGAGCCTTTCGTTGAAAATTTTTATAAAAATTGTTTGAAAGATGATTTTGAGAAAATTGGAAATATAGATTTATTGGATGATTTATCAAATGAAAACTTACAAAATGCAATAAATAATCGCCGTTCAATTAGAGCTTTTTTAAATGAAGAGATTTCTAAAGAAGATTTTTTATTTATAACAAAAGATATATTTGAATTTACAAAAAAATATAATATTGATATTTTTTTTACTAACAATAATATCAAAGATATGAAAAAAGGTTTATACAAAAATAATTCACTCTTAAAAGAAGGTGATTTTAATAAAGAGATGACTGTTTTGGGTTTAAATCAAAAACTTTCTGGACAAAGTGCTTTTACATTTATTTTTACAAGTAATTCTAGTGAGAGTTACTTTTATACATACATTTTATCAGGTTTTATTGCACAAATTTTATATCTAAGAGCAACTTCAATTAATCTATCTTGTAGTGGCATAGGTGCATATTTTGATGATGAAACAAAAGAGTTTTTAGATACAAAAAACAATATTTTTTACTTTTTTGCCATAGGAAAATAAAACTTATAGTTATGGAACACTAATTGCATATATATGAAAATATATAACTATTAGGATAGAGATATGAAAAGCATTAAAATACAAACTAACGAACCAACAAGCGGAACTGTTAAAATCGCTTTTGCTACAAGTGATTTAGAAAATATTGACTCTCACTTTGGAAGTGCACAACAATTTGCAGTTTATGAAGTAGGTAAAGAGACTACAACTGTTTGTGAAATTATTAAAATTGAAGACAAAGATACTGATAAAACTGTTGAATTATTAAAAGGAATTGATATTGTTTATTTTACAAATATTGGAGCAATAGCTGCTGCAAAAATTATAAACAATGGTATTTTCCCTATCAAATATAAAGATCCTGTTTCTATTGAAGAAGAATTAAAAAAATTAACAACTATGTTAAATACAAATCCTCCTCCATTTATTAAAAAAATCATTGAAAAAAAGGCTGCATAATATGGACGCAAAAAAACTATTTATTGAAACTTTAGTAGGACAAGTAAGAGCTTTAGACCAGTTTGGTACTTGGACAAATAAAAGTAATGAAGAACTAATAACTGAAAAATATATCAGAACTAAAGAGGACTTAAAAAATATTCCTATTATTGCTGATATTGATGAAATGCAAATAAAAGATATCAGACTTATATTTCAAGCTGTTGCACTTGCTTTTGAAAAAATTACTGGAGTTATGGCTAATGTTGTAATGGAAATGAGTCATGAGGGATTTGGAAGAGTTGTTGTCTTTGCAGGGAAGATAGTTCTTTGTGAAAAATTCTTTAAAGATGCACATAGATACTCTTTTAGAACATATGAGGATTTAGAAAATGAGGGTGAAAAATTCCTTGTAAATGCTCAAACAACTTATGATAAGTATAAAAATATTTAAGGATTAATCATGGCAAATATTGGAATTTTTTGTGGAACAGCTGGTGGTACGTCAATGGCTATTGCAAAAGCATTAGCAAAAGAGTTTGATGTTGATGAAATTATAAATATGGAAGATGATTTTGATAATGTAGATCAACTTTTAGAATATGATATTTTATTTATAGGAAGTTCAACTTGGGGACAAGGTGATGTTCATCACTCATGGGTTGATCCTGTACTTGAAATAGAATCTGACAATGTTGATTTTTCTGGAAAAACTGTTGCTTTTTTTGGAGCAGGTGATTGTGTAAAACATGGTGAACATTTTTGTTCAGCTTTAGGAAAATTACATAAAACATTTACAAAAGCAGGTGCAACAGCTGTTGGTTTTGTTCCAGCAAATTGGTATAAATATGAATTTTCTCTTGCACAAATTGATGATAAATTTTGTGGTTTAGGAATAGATAATCACAATGAAAAAGGTTTAACTAAAGAGAGAATTAAAAACTGGATAGAAATCTTAAAAAGTGAATTAGATATATAACAAAGGATATAAAATGCAAAGTGTTAATGATTTTTATAAACTAAGAGATACGGAAGATTTTTTTAACTTTTTTAATATTGAGTTTGATCAAAAGCTAGTTAATATTAAAAGATTCCACATGATGAAAGAGTATGGAACTTTAATTAAAAAAGGTTTAGATTCAATTCCAGATGAAAATAAACTTTTAGAATTTTTAAAATTCTCATTACTTAGAGTTTACGGTGATTATAAAACAGGTCACTCTCCAAGTGCAGCTGATGTTTGGAATATGTATGAAACTGGTAAATTGGAAGGATGTTCTTCTTGTGGAACAACTACTACAGGTACTCAAGGAGGAAGTTGTGGGTGTTGATCATAAACAAATAGTTGATGCAGAGACTATTTTACATGATAGTGTAACTGCTTCAAGATCAGGAAGAGACGAAGAAAATCCAAAATTTGGAATAGGTCAAAAAGTAAAACTTCTTGAAGATATCAAAAATGATGGTACATATCCTCACGCACCTGTTGGAACAATTATGGTTCAAGCAGGTTCAATTGGATATATAAAATCAATTGGTGAATTTTTACAAGTAATTAGAGTTTATGAAGTTCACTTTTTAGATTTAAATGCTTTCATTGAAGTTGTAGGTTGTAGGGAACATGAACTAGAAGCAATGGAAGATTATAGAGATGAAGTTCAAGAAGAACTAGAGTGGATGAGAAAACATAGGGAAAAAAATTATTCAAAATAGTTATTAAGCCAAGTCAAATGAAAGAACTTTTTTGGAGTTTTATCACTTGGCTTGGTATTAGTAACAAGTCTATCAAAATAGTAGAAGGAGGAAAAGATGGCAAAAGTGATTTTTATGCATTTTGACACGGTGACTGATGGGGTATATGACGCGAAAATTGGTGAACCTATTGTTAGGTTAGCAAAAGAGAAAAATGTACCAATTCCATTTGCAGCTGATGGGGACTATTCTAAGTGTTTAATTTCGGTTGAAAACTTAAGTGATGAAGAACCAACAAGTTACATGGAAGATGAGGAGTTAGATATTTTAGTAAAACTTGGAGCAATAACTTCATGTGAAGCTGAACAATGTCAACAATTTACAATCAGTCCTAAAATTAGAATTGCACCTATGATGTTAGTTAAAGGTGATATTTTAGTTAAACCATTTAAATTAAATTAAGGAAAAAACATGACAACAAGAGTAGAAATCGTAAATGACTTTTTAGCAATTAACGTAAAACCTGGAAGTACAATTCAAGATGTTGTTGAAGCTTCTGGTTCAGCATTACCATTTGGATGTAGAGATGGTGAATGTGGTACTTGTTTAGTATCAATTGAGCAAGGTATGGAATTTATCTCTGAATTAAATGAAAAAGAGAAAAAAGTTATTGCTGAAGCTGGTGCTGGTATGAATACTGAAAATGCAAGATTATCTTGTCAAATGAAAATAGTTAAACCAAATGGTGTAATTAGAATAAAGTATTAAAAAATATACTAAAGGAAAGCCCAAATTCCAAAAGAATTTGGGCAAAATATAAAAATGGCAAATTCACTTTCAATTTCAACTGCTCAAAAGCAGAATTTAAACCTATCATTAAAGTTGTGGCTACCTATGCTTCAAACATCTATACAAGATTTAGAATCGTATTTAACAAATTTATCTTATGAAAATCCTTTTTTAGAAGTTACAAAACCTAAAGATTTTTATAATAATTTTACAGCAAATGGTACAAGTGGAGAATTCATTGAATCTTTGGCTTTTTACTCTAATTCATTAAATGATAAATTAAGTGAGCAAATAGAAGATGATACACTTTTTCCAACACCCAATTCTAAAAAAGTTGCATTAGAAATTTTATGTGATATAGATGAAAATGGTTATTTTGATGGTGACATAGAAAAAATTGCTATTACATGTAATGTTTATAAAGAGTATGTTGAATCAATAAGACAAAGATTTTCAAGATTAGAACCATCGGGAATTGGTGCTTTAAATTTAGAAGAATCATTTTTATTTCAATTGGATGCTCTTGATAGAAAAATTGATGATGAATTATATAATTTCACTAAAAAAATCATAAAAGATATTGCTCATGTTGATAAATATGCGGGTCATCATAGATTTAATGATGCAAAGGATATTATTAAATATTTTAATAATCCACCTGCGATTGATTATATTAATGATAACGTTCAAGTTATTCCTGATTTTTTTGTTGAAATTAATGAAGATATTGATATTAGAATAAATAACTCTTATTATCCTGATTTAAAAGTGAAAAATCCTTTTAATACTAAAAATGAAAATATAAAAGAAAAATTAAAAGAAGCAAAAGATTTAGTAAATCTATTAAGTTTACGAAAATCAACACTTTACAAAATTGTATTAATAATTGTAGAAAAACAAATTTCATTTTTTGTTGGTGGAGAATTAAGACCTTTTTCAATGCAAGAGATAGCTGCTGAATTAGGATTTGCAGAATCAACAATCAGTAGAGCTGTATCAAATAAATATATTGAGTGTAATTTAGGAATTTTTCCATTAAAATTCTTTTTCTCAAATGCCGTTGATAAAGATTTATCATCTTCACAAATAAAAAGTTATATTAAAAATCTAGTTGATTATGAAAATAAAGAAGAACCATTAACTGATGAAGTTATTCTTGAATTTATTGAGAAAAAATTTAATTTAAAAATGGTTAGAAGAACTATTACTAAATATAGAAAAATTTTAGATATTCCATCTTCTAAAGAGAGAAAGAAACTCTACAAGGTTGAAAACCTATAACTAAAGAGTTTCAAGCGAAACCTTTAAGTTGAGAAAAAAATTATATAAGGTAGAAAACCTATAATTTAAGAAGATCTTTTCTCTTAAATTGCTCTACATTATTTACAATCACTTACAAATTTGTAAACATTCAAAAACATAAAAATCCAAATATAAAAGATTTTATTAAATTTTCAAATCAATTATCTTCATTGGT
>JACCDS010433477.1_pt1 | contig 15134 bp, 11 predicted proteins | sample 7446441 | NCBI WGS metagenome assembly JACCDS01 (sample SAMN15323445, study PRJNA562643) | freshwater metagenome | isolation source: river surface water | place: USA:Blue River Watershed | collected 2017-08-17 | reverse complement strand
TTCAGCCGGCCCTGATAGACAATCTGCCACTCGCTGTTGAGCGTGACGCGCCCGCTGCTGTCTTTGCGCTGTTTGGGCGTCGGAATAATCTGATCGCCGGCAGCAAAACTGGCTGGCGTCGGCTGGTTGACGCTCTGATTGTCAGCGTAGCGGCTTTGCGCTGTGGCAACCGGATACAAATCTTTCGGTTGCTGATGACGATACAGCTGTTCAGGTTTGCTGAAAGGAGCAACAAACTGCTGCAGATCTTCAGTGTCGGTATTGGCGAACAGCACCGGGGTCAGTTTGTCTGCGACAATGAAAGCACGCGGCATAAAATCGCTGTAGCTGACCAGTGTGGCACCGCCGGTAAAGGGGAATATCAGGCTGGCGCCTGTGGCCAGGCCTTTGAAGTCCTTCGTGGGGCTGAGCCGGTGCAGATCGCCCTGTACATGCTCAAGGCGCAGTCCTTCGGCGGTCTGAGTTGGCAGTTTGCGGATGGAATGCAGATAAATCTGCCAGTTGCCGCTGCCTGCTGCCAATGCGGTACTGGACTGATTGCTGAGTTTCAGCTGAGCGGCAAAAGTGCCGGCTTTGGGCTGAAAGTTACTGATCACGGCCATTTCAAAGCGGGCGTGCTGGCCGAAGTTGTCGAGTTCCGCCTGACGGCTAAAGGTGCCGGCGTGGCTGGCGGTGCTGCTGAATAGCAAAATGGCGGCTGTCGCCTTACATGTCTGAGTCAGTTTCATTGTTTTTCCTGTTGCATGTGTCCGCGTAACCAGCGGCTACGCATTCGTATTCAGCAGGTCAGATATGCAGAGATGCATATATAACATACTGATTTTTATTGTAATTATTGTTGTTTTGCCCGCCCCGCGCTGAATTTCAGTCTGATTTTTAATCAGGGGTCTTGTTATTTGTCAAAATTATTATATGCTGAACTGAAAAAATGACAACGCTGTCATAAATAAAAGTGCCGAATTTTTCAACAGTGATTTATTTGGCCGCCAGCAGACAGTAGCGACAGCGATTTTGCGCAACGAGGATGTTTGATGAGTAGCGAAGCCGGGCTGCAAAGTCCTTTGTATCTGGGGATCGATGGCGGTGGCAGCAAATGCCGGGTCGTGTTGGTCGACAGCACAGATCAGGTGTTGGGTGAAGGTTTAGGCGGTCCGGCCAACCCCTTGCGGGGCATGAAAATTGCGACAGACTCCATTCTGACCGCGACGCAGCAGGCGCTGCAGGCCGCCGGCATGAGCTTTAACCAGATGTCGCAGCTGGTGGCAGGCGCTGGCCTGGCAGGTGTCAACATGCCGCAGTATTTTCAGCTGTTCAGTGAATGGCAGCATCCTTTTGCCCAGTTTCACCTGACTTCTGATCTGCACACGGCTTGTATGGGCGCACACCATGGGCAGGATGGAGCTGTCATTATTATTGGTACTGGTTCCTGTGGTCTGGCGGATGTCGGCGGCCAGCGGCTGGACATTGGCGGCCACGGCTTTCCTTATGGCGACAATGGCAGCGGCGCCTGGTTTGGTAATCAACTGGTGCATCATGTGCTGTTGCACAAAGACCGGATAGGACCTGCCACTTTATTAACGGAGCTGTTGTCTGAGGCGCTTGGTGTCACCGACACACTCGATATCGTCAGCCACTTTATGCATGCCACACCGACTGTTTATGCCCGATATGCGCCACTGGTGTTCAGCGCGGCAGAGCAGGGGGACGTGGTGGCCGCGCAAATTATTGTCGCGGGCGCCCGGCATATCGACAACATCGCTGACCGGCTGTTCAGTCTGAAGCCTCAGCGTTTATCCCTGATTGGCGGTCTTGCTTACAAAGTGGAGCCTTATCTGGCCGCTCATGTCCGCGAATTGCTGGCACCGGCGCAGGCCGCGCCTGAGTTTGGTGCTGTCTGGTTTGCCCGTCAGCGTCAGGCCGTTGTTTAGGGCTGTTAACTGACTGAATTTGTTATTGATCAATGAAAAGAGTATTTGCATGACCACGACCATTATGGCGCAAGAAGCCGCCGAAGCTCCGAACCGTATTCGCGAACAATTGCAAGCCAATGCCAGCGTTGTTGCTGCTGTGGTGGCGCAAATCAGACAGCGTCAGCCGAAGTATGTCTATATGGTGGGCCGTGGTTCATCCGACCATGCCGGCGTTTTCGGTAAATATCTGATTGAAAGTGTGGTGGGGCTGCCCGTGGTGGCGGCAGCGCCGTCTATCGCCAGTGTGTACAACAAGCAGTTACAGCTGACGGACGCGCTGGTGATTTGTATTTCACAAAGCGGCCGTAGCCCGGACATTCTGGCGCAGGTCGCGATGGCTAAAAAAGCCGGCGCTTTGGTGGTGGCACTGGTCAACGACACCAGCTCACCGCTCGCTGAACAGGCCGATTTTGTGGTGCCGCTGTTTGTCGGGCCGGAAAAAGCCGTTGCTGCGACCAAGAGTTATCTGGCAACCTTAAGTGCGTTGTTACAGCTGGTGGCTGTGTGGTCTGAAGACGAGGTGCTGCAACAGGCTGTAGGTCAACTGCCTGAATTGTTGCTGCAAGCCCAGCAGTTGCCAGCGCAGCTCTGCGCGGAAGCGGTGGCGGCCGTGCGTCATTGTGTCGTCCTCGGCCGGGGGCCGGGTTATGCCATTGCCCGTGAAATTGCGCTGAAACTCAAAGAAGTCTGCGGTATTCACGCCGAGGCTTTTTCCAGTGCCGAGTTTTTGCACGGCCCGGTCACTTTAGTCAAAGACCAGTTTGCCATCATTGACGTGTCGGTGCGCGACGAGGCTTATCAGGCGCATCAGGCGCAAATTCAGGAAGTACAAAGCCGCGGCGCCAGTCTGGTGCATCTGGATCATGGTGCACTGCACAGTCATCCGCGCGTCCTGCCACTGGCCGTGTTGCAGCGTTTTTATCTGGATGTCGAGGCGGTTGCCCGTGCCAGAGGCGTCAATCCGGATGCGCCGCCAGGGCTTAATAAAGTGACCAAAACGGTTTAAATCTGACAAAAACCTGTGAGCAGTCACAGGTTTTGTCATGTTGACATCAGTACAAATCCAAAGCGGATTGTGAGTCTGAGGAAGTAGAAAAAGATGCAAGAACAGCGTGGGCCGCAGGCCCGACAAAGCTGGGCTGTGGCGCAGTTGTTCGATGGCGCGCACTGGCACCAGCATGTGCAGGTGGTGGTCAAAGATGGCCTGATTGAGCGCATTGAACCTTGCGCTGTTGAGTTGTGCCAACCGCTGCAACTGGTGCCGGGTTTTATCGACGTGCAGGTCAATGGCGGCGGTGGCGCCTTGTTTAATACGGCCCCTACCACAGAAAGTTTGCGCACCATGTTTCGCGCCCACGCCGGTTTTGGCACCACCGCGATGTTGCCAACGGTGATCACCGATGCGGTGGACGTGATGCAGCGCTGCGCTGATGCCATTGCCACGGCTCTCATAGCCGGCGAGCCGGGCATCATCGGCATTCATTTTGAAGGGCCGCATTTGTCGGTGCCTAAACGGGGTGTGCATCCGACTGAACACATTCGCGGCTTGTCGGCCGACGAGCTGGCACTTTATGGCCGCACGGATCTGGGTATCAAGCTGGTGACCGTGGCGCCGGAAAATGTCACACCGGAACAAATCCGCCAGTTGGTGGCACTGGATGTGATTGTTTGTCTGGGACACTCCAATGCCGATGGCGCCACAGTGCAGGCGGCGCTGGACGCCGGCGCCAGCGGATTTACCCATTTATACAACGCCATGTCGCCGCTGACGTCGCGTGAACCCGGCATGGTTGGCGTTGCGCTCGCTGACCCACACAGCTGGTGTGGCATTATTCTGGATGGTCATCATTTGCATCCGGTCGCCGCGAAGCTGGCGCTCGCCGCCAAGCCGGCCGGCAAACTGCTGCTGGTGACGGATGCGATGTCGCCGGTGGGCACAACCGACCGCGAATTTGCGTTTTTCAGTGGAAAAGTGACGCGGGATGGCAACAAACTGACCAACGACGCCGGCGCGCTGGCTGGCTCGGTGCTGGATATGGCCGCCGCCGTGCAGTACGCCATCAAAGAGCTGGCGGTTGAGCCGGCAGAAGCGCTGCGGATGGCCGCGTTATATCCGGCTGAATTTCTCGGAATTGCCGGCGCTTATGGCCGCATCACAGCCGGCGGGCGCGCCGATTTTACCTTGCTGGACGGCAACGGCCAGGCGCAGAGCACCGTTGTTGGTGGGGTGACGGTGGCTGGCCAGGCGGTTGGCCGGACATTCAACTGACAGGCTTTACAGATCCGCACGACCTCATAATAACAATCACAAAGCAACAGGAAGGAAAAATGGAAATGACAGTCGCAGCGCAAAAGGCGCGCAGCAGTGTGGTGCCGATGGCCATCGTGGCACTGCTGTTTTTCGTGCTGGGGTTCGCCACCTGGCTCAATGGCTCTTTAATGCCGTATTTAAAGCAGATGCTGCAGCTGACTCCTTTCCAGGCGTCGCTGGTGCTGTTTTCGTTTTACATTGCGGTGACTTTTACTGCGCTGCCGTCGGCCTGGGTGATCCGCAAAGTCGGTTATAAAAATGGCATGGCGCTGGGCATGGCAGTGATGATGCTGGCGGGCCTTTTGTATATCCCGGCCGCACAGACCCAAACCTTTGCGCTGTTTTTGCTGGCCCAGCTGGTGATTGGGGCCGGGCAGACGTTGCTGCAAACGGCGGTGAATCCTTATGTGGTGAAAATCGGCCCTGAGGAAACCGCCGCGGTGCGGATCAGCATCATGGGTATTCTGAATAAAACCGCCGGCGTAGTGGCGCCGCTGGTGTTTACTGCCTTGATTGCTCAGGGATTTGTCGCACCGACCGACGGCGCGCTGACAGCGGAACAGATAGATGCGATGGCGGCGAGTCTGGTCACGCCTTATCTGGGGCTGGCGGCATTTCTGGCATTGCTGGCGCTCGCTGTGAAGTTTTCACCTTTGCCGGAGCTGGCCAAAGAGCAGGAACAGGGCCATGGGCTCGCGCAGTTAAAGCTGGCGCTGGCCAAACCTTCACTGGTGCTGGGGGTGTTGTCGTTGTTTGTTTATGTCGCGGTGGAAGTGATCGCCGGCGACACCATCGGCTTATTCGCGCTGTCGCTGGGTGTGGAACGTTATACCGTGATGACCTCCTATACCATGGTCTGTATGGTGCTGGGTTATATCCTCGGTATTTTGTTGATCCCCCGTTTGTTGTCACAGCAGCAGGCGCTGGCGATTTCTGCGGTATTGGGGCTGGTGCTGACACTGGCCGTGGTGCTGTGGGACCCGCAGTCGTATCTTATTGCCAACACCATTCTGGTGCCTTTTGGCGGTACCGCTTTGCCTGACATTCTGCTGTTTATTGCGGTGCTGGGTCTGGCCAACGCCATCGTCTGGCCGGCTGTGTGGCCGCTGGCTTTGTCGGGCCTTGGTGCTTTGACCAGCATTGGGTCAGCATTGCTGATTATGGGCATTGCCGGCGGCGCCTTCGGGCCGTTGTTCTGGGGCTTACTGGGCGGGACTGGCTTAGGCCAGCAAGGCGCTTATCTGGTGATGCTGCCTTGTTATGCCTTGATCTTCTATTACGCTGTGGCCGGCCATAAGAAACAAAGCTGGTAACTGCGATTTCTGTGTACAGCGCGCTGCTTTTGCAGCGCTTGCTGATCAATAGCCACTGAGATGTTCTGATATGCAAAATAGCGGACGTTTTTACGCCCTTGACGTGTTACGCGGGCTGGCGATAGCCCTGATGATCCTGGTCAATACGCCGGGCAGTTGGTCGCATGTGTATGCGCCTTTACTGCACGCCTCCTGGGATGGCTTTACTTTCGCCGATATCGTTTTTCCCGGCTTTTTGTTCGTGGTGGGCGCGGCTATGGCGTTTTCGCTCAAAGGCGCCGTGCTGAATGGCGCCATGCTGGGCAAAATTTTTAAACGGGGCGCGCTGATGTTCGCCTGTGGTTTCCTGCTCAATGTACTCAGCAATCCGGATCCGGACACAGTCCGTGTGATGGGCGTGCTGCAGCGGATTGCACTTTGTTATGTGCTGGCGGCATTGCTGGTACTCACGCTGCCGCGTCGGGGCCTTTATTTGGTGAGCCTTGGCCTGCTGGCCGGTTATTACGTATTGCTGCAAGGGTCGCCTGCGCCGTTTTCACTGGAGCAGAATGTGGGGCGCCAGCTGGACCTGATGTTGTTCGGGGCTGCTCATCTTTATCAGGGTTATGGTCTGCCATTTGACCCTGAAGGTGTGCTCGGCACCTTACCGGCGACCGTCAATGTGTTGATCGGTTATCTGGTTGCCACCAGTCTCAAAGGCAAGGCGCCCACGCAGGTGCTGCGTGATTTGGCAGGTATTGGCGCCTTGTTGATCGGATTGGCGCTGCTTGCGCATTCGGTCTGGCCGGTCAACAAACCGCTGTGGTCCGGCACTTATGTTGCGCTCAGTTGCGGTGTGCTGATATGGCTGCTGGCGGCTTTGGTTTATCTGGTCGATATCCGCAAGGCCACCCGACTGACGGATCCGCTGCGTATTTATGGCAGTAACCCGCTGCTGATTTATGTGCTGGCCTGGGCTTTTGCGGTGGTGACGTCCCGCTATATCGTCTGGCCGGTGGATGGCGGGCAACTGTCGCTGTATCAGGCCTTATTTGAACTGCTGGCGACTATGCTGCCGGCCAAACTGGCGTCGCTGCTGTTTGCGCTTTTGCATGTGCTGCTGTTCTGGTGGGTTTCGTTATGGCTTTATCGGCGGCAGATTTTTATTAAACTTTGACGCCAGCTCTGGCGCGCAAAGCAAGCCGGGCCACAAGGCCCGGCTCAGAACCATTCAGAACCGGTATTCCCAGGTGCCGCCGGCGCTCAGGCTTTCATCCAGCTCCGGGCGCAGTGGTGATTTTTGCAAATAACGCAATTGCAGGCTCAGTAAACCGTCCCACAACCCGCGCCGGTGTTCCAGTTTTAACTGCCAGCTGCTGTCACTCTGTTGCTGCTGATAGTATTTTGCCAGCGTCAGTTGGGCGGACCAACTGATGCCATCCATGGTCTGATAGTGATAAGCGCTGCTGAGCACGCGGGCGTCAGCACCATAACCGCTGCCGATGATGCGGCCATAGCGGCGGTAGCCTTCCGGGTAAAGCGAGCTCTCATAAGCGCAGTTGCCAACATCAAGGCTGTCGGTGCAATTGAGATAAGTATCTGAATATTCGAAGTTCAGTGTATGAATACCATCACTGCTGCCGAAATAGCTGCGCACGCCAAACAGTTGCAGTAACTTACTCGGCGCACCGCTTTGGTTGTCGTCGTCAGCCAGTTCGCTGTACAACGTCAGTGGCCAGTCTGCCAGCTGCAGGTGATAAGCCGCATCAATGGCAGCGCGCTGATCCGCGGCAATTTCGTCTCTTTTGTCGTAGCTGACCAAATCCCATAAGGTACTGAAACCGTTCTGTTTACCCTGACCACCCCACTGAATGGTCCGGCTGGCGCCCAGCTCCAGAGCCGGCACCGGCCGCAGCGTCAGCCGGCCGCCCCATAAACGGGTTTGCGGCACAGTGGCGTTGTGCTGGCCATAGCCGACAAAAGTGGTGGCCGACCAGGGCCCCAGCCAGCGCAGCCAGTCGCGCTCGTCGGCCTGCCAGCCATGCCGGGTCAGCCGGATGGTTGGCATCGGGCGGGCATTATTGCTAAGTAACAAGCTGCTTTGTTGACCAGGCCCCCACCAGACCGGCATCTGGTCGAGCTGCAATACCCAGTTGCCTTGCATCAGCGCCAGATAGCTGCCGTCGAAGGTAGTGCTTTGCTCTGTACTCTGCGAGTCCAGACTGCGCCGGTTGACCTGCAAACGCCCCGCCACATTGTCATGCAGTGTTTCGCTGAACAGGCTGAGTGCGGCGTCCTCGAAATAACTTTCACCAAAATACTGATGGTTGGCGGTGGCGCTGTTCGCTTTCAGTTTCAGGCCATTGATCTGCGATTGCCGGTTGGCATGCAAGGCGCTGCGCAGGTGCGCGACGGCAAACTGCAGCTCGGGGCTCAGCTGGTCGGTGTTGAGCCGCTCCAGGTCAATCGCGATATTTTTCCACATAATCGGGTAAGTGTTGACCGGCCCGGTCAGCAAACCTGCCTGCGCCAGGCTTTGCAGCGATTGCCGCAGATAGTTGTCCTGCGTGTCGAGCCAAGGGGCGGCCTGCAGCGTCAGGCTGCTGAACAACAGGCCAAGGCCGGCCAGTGGGGTCCATGAATTTCTCACGCCAGTTTTCCTTTTAATGCTGCCAGTACTTGCGGTGAAACGAATGAGGACACATCGCCGCCGTGGCGGGCCACTTCTTTGACCAGCGTTGATGAGATAAACATGTTCTTTTCCGATGGCGTCATAAACAGGCTGTCCAGCTCGGGGTTGAGCTGGCGGTTCATGCTGGCCAGCTGAAACTCATATTCAAAATCGGCAACAGCGCGCACACCGCGCAATAACACCTGCGCCTGCTGGTCGCGGGCGAAATCGGCCAACAGGCCGCTGAATCCCATGACGCTGACATTGGGCAGACCGGCGAAGACCTGTTCGGCCAGGGCGACCCGCTCGGCGAGACTGAACATCGGTTGCTTGCTCGGATTGGCTGCAACCGCCAGGATCACTTCATCAAACAAACGGGAAGCCCGCAGCACTAAATCGGCGTGGCCGTTGGTCAGCGGGTCAAAGGTGCCGGGGTAAATTGCTTTGGTTTTCATCAGACAACCTGTCATCGGGGCGAAGGCGCCGGGGCTGGAGTTTTATTTCAGTTTGACGGTACTATAACAAAATTATTCCCCGCACTATAAGCCTGTGCCTGTCGCGGATAAAAATGGATCAGCATGGATAAGAAGTTGCGCACTAAAGATAAAATATTACAAGCCAGCATCGAACTGTTTAACCGGCAAGGCGAACGTCAGGTCACCACCAATCATATCGCGGCCCACCTGGGGATTAGCCCGGGCAATCTGTATTACCATTTTCGCAACAAAGAAGACATAGTCCGGCAGATTTTCAAAGAATACGCCAAGCTGCTGGACCACCGCTTACAACCGCCAAGCCGGCAGTCTGAAGCATTGGATGCGCTGGCTAATTATCTCGACACTGTGTTTGAACTGATGTGGCGCTTCCATTTTTTCTACGCCAATTTGCCAGACATTCTGAGCCGGGATGAATTGCTGCAGCAGGATTATCTGGCGGTGCAAAAAAGTGTGCAAACCCGCGTGGTTTCAGTGTTGCAGGCATTAAAAAGCGCCGGTGTTGTGCAGATTGACGATGGTGATATTCCAAATTTTGCCCACACCATCAAACTGGTGGTGACATTCTGGATCAGTTATCTGAAAACACAGGCGCCGCATGCCGCCATTGATCAGGCGCAGGCGTATCAGGGCGTGTTGAAAGTGCTGTTGCTGTTTAAACCTTATGCGACGCCTTCTGCGCTTGGTCGTATCGGCCAGTTACAACGCCACTACGAACAACTGGCTGGCCAGCCCCTGCTGAACTGAGCGGCCGCTTTGCTCAGTGCCGGTCTGCTAACTCCCTCTGTCAGCACGTAAATCTGTGCAGACGTCTGCGGTTGTAGCAATTGGTTACAACTTGTTGGGTGACTGTTAAGTTGTCCTGCGTGTAGCGCAGGGCTACTATGGTGCCCGCGAGTTCCGCACTCAGGTCTTACAACAATATAATCAGGAACACCTCCATGAAAAAAATCTCCGTACTGGCATTCGGCGTCGCGCTGGCGCTGGGCCTGACTGGCTGTGAAAAAGCCGCACAGGCACCGGTTGAAAGCAAAGCCGCCGACACTCAGGCAGCAGCGCCTGCCAAAGCCCTGGTGTCTGGCATCGAACAACAAAACTTCGATCCGGCCGTCAAACACAGCGAAAACTTTTACTACAGCGTCAACGGCACCTGGCTGAAAAACACTCAGATCCCGGCCGACAAGTCTAACTATGGCTCTTTCACCAAGCTGTATGACGACTCACAAGTCGCAATGCGCACTATCATCGAAACGGCCGCCGCCAAAAAAGACAAAGTCGCCGGGACCGATGAGCAAAAGCTGGGTGATTTTTATACCAGCTACATGGATGAAGCCGGCATTGAAGCCAAAGGCGTGACGCCGATTAAAGCGGATCTGGATAAGATTGCCGCCATTAAAGATCACACCGAGCTGGCCCGCGTAATGGGCGAACTGCAACTGATCGGTACCACGCTGCCATTCGGTTGGTACGTCAACAACGACGCCAAGGCTTCGACCCAAAATGCGGTCTATCTGGGTCAGTCAGGTCTGGGTTTACCGGACCGTGATTACTACACCAAAGATGAAGAAAAATTCAAAACCATCCGCGCCGAGTACCAGAGCTATCTGGTCGACATGCTGACGATGGCTGGCGTGGCTGAACCGGCCAAAGCGGCTGAGCGTATTGTTGCGCTGGAGCAAAAAATCGCCGCCAAACACTGGAGCCGGGTAGAGAACCGGGACGCTGACAAAACTTACAACAAAGTCAGCAAAGCAGATTTAGTGACCAAACTGGGCGCATTCCCGTGGGAAGAGTATGCCAAAGTCGTCAAACTTGATGGCGTTGCCGACATTATTGTCGAACAGCCGAGCTATTTCGAAGCGCTGGGCGGCATTTACAAAGAGACCGATTTACAGAGCTGGAAAGATTATCTGAGCATCCGTTTAGTGTCTGAATATTCAGGCAAACTGAACAAAGCTTTTGTCGATCGCCATTTCGCGTTTTACGGCAAAGTGCTGTCTGGCACCACAGAGCAGCAACCACGTTGGAAAAAAGCCGTCAATGCCTCTGATGAAGTGCTGGGTGAAATCGTCGGCAAGCTGTATGTCGAGCAGCATTTCAAGCCAGAAGCCAAAGAGCGGATGACAGTGCTGGTTGATAACCTGATCAAGGCTTATCACCAGAGCATCGACACGCTGGAATGGATGACGCCGGAAACGAAAAAAGCGGCGCATGAAAAGCTGAACAAGTTCACGCCGAAAATCGGTTATCCGGATAAATGGCGCGATTACAGCAATCTGAGCATTAAAGCCGACGATCTGGTTGGTAACTACAAAGCGGCTGCTCAGTTCGCCTATGCGACGATGACGGCCAAACTGGGCAAACCGGTTGATCGTTCTGAATGGTTTATGACGCCGCAGACGGTCAACGCCTATTACAACCCGGTCAACAACGAAATCGTCTTCCCGGCCGCGATTCTGCAACCACCGTTCTTTAATCTGGAAGCTGACGATGCCGTCAACTATGGCGGCATTGGCGCGGTGATCGGCCACGAACTGGGCCACGGTTTTGACGACCAGGGCGCCAAGTTTGACGGTGACGGTAACCTGCGTAACTGGTGGACAGACGCCGACAAAGCCGAGTTTGAAAAACGCGGCAAGCAGTTAGTGGCGCAGTACAATCAATATTCCCCACTGGAAGGCATGCATGTTAACGGCGAGCTGACACTGGGTGAAAACATTGGCGACCTGGGCGGTCTGACTGTCGCGCTCAAAGCCTATAAACTGTCGTTGGCGGGTCAGCAAGCGCCGGTGCTGGACGGCTTTACCGGTGAGCAGCGTTTCTTCCTGAGCTGGTCGCAGATCTGGCGCCGTAAGGGCCGTGAAGAATATCTGCGCAATATGCTGCTGACAGATCCACATTCACCAAGTGAATATCGCGTGATTGGCATTGTGCCGAATATTCCGGAATTCTATGAAGCCTTTGGCATCAAAGAAGGCGATAAGATGTATATCGCACCGGAAAACCGGGTCAAGATCTGGTAAGCAGTCCGTTTGATTCTGCAACAAAAATGGCCGCCTGCTGCGGCCATTTTTTATGGCCGGAAATTGATCAGGGCCTGAAACTGCTGAGGTTGTGCGCGAGTACTAAACTGCCAGCCGTACAGCTGACAAATGCGCTGCACCAGTGGTAAGCCTTGCCCAATGCCAGCGCTTGGACGGGCGGGTGTGTCTGGCGTCAGTGGATTACTGAAACACAGCTGGTCGCCATGCAGGGAAATGCGCAGCTGCAGGGGGCTGGCATAGCGGCTGGCATTGTCTATCAGATTGTTTAACAGACAATGCAGCAGATGTTGATTCGCCTGCAGCCGGTAACCGGCCGCCACTTGCAGCTCCAGTTGCAGGCCCTGTTGTCGCATCAGCGGCCCGTGATTGAGCAGACAATGTTCGGTTGCGGCCAGCAGGCACAAGGATTCGGTGACGGTGGATTCGGCACGGGCCAGGCTCAGCAACACTTCAATGATACGTTCCATCTGTTTCAGCGAATGCTGCAACTGCTGCACGGACTGAGCATCTGTCCCCGCAGCAGGCTGCAGTTGTTGTAACTGCAGCGCCATCACGGCGACCGGTGTGCGCAATTCATGACTGATATCGCGGGTGAAATCGCTCTCACGCCGCAGCGCTGCCTGCAGCTGGCCAATGCTGCCGGTGATAGTGTCAGCCAGGTAACCGAGTTCATTGTCGGGCAGACGATGCTGCAGGGTCAGCGTGGCACCAGGCTGCAGTTGCCGGATCTGCGTGGCAAGCTGGCAGATGGGCTGCACCATCAGCTGACTCAGGTAGCGGGCCAGCGCATAACTGATGACACCGATCAGGCACAACGTCAGGCCAAGCCAGGGCCACAGTTGCGGCAGATGATCCCGCGAGATTTCATAAGCGGAAACATCGGCGACCAACACCCAGGGCTGGTCGTTGATGATAAGCGGCCTGATATGCCAGGTTTGTTGGTCACCCAGTTGAAATTCGACACGTTCCGGCGCTGCCAGATGCTGGCGAAAAATGGTCTCAGGCAATGCCTGCCAGCCTGGATAAAGCTGCATAAAAGCCGCTCTGGGGGCTGCGGGAGTGAGTTGGCCTTGCGATGCCTGACTGAGATATTTCGCTTCAACCGCCAGCATGCGGCTAAACACATTCTCTTCAACAATCCAGAAAAAACCCACTAACAGCCCCAAAAAACCAGCGGCCAGCAGCAGTGAAAAGCCGATCACCGAGCGATACAGACTCAGCTGCAGACGCTTGGGGTAAGGCGGTGCTGCCGCACTGGCTGTACCGGCTGCGCTGGCGACGTTCGCTGCGATGGCTGCGTCAGGCACGCCGGGTTGGCCTGGTGGCGGACTGTCCTTCAGCATGGCGCTTCCGTTAATTGCAGTTTAAAGCCAATCCCGTGCAGAGTGACGATCAGTGGCCGGTCAAATGGGTTGTCCAGCGCTTATCTGAGCGTGTAGATATGTGAGCGCAGCACATCGCTGTCCGGCGGGTCGTCTTGCCAGATCCGGTTGAGCAGTTGCTGACGACTGACCGCTTGCGGATAGGCCTGCAGCAGCATCAGCAAAATGTGGTAGTCGGTGGCGCTGAGCGGGATGGGGATGCCGGCCCGGGACACCTGTTGCTGACGGGTATCACAGTGCAAATCTCCCAGGCAGAGCACGCTGGAGTGATGAAGCTGCCGGCGCCTGGCCAACGCCTGGCAGCGCAGCAGCAATTCCGTCAGCTCAAAAGGCTTGGTCAGATAGTCATCGGCGCCGGCATGAAATCCCTCGGTTTTGTCGGCAATGCTGTCGCGGGCGGTCAGCATCAGCACGGCCGGCATCGGATCACATTGTTGTTTGAGCTGCTGACAGATCTGGATGCCACTGCCGTCCGGCAACATCAGGTCCAACACTATCACGTCGTATTGATGCTGCAGCGCCAGCTGCAGACCGGTTTTGCCATCGGCGGCAAAATCGGTCTGGACGCCGTGCCGGGTCAGATAATCGCAAATGCTGGTGGCGATGGGATAATGGTCTTCCACCAGCAAGACTGAAAGAGCGGTCGTCATCGGCTTTGCTCTGCTTCCTGATTGGCTTGCTGCTGACGGCCCGGGACTTTAGCCGGTCCGCGGCCCTGTTGCAGCTGTTGTAGCATGTCGCTCAATTGACTGTCGAGCCCGGACTGATGCTCCGCGCTCAGCGGCAGATCCGGCTGTACCGGCGCTGTCTGCGCTGCGGCGCTGGGACGTCGTAACAGTCGGGTGGCGACGTAAGCTCTCAGTTGAGAGTGCGGCAGGTTAAACAGATTGCCTTGGGCGGTTTGATTGGCAAAGCCGCCGGTGGCCTGACCGGCGAGCCGGCCAAAACCCTGATCCTGCAGCGCCGTGGCAAACACAATGGCTGCCGAATAAGTGGCCGGGCCAATCAGCACATAGACCTCCCCCTGATAACGTTCGGATTGAGGCACCGGCTCCAGCCAGTCGTCCCAGTCGGCAACCCGCAGCTCGCCGGCCTCACCTTTGTAACCAAACCAACCTCTGTTGTCAGCGTTCAGCTTTTCGGTGACCTGTGAGACCAGCCGGAACGGCCGGTCAGCCAGATAGCGGGCCAGCTCGGCCGCAGTGTCGGTATTGCCGCCGGTATTGTGACGAATATCAATGATCAGGCTATGGGGTGTTTTGGCGCTGATCTGCCGGAACTGCTGCGCCAGCGCCTCAGTAAATTCGGCCGGGTCCACATCAAAACTGTCTACATAAAGGTAAGCCACATCGCTGGCCGGCCAGCTTAGCCTCAGCCCCGCAGTTGGTGACTCTTGCGCTGCCTGCTGTGGCTGCCATTGCTGCTGGCGGCTGATCAGCACCTGCTGCGATTGACCGTCCCGTTCCAGTTGCAGGTCAAAATCGCTGATAAATCCAAACACGGCCCACAGCATCACAGGAAACCATTCTGCCACCATAGCTTCGCGCAATAAGCGGGTTTCACCGCCGACGTACTGCTGCGCCTTGGCAAACAGTTCGGCGGCGGGCTGGCCATTGATGCTGAGCACTTTACTGCCGGCGCTGATGGTTTGCTCTTGATGCCGGTACCCGGCGGCGATGTATAAACCGTCAGGTTTGAGCCGGACCTGCAGCGGAAAGGGTTGTTCACCTTGCGCTTTCAGCGCTTCATACTCCGGATAAGGCCACAGCAGGAAGCTATGGCCGTCGTGGAATAAATGCGACAGCTGTCCTACCTTACGATAGAACTCAAGCCGGCTAAGCGGCCTGGTCAGTTCTGCTTTAATGTGATTGGCCAAAGCGGTCAGTTCGGCCTGAGCCGCATAGCCGGCAAAGTCCGGATGGCGTTGGCTGACACCGGCGATCAGCGCATCGACATCTTCGCGCAGCGCC
>JACCDS012506857.1_pt1 | contig 15135 bp, 15 predicted proteins | sample 7446441 | NCBI WGS metagenome assembly JACCDS01 (sample SAMN15323445, study PRJNA562643) | freshwater metagenome | isolation source: river surface water | place: USA:Blue River Watershed | collected 2017-08-17 | reverse complement strand
GTCGGGCTGGTTCACGCCCAGCATGTCCATCACGATCTTGCTGGTCACGCCGATCTTCTTGCCGACCACGGTCTGGCCGGTCTGCAGCTGGCGCTCGATCATGCGCAACTGGATCTGGTAGGCGTCGTCGATGCTGATGTCGGCTTCGCGATTGGTCAGCGGCTCAACCGGCACGCGCGACACCAGCGAGTCATACAGCTCGTCGCCGTACTGCTGGATTTTCAGGGCATTCATGGCCATTTTTTCAGGTCTCCGGGTAATCAGATTTTGATCATGACATTGCGCAGATCGGTATAGAACTCGAGCGAATGCACGCCGCCTTCGCGGCCGATGCCCGATGCCTTCGAGCCGCCAAACGGCGTGCGCAGGTCACGCAGGAACCAGCTGTTGATCCAGCACAGTCCGACATGCACCGCATTCGCCATGCGCGTCGCGGTCGACAGGTCGGATGTCCAGATCGACGTGGCCAGGCCATAGGGCGTGTCATTCGCCAGCGCGACCGCTTCTTCCTCGGTGTCGAACGGTGCGATGTGGCAGCAGGGGCCGAAAATTTCTTCGCGGATGATCGGCGAGGTTTCCGGCAGGCCGGTCCAGATGGTCGGCTGTACGAAGTGGCCATTGGCATACGGCCCTTCCATGGTCGGCACACCGCCACCGGTGACCACGTTCGCGCCTTCGGCCTTCGCTTTTTCGTAGTACGACAGCACCTTGGCCTTGTGCTCGGCCGAGATCAGCGGACCCATGCCGACGCCGGGCATGTCCGACGGGCCGATCTTCAGCGATTCGGCTTTCTCTTTCAGTGCATTGACGAATTTTTCAAAAATCGGGCGCTGCACATACACACGCTCGGTGCCCAGGCAAACCTGACCGCAGTTCTCGAATGCCGAGCGGGTCACGCCGGCAACGGCCTTGTCGAAGTCGGCATCGGCGAATACTACGGCCGCATTCTTGCCGCCGAGTTCGAACGACACCGGGCGCACGCCTTTCGCGGCAGCGGCCATGATCGCTTCGCCAGTGCGGGTTTCGCCGGTGAAGGTGATGCCGTCCACGCCAGGATGACGGGTCAGGAATTCGCCGGCCGAGTTCGGACCGAAGCCGTGCACCACGTTGTACACACCCTTCGGAATGCCGACCTTGTTCATCACCTCGCCGAGCAGCGTCGCGGTAGCCGGGGTCTCTTCGGAGGGCTTGACGATCACGGTGTTGCCGCAGGCGAGTGCCGGGCCAACCTTCCAGGTCATCAGCAGCAGCGGCAGGTTCCAAGGACAGATCACGCCGACCACGCCGAGCGGCACGCGCACGCCGTAGCTGATGGCGGTGCCGCCGTCCGGCGTCGTCATCTGGAAGCTTTCGGTCGGCGCGTTCTTGATGATGTCGGCAAAGATCTTGAAGTTCGCAGCGCCACGCGGGATGTCGATGTGCGAGGCCAGCGAATGCGGTTTGCCGGTGTCGGCCAGTTCGGCGGCGAGGAAGTCGTCGAAGCGGTTATTGATCTCGTCGGCGACCGCGTTCAGCAGCTCGACGCGCTTGACCACGCTCATCTTGCCCCATTCGCCATTCAGTGCGGCGCGCGCGGCCTGGACGGCGGCCTCGACTTCCGCCTGGCCGGCTTCATGCACAAGGCCGATCACGCTGTTGTCGGCGGGCGCACGGTCTTCAAAGGTCTTGTTGGTAGCGACGAACTCGCCGTTGATGAAGTTCAGGAACTGTTTCATGGTGTTTTCCGTAATGGAGGAAAGGGGTGTGAGGTCAGGGGCAAGTCGTTGTCAGGCCAGGCCGATCGCCTTCAGGCCGGCGCGTGCGCATTCCTCGTCCTGTTCGGCCGAACCGCCGGACACGCCGATACCGCCGATGCGCACACCCTCTGCAACAATGGGCAGACCGCCGCCGAAGACCACCAGGCGCGGACGTTCAGCCAGACCAATACGCAGCATCTCGTCATTCGCAAGGATCTGTTTCCACATCGCGGTCGGGAAGCCGAAGCTGGCCGACGTATAGGCCTTGTCGATCGCGATATCGATCGAGTGCAGGAACGCGCCCGGCATACGCAGGAAACCGGCGAGCACGCCGGCACTGTCCGTGATGGCGACATTGATCGCAATGCCGAGTTCACGCGCATGCGCAACGGCAGCGGCCAGCGCCTGATGCGCCGCATCTGCGGAAATGACCGACTGACTGACGCTGACGGCAGAAGGAGAGGTGGCGTTCATGAGATCTTTCATCGGAAAACGGACATCATGCGTTTGAGGATAGGTCGACCGAGCAATACTGTCCAATACTGAATTTTTTGTTCACAATACCTTTTCGGTATTTCAAAGAAAGGCAGCTCACGATGGACCTGAAGCAGATGCGCTACTTCCTTGCGGTCGCCGAAGAGCGCAATTTCACGCGTGCGGCCGAGCGGCTGCACATGGCGCAGCCGCCGCTGACGCGGCAGATCCAGGCGCTCGAAGAAGATATCGGCGCGGCGCTGTTCGTGCGGACGGCGCGGGGCGTCGGCCTCACCGAAGCCGGGCAGGCACTGCTGGCCGAGGTGCCGAACCTGCTGGCACTGGCGCAGCGCGCAAAGGAGCGCGCGGTGCTGGCCAGTGAAGGGCAGAGTGGCCGGCTCGACATCGGCATCTTCGGTTCCGGCGTGCTGGACGTGATACCGCGCATCCTGGCGCGCTTTCATGCCGACCGGCCGGAGGTGAGGATCGTGCTGCACAACCTGACCAAGCACGAGCAGGTGCAGGCACTGCGTGAGCGCCGCATCAGCGTTGGCTTCAACCGGCTGGTGCCGCCCGAGGACGACCTGCGGGTCGAGGAGGTGCTGCGTGAGAGCATGACGGTCGCGCTGCCGGCGCGGCATCCGCTGGCGCGGCAGCCGACGGTCAGCATTCCGGATTTGTCCGAACAGCCGTTGATCCTGTATCCGCGGCTGCCGATCGCGGGTCTCGCTCAACAGGTGATGCAGGCCTTCAATCGCGAGAAATCGGTGCTGCGGGTCGAGCAGGAAGTCGAAGACGTGCTGACCGCCGTCGCGCTGGTGGCGGGCGGCTTCGGCGTGTGCGTGACCACCGCATCGACGGCGAGCCTGCAATTGCCGGGGGTGGTCTATCGTCCGCTGGTCAGTAAGCATCTTCGTGAGATCGAATTAAGCTGCCTCTACCGGCAGTCGGATGATTCGCCGGTGCTGGCGGCGTTTGTTGCTGTGGTGCGTGAGTTTGCTGCGAAGACTACGGGTACTAAGGCGAAACGGAGGTCCTGAGTTGGCGGGGATGGGTCCCAGCTTGCGCTGGGACGACGTATTTGATGGTGAACCCTTGAATGTCGTCACCCCAGCGCAAGCTGGGGCCCATCCCCGCAGAACAGACGAGTTCTGATCAGGTATACACATCCGTAAACGACGGCACCGCATCACCGGTGTGATAGAAGATGCCGGTCCACAGCTTGTCTTCGGTCCAGGTCGTCACCGGACGATCCGGCTGCGCCAGGTAGCCCAGGCCGGCGAAGGTCTCGTTGCGGTTGCCGCTCGGATCAAAGAAATAGATCGTCTCGCCGCGCGTGATGCCGTGGCGGGTCGGGGCGACGTCGATCTTCACTTTCTTTTTGGCCATCACGTCCGCTGCCTTCAGCACGTCATGCCAGCTATCGAGGAAGAAGGACACGTGGTGGATGCCGGCCTTGGCGCCGCCGACGAAAGCGATGTCGTGCGGGGTGTTGGTACGGGTCAGCCAGGTCGCTGCCTGGATGGCGCCGCCCGGGCCTACGCAGACCTGTTCGACCAGGTAGAAGTCCAGCACGTTCTTCATGAACTCGGTGTTCTCGGCGACCTTGTTGACGCCCGTTTCCGGATTCAGTTCGCACATCAGCAGGCAGTGGTCGACCCAGTGCGCGCCGGCGCCGGTGATATTGTCCGGCCACGGATCCGGGTTGGTAGTGCCGACTTCGGTACCGACGTATTCCTTCTGCGCGTACAGGCGCATCTCATGGCTGCTCGGCAGCTTGAACTGCAGCATGCGGCCGGTGGCGGGCAGGTCGCCCTCCGGCAGTTCGGTGACCTTGATGCCGTACTGCTCGATGCGCGCCTTGAACGCATCCAGGTCGCTGTCCTTCTCGCACTTGTAGGCGACATGGTTCATGCCGGCCTGGTTCGACGGCGTCAGGATGATCGAGTAACGATCCCACTCATCCCAGCACTTCAGGTACACGTTGCCGGACTTGTCTTCCATCGTCACTTTCATGCCGAGGACTTCCGTGTAGTGCTTCACTGCGGCCGCCATGTCCATTACCTTCAGGCTGACGTGCCCGATGCGCATAACACCCATCGCTATCTCCTTATTTTGCGGTTGCAGGTGGGGTGGCCTGCGCTTGAAACCCCTTCGTAAACGGTTTGACAAACTTGCCTGCGACTTCGAGCACCACCTCGGAAGTGGGGCCCACCCGGCAGGCCAGGGTGTAGCCCTGACATTCCTCTTCTTCCGTCACATGCGCACGGCTGACCGGCCCGAGTGTCTCGACCGTGCCTTCAAGGATCTTCACCTTGCACACGCCGCAGCCACCATTCACGCAGCCGACCGGAATGCCTTTGCGGCCGAGTAGCGTCATGCCTTTCAGCAGGTTCTCGCCGATCGCGCACGCATAGGTCTCGCCGGTCTGCATGATCGTCACCTGCTTCTTCGGACGGAAATCGAACATGGCCTCTCCTCAGACCCGCTTGAACAGCGCGCTGCGCGGCTTCGACGCATCGGCGGCGGTGATGAACTTTTCCGCATAGATGTCGCGCTCATACAGGCGACCTTGCATCAGCGCGCCTAGGCAAGCCTCGATCATCGGCGGCGGACCGCACAGATAGGCCTTGTGACCGGAGAAGTCGCCGTTGAAATGCTTGACGGCCGCCTCGTGCACGAAACCTTTCAGGCCATCGAAGCCGGCGGCGTCTTCCGACAGCGCCGGAATGTAGGTGAAGTTCGGATGCTTCTGCGCAAGCGCCTTGAACTCGTCGTCGTAGTACAGCTCGGCGAGATTGCGCTGGCCATAGATCAGCGTGATGGGCTGCGTGCAGCCGTTCGCCAGCAGGTCGAGGATCATCGAGCGCGGGCTCGACAGGCCGGAACCGCCGGCCATGAAGATCATCGGCGCGTTCGCCGAGGTGCGCACGAAGAAGCGGCCGTAAGGGCCGGTTACATGCAGCTTGTCGCCGACCTTCAGCTGCTCATGCAGGTAGGTGGTGCCGGCGCCCCCGGCGATGATGCGGACGTTAATTTCCAGCTCGCCGGTGCGCGCGATATCTTCCGGCGAATTCGCGATCGAGAACGGACGATCGCCTTCGATACCCGGCAGCGCGATCTGCACATACTGGCCGGCCTGGAAGTCGATAGTCTTGTCGAGCTTCAGCCAGATCGCCTTGATGGTCGGCGTCAGCGTCTCGATGCGGCTGACGGTGGTCTGGAAGTCAGTCACCGGAATGATGCGCGCATCCGGATCCTCGTCGATGTCGGCCTCGATCGCGACATCGCTCTGCAGCGTCGCGCAGCAGGCGAGGGTCTTGCCTTCGTCGCGCTCGAAGTCCCTCAGCGCGAACGGGTTCGCCGCGCCGTGGTCGACATCGCCTTCGGTGATCTGTACCTTGCAGGTGCCGCACAGGCCGTGGCCGCAGGCATGCGGAATGTAAATGCCCTGGCGAAGCGCAGCGTCGAGGATGGTCTGTCCTTCCTCGACGTCAATCGTCGCGCCGAGCGGTTCAATGGTCAGTTGCTGTGACATGGTGGCTCTTTGAATGGGATGACGTGATCTCGTTCGACCTTAATGACCGACTCAGAAGCCGATGCCGCCCGCAGTCGCCGGCGCGCGTATGCCTTCGAGCGCCGGCGTGCGGAAGCGGATCAGACTCTTGTGACCCAGGCCATGATGTTCGAGCGACTTGCCCACGTCCGGGATGAAGCGCTTGTTCGAGTTGAACCACTGCGTGCGCTTCCAGTCGATGTCCTCGAACTCCGGATGTTCGCCATACAGCTCCGGCAGCACATCGCGGATCAGCGCGCCGAAGGGCAGCGTGCGCGGTACCGGGATGCAGAACGGCGCTGCGAACATCAGGTGGTTTTCCCAGCAGAGATAGAGCAGCTGCTTGCCGTGGAACTGGTCCACGGTATCGCGCTGTATCGTGGGGTAGTCGCCGAGATGCGGCATCATTTCCTGGATTGCCATCGTCGTTACTCCTCGAGACCTTGCGGCTTCATGCGGCCGCTCCACTGGCGGAAGTGCTGGCGGTCTTCGCTGGTCGCGAATTCGCCGTTGTCCTCGCCGCCGTTGATGCCGTAGTAGCGCATCACCTCGCGCACCGGGCTGTCGCCGGGCGATGCCGGGTTGATGTCTTCCGGATAGCAGGTGCCCTGGTAGATCTGGTGCACCGGCAGCCAGGCCTGCGAATACTTCTTCGGCTCATGCTCGAAGATCTCGCAGCAGTGGTCGCTGCAGAAGTGATACTTCATGCCGCTGTATTCGGTCTCGCGGAAAGCGATCTGCGTCGGGTCCTTATGCTCGGTGAACAGCATCGGCACCTGGCAGACCTGGCACAGCATCGGCAGCACCTGGTTGTACCAGCGGCCTTCCTTGCCCTCGGCCTGCTTGCCCCAGTGCTCGAGGCGCGGACGGTAGTAGCGGTCAAAGGTGTCCGGATACTTCGAGGACAGCCAGTCCAGCTCGTCCTTGCTCGGGATCCAGGTGTGGAAGGCTGCCGCATGGCCGTACTGGTAGAAGGTCGCCCAGGCCTGATGGCTGATATGGTCCTTGCCTTCGCAGGCCTGTTCCCAGCCCTTCGGCTTGCGGATGCCATAGCGCGCGAGGTCATCAAACAGCGCACCGCCGTTCGACTCGGCATACATCTCCCATGCTTCCTTCCAGCTCATCACGCGCTTGGGCAGCATGTAGTCCTGCATCATCGCCACCAGCGTCAGCAGACGGTAACCACGCCAGAACCACTTGTCCATCCAGCGCTGCACGATGGGCACGTTCTTCGGATCCTGCTCGAGCATGAACTTGATGCACTCGATGCCCAGGGTCATGTGGCGCGATTCATCCGACTGTGCGGAGAAGCCGAAAGTCACCGTCGACAGGTCGCCGTTGTGCGCTGCGCCCGACATGAAGGGCACGAACAGCAGGTTGGTCAGCACATATTCGAAGGAGAAGCTGACCGCGGTCAGGAACTCGAACGGACCGCCCGAGTACGCGTCTTCGAAGAAGCTCTTCGGCACGGACAGGTACCAGACATTGTCGAACCAGTGGTTCGCGTTGTGCATGCCGTTGTAGTACTTGTTGTAGTGCGAGATCGCGTGTGTCTCGGTCTGGAAGTGACGCAGTTCGTCGACTGCCTGCATCTGCGCGGCCACGCGTGCGCCGGCACCGGTGAACTGGCGGCCTGCATGCGCGAAACCACGGTGCGCGTAGTACTCCAGCGGCGTCACGCCCTGGATGAACAGCTTCAGCGCGTTGATATAGCGTGCATCGGTCACGCCAAGTTCGCCGTGGTTCTGCGAGAAGGCTTCGATGACGGCATAAAGCTTTTTCTCTTTTTCGGCCTGATACTTCCAGTACGCTTCCATCGTCAGACGGAACGGATCTTCCCATTTGTCCCAGTCGTGAACGACGATGCCCTCGTACTTATCGTAGGGGAAAACCTTGTCCATCGGCTGGTAGGTCGTATCCCAGTGCAGGCCACGCGTCATGGCTGCATAACGTTCTTTCAGGCCCAGTTTTTTCTTGACTACACGAGTATCCATTCGCTGTCTCCGTGTGTTGATTGACTATCTGTTGCTATGGGTTGCTATGGTTTTCCAAGGGGGTCGGAGCTTTGGCTCTCTGTTTTTCAGGTGATGCGTTCTACAGTCCCACCGCTTCCCGGTCGCTGACAGGGAAGTAAGCCCGATGCAGAATCTCCGGGTCGTCGCGCAGCTTGCCCGGCTCGCCGTCATACGACACCGAGCCGCGCGACATCACGTACACATGGTGCGCCAGCGCGAGCGCCAGCTGCGTGAACTGCTCGATCAGCAGTACGCCGATGCCGCTCTCCGCAATCTTGCGGATGATCGGCACGAGGCGCGCGACGATGGTCGGCGCCAGGCCGAACGAGAGTTCGTCGATGACCAGGAAGCGAGGGTTGACGATCAGCGCCTGCGCAATCGCCACCATCTGCTGTTGTCCACCCGACAGGTCGCCGGCCGGCTGCGGCAGTTTTTCTTTCAGTTCCGGGAACAGGCCGAGCACCCGATCGATCGCCGCATGCATCTCGCCGCGCGACAGGCCGCCGGAAGCCACCAGCAGGTTGTCGCGCACCGTCAGTTCGCGCAGTACCTGATGGCCTTCCGGCACGGTGGCGATGCCGCGACGGCGGATTTCATCGGCATCCAGTCCGACCAGATCCTGGCCATCCAGCCAGATCTCGCCGAAGGCCGGTTCGACCACGCCGGCGATACCGAGCACGGTGCTGGTCTTGCCAGCGCCGTTGGCGCCCGCCAGCGCGGTGATCTTGCCGGGGGCGATGCGCAGTTCGATCGCATGCGTGACGGCTTTCGTGCCGCGCACCATCACCAGATCGCGTACTTCGAGCCAGCCGGGACGCAGGTTCGCGGGTGGGTTCTTGGAGCTCATGCCGTCACCTCCAGGTCGTCGAAGTTACCCAGGTAAGCCTGTTGTACTTCGGGTTTTTTCAATACTTCCAGTGTCGGGCCGAGCGCCAGCAGCTTGCCGAAGTCGAGCACCATGGTCTCGTGGCAGCAGGCTGAGATCAGGTCGACGTCATGGTCGATCAGGAATACCTGCGCCTTGCAGTAGCCGGGAATGCCCTTGATGACTTTCTGCAGGTGCTCGGATTCCGATTCGCTCATGCCGGCGCCGGGTTCATCGAGCATCACCAGCTTCGGATTGCCGATCAGGGCTTTCGCAATTTCGGCGAGGTGGCGCTCCTCGGTCGACAGGTCGCTGCCCTTGCGGTGCAAGCGGTGCGACAGGCCGACAAAGTCAATCGCGCCCAGCACCGCTTTCTTCATGGCCTCGCGGCTGTCGAAGATCGCGTGGTCGGCAATGGCCTGCACGTTCTCGAGCAGGGTCAGGTCTTCCGCGATCTGGTCGGTCTGGAAGGTACGGCGCAGGCCGAGGTCGGCACGCTGGTGCGCCGGCACGTCAGTGATCAGCTGGTCATTCAGCTTGACCCAGCCGCGACGCGGCGTGACGAAGCCAGACAGCACATTCAGCAGCGTGGTCTTGCCCGCGCCGTTCGGGCCGATCAGGCCAACGATGGGGCGGTTCAGCGTGACGGTCAGGCCATCGATCGGCTTGACGCCGCCGAACTGCACGCAGAGGTCGTGAATTTCAATCATGTCGGCTCCCGTTCAGCGATAGGCGGCGAAAGGCTTCGGATACTTCTCGTCGATCTTCTGCCGCAGCGGCAGGATGGCCGGGTATAGCGACAGCTCGATCAGGAAGCGCAGTGCGATGGCGCCCCAGATGATCGACAGCGCGACCGGGAATTCGACATCGAAGACGCCCCAGACGACCCAGCCGACGAAGCAGCCAATGAACAGGACGTTCAGTGCGCGCTTCAGAAGACGGTGATCAGGCAGCAGGCCAAAGGCTTCGGCCACGCGTGCCACCCGCAGCGACAGCCAGGCCTCGAGGTCTTCCGCACCGTCCTGAACGCGCTTGCCGAAGAAGCCCAGCAGCAACCAGCAGACGCCCGGGATGGCCTGGCGGAACAGCAGCGCCACCAGTCCGAGGAACAGCGCACCGGCAAAGCCCATCACTTCGGTTTTGGCGGCGACGATGGCAAGGCCCACCGAGATCACGCCCCAGATCAGCGAGCCTTCAATGATGCGGCTCATACGCACGAACTTGTAGAAGTCCGCCAGCTGGCCAGCCAGACCCTTGCGGCCCTGGATCAGCGATACCAGCAGCGCGAAGCCATAGAACGCATTCGCGAGGTTACCGTCGACGCCATGGTCGTTCAGCAGCGCCGGCAGCGCGCGGATCAAGAGGCCGGCAAATACCGCACCCATCCAGTGATACGCGCCACCGACGATGGTCAGCGCATACAGCAGGATCGACTGGCTGACCGGGAAGCCGGTGTTGTCGAGCTGGCCATTGAGGCCGGCCAGCAGGCCGCCGGCCAGACCGGCCAGCGCGCCGGCCATCGCAAACGCGAGCGCCTTGTACTTCACCACCGACACGCCGGCGGCGATGGCAGCCGCCTCGCTCTTGCGGATCAGGCCCCAGGCGCGCCCGGGCAGGGTGGTGCGTGCCCATTCGATCAGGCCCATGCCGACCGCGAGCCAGAACATCGTGTAGCGGAAGTAGCCATCGTCGGACGCCGCAATCCAGGGGCGCTCGATCATCAGGCGCTGGCCATTGACGACCTTGCCGGTCCAGCCGGGGCCGCCGTCCGGGAAGCCGATCACGTTCACCACCACCTGCACGGCGGCGGCAATCATCAGCGTCAGCAGCGCGAGGTACAGGCCACGCATGCGCAGCGCCGGCAGGCCGAGGATGAGGCCGAACAGGCCGGCGATGAGTGCGCCCAGCACCAGCGCCAGCTCGAACGGCAGACCGATGCCGTGGATCAGGCGCAGGCAGAACCAGCCGCCGACACCGGACAGGGCGAACTGCGCGAGCGAGACCATGCCGAGCTGGCCGTACAGCAGCGACACCGTGCCGGCCGCCAGCGTCAGGCAGGCGACCGTCGAGAAGGTGTTCAGCCAGTACGACGAGAACAGCCAGGGGCCGATCAGCGCGACGACGAAGAAGGTAATCAGCATCGGGCGCAAGCGCTGGAATGGCGTGCCCGGAGGAATATCAGGTTTGTCCTTATTGCGTGCCATGTCACTTACTCCAGGTGGCTGTTGTCACGCGACAGGCCGATGCCATGTCGCTGCTGCCAGAGCACCACGGTGATCGCGACCACGAAGGCGGTCGCGGAGCCGTAGCGCTGCACTTCGGGAACCAGGTTCAGCAGGGACTCGATCACACCGATCGCCAGTCCGCCGAGCACGGTCGCCGTCAGGGAATTCATCCGGCCAACCATGGCGGCTGCCATGGCGGGGATCACGAGAAAGGTCAGCACGGTCGGGTTGAGCCGCACCATGTTGCCCATGAACAGACCGCTGATGCCGGCGATCAGACCGGCCAGCGTCCAGGCCCAGGTGTCGACACGCTTGACGCGCACGCCCACCAGTGCGGCCAGCATCCGGTTGCTCTGCAAAGCGCGCATGCGCAGGCCGAGTGGCGTGCGGGCCAGCAGCCACAGCATGCCCACGGTGGTGCCGGCGGCGAACAGCAGCGCGGCGACGCGGGTGTGGCTGATCAGGCGACGGCCATCGAACTCGATGCCTTCCGAATCGGTTGGCAGCACGAGCCGGCGCGGGTCATCGCCCCAGTACCACTGAGCGATGCCCATGATCATCAACGCGAAGCCGAGTGTGGCCATCGCGCGCACGGTGCGGTCCTGATGCGTGAGCGATGGCGCGATGAAGCGGCCATACGCCCATGACAACAGGGTCGCGGCGCCAATGCCGGCCACCCAGCCCATCCAGTCGGCATACTCGAGATCGAGCACCTGCCAGCACACCATGGCAGCCAGGCCGCCCAGTGCACCGAAGGCGAAGTTGACCACCCCGCTGGCACGGTACAGCACCACCAGGCCGACGCCCGACAGTGCATACACCGCGCCGACGCTGATGCCGACGACGATAAAAGGAAGGAGTGTTTCCATGATCTACCCGGTTCGCGTTGATGGATCCGTCGCTTAGTTGACCAGGCCGCCCTTGGCCTCGAGCTTCAGCACGTCCTCGAGCTCGGCGTCCTTCGACTGATAGCAGTCGGTCAGGGTCTTGAAGCCACCCTTGACCAGCAGCGCTGCGCGACCCTTGTGGTTCGGCTGATGACGCTCACCCGGACCGAAGTACCACGGCGCGCACATCATGTCGCTCTTGTAGTTCTTGGTGTTCGCGATCGCCTGGTAGGCCGACTTGCGGTCAACATCGCCCTTGATGGTCAGCAGTGCGTCGGTGACGACTTTCGCTGCCAGGAAGCCGGCTTGCGAGAAGGTGTCGCGCGGATCCTTGCGGTCGCCGTACTTGTCCATGATGGCGTTCCAGTTCGTGTTGTCCGGACCGGTGCCATCCATCGGCTCAAGCTCCATGTGCACATGCAGTTTGTCGTGCCAGTACTTGCCGACGGCCTTGGGCATGTCGACGTGATAGGCCGAGGTCGGCAGGCCCCACTTGATGGTCTTGCCCAGATCCTGCTGTTCGGCGGCAGTCAGGATGGGCAGCATCATCCCGCGCGGCATGCCGAGTACCACGCCTTCGCTTTTCGCGGCGGCGATCTGCAGCGCGATCGCATTGCCGTCGAGCTGGCCCGGATCGAAGATCACGGTCTTCACCGGAACGCCACTGGCCTTGCCGTAGGATTCGACACCGCCGCAGACCCAGTCACCAAAGCCGGGGATGCCCGGCGCGACGCAGGTGAGGCTCTTCAGCTTGAAGGTCTCGGTGATGTATTGCGCAGCGCCCAGCGTCGACTGGCGCGGACCCTGGTTGAACGAAATGTAGTTCTTGCCGAAGAAGCAGGCGCGCGGCACACCGACGCCCGACACCGATGCAACACCTTCCTGCACATACAGATTGTTGTTCGCGCCGCACTCGACGAACGAAGACGAGCCGGCCATCGCGACGACCTTGCTGTCCTTCACCAGCTTGTTGGCGGCCTGCGATGCCACCTCAGGGTTCCAGGTATCGTCCTGCACGGTGTACTGGATAGGGCGGCCGTTGATGCCGCCGTTGGCGTTCACGCAGCTGAAGTAAGCCTGCGCTGCGCGGGCCGACGACGAGAAGTCCTCCGGGCCGGTCTTGCCGACGATGGCGCCGATCTGGATCGGAGTGCCGGTGGCCTTCTTGCCATTGCCGAGGCCGCACTTGTCCGCAGCCATGGCGCCGCTGGCGGCGAAAGTGAGGGCCGTCGCAACGGCACCGCCGAGAATCGTGATCTTGTTCATCTGTTGCTGTCTCCGTTATCGTGTTTTTTTGCTGCCGGTCCCGTTACCGCCACATGACGCAGCCGGACCGTGAAGGCTGCGCCATGCCGCACCGCGCCTGCGTCAGCCGCAGGAACCGCGCAATCCCTCCAACCCGGGAGTCCTGAAACGCAGTACTGACTTGTGGCCAAAGCCCTGCGAGGCCAGCGTACCGTCGGCGCGCGGCGTGAACATCACGTCGCCGCGGAACCACTGCACGCGCGACCAGTCGATCTGCGCGAAATCCGGATGTTCGCCATACAGCTTGGGCAGCACCTTGGCGCGCAGCTGCTCGAACGTGGTGTCTGGCGACAGCGGCAGCACCACCGGTGCTGCAAACATCATGTGCTCGTCCCAGGCGATGTAGAGCAGCGGCTGGCTGAAGCGTGCCGCGCTGTCATGCGACGCATGCGCGTAGTTGCCGATGGCTGTCACGCTCATAGCTGTGCCTCCTTCATGTCCTGGCCGCCGCCCCAGGTCTCGAAATTCATCGCGTCCTCGGAGCTATTGAATTCGCCGCAGTCGCGCGCGATGTCGATGCCGCATTCGGCGAGCGATGCCTGTGGCAGGTCCGCCACGACGCTATCGATGCCAGTCTTGTCGCGCTGTGCGTGCAGAATCTCGTGCGAGGGCAGCTTCGCCTGCACATACTTGTCCGGCTCATGCGCGAAGATGGTTCCGCAGTGGTCGCTGCAGAAGTGGAACTTTTCACCTTGGTGTTCGCTCTCGCGATAGGCGATCCAGCGTGGACTGCCCGGCTCGGTGAAGATCATCGGCTGCTGGCACACCTGACACTGCATCGGCAGCGAGTGGTTGAAATAGCGATGGCCGGCCGCCTCGCGCTGTGCGTAATGCTTCAGACGCGGCTGATACCAGCGGTCGAAACTGTCCGGATACTTGTGGTCGAGCCAGGCCAGTTCATCGGCGCCCGGCACCCAGGTATGAAAGGCCACCGCATTGCCCCAGCCGTAGAAGGCATTCCACGCCTGGTGGCTGAGGTGATCACGCGCGGCGCAGGCGTCGGCCCAGCCGGCCGGACGACGGATGCCGAGCGGAGCCAGTTCGTCGAACAGCGCATTGACCGGTGCCTCGACGTAGTTACGCCAGGCTTCCTTCCAGCTCGCCATGCGCTTGGGCAGCATGTAGTCCTGCATCATGGCCACCATCGGCATCAGCCGGAAGCTGCGCCAGAACCATTTATCGATCCAGTGCTGCAGCATCGGCAGGTTTTGCGGATCCTGCTGGGCGAGGAAGCGCACCATGCCGATACCGAGGGCCTTGTGGCGCGCCGCATCCGCATGCGCGGAAAAGCTGGCCGGCACGGTCGACAGGTCGCCGTTATGCGCAGCGCCCGACATGAACGGCACGAACAGCAGGTCCGACAACAGCGCGTCGAAACCGAAGCTGACCGCGATCAGGGCCTCGAACGGACCGGCACTGGCGACGTCTTCGGCAAAGCTCTTCACCGGCGCCAGATACCACGCATGCTCATACCACTGCGGTGCGGCGTGCAGGCCGTTGAAGTACTTGTTGTAGATCGATGCCGCATGCGTCTGGCCCTGGGAGTGGCGCAGTTCATCGCTTGCCTGCATCTGGGCGGCGATACGCAGCGCGTCGCCGCACAGGTTGCGGCTGGCGTGTGCGAGCGCGCGGTGCAGTGTGTATTTCAGCGGCGCGAACGCCTGCAGCACCAGTTTCACGGCGTTCACGTAACGCGCGTCAGATACGCCGAGCTGGCCGTTGTTCTGCGCGAAGGCGTCCATCACGGCATACAGGCGCTTGTCCTTCTCGCCCTGCTGCCGCCACCAGACGTCGAGCGTCATCTTGAACGGATCGGCCCACTGGCTCCAGTCATGCACGCGGATGCCTTCATAGCGCGCATAAGGGAACACTTTCTCCTGCGACTGGTAGCTCGTTTCCCAGTTCAGGTCATGCGTCATCGCCGCATAGCGTGCGGCAATGTCCGGCTTCTTTCTCTCGACTCGCTTGTCCATGGCAGGCTCGCGTGGGTGAGGGGATCAGTGCTTCCAGCTCAGCACGAACTGGTCATCGTCTTCGTCGAGGTTGCCCGACAGCGTGACCAGGTTGATCTG
>JACCDS011563483.1_pt1 | contig 15143 bp, 8 predicted proteins | sample 7446441 | NCBI WGS metagenome assembly JACCDS01 (sample SAMN15323445, study PRJNA562643) | freshwater metagenome | isolation source: river surface water | place: USA:Blue River Watershed | collected 2017-08-17 | reverse complement strand
TTTGCTGCACAAACAGTAACAGTACAAGTTCTTGACGTATCTGGAATTGGAACAATCTCAGATGATGATGAACTTCTAATTGCAGCCTCTGCAGGTGAAGACATTAAGTTAACTGCAGATGATGTTCGAATTGAAGCAGTCGATGACTTTAGAGCCACAGTTGGTGGAGACATTGTTCTTGAGGCTGGAGAAGGCAATCACGTATATGCAGGTTTTATTAGTGCAGAAAATGTAGTTGTTACTGAAGGTGTCTTGGATGCCCACATTGGTGACAACACAGTTGACGGTACTGCAGGAAACACAGTATACGACAGAATCTTTAATGCAAAGTCTGAAGCAATTGCAGATGCAGGAACTGCTACAGATCTAAAGTTGGCTGATTACACAACAACAGCAAACCTTGATACAACAATTGATGGTTACGGTTACCTAAAGTCTGCAGATCTTACAGGATATGCAACAGAGTCTTATGTAGATACAGCAGAACAAGACGCTAAGGACTATGCAGATAATTTGATCAATGATGCATCAAACCTTTCAACAGAGGTTTGGTCAGCATACAAGACAAACACAGAAATTGGTCTTGCAGAAGGAAGAGCAAACGTATATGCAGATGAAGCAGTTGCAGCACTTGTTGACGCAGCACCAGCAATGCTCGATACTCTTAACGAGTTGGCAGCAGCACTTGGTGATGACGAAGATTTTATTGGAACTGTAAACGCAGCAATTGGCGAAAAGGTAGCAAAGTCTGGCGACACAATGACTGGAGAACTTATTCTCTCAGCAGATCCAACACAGACTCTTGCAGCAGCAACAAAGCAGTATGTTGACGGTAAAGCATCAGATGCTTACAATGATGCAATCGTAACTGCTGCAGATGATGCAACCACAAAGGCAAACAATGCAGAGCAGAACGCTAAGGATTATGCAGATGATGAAATTGCGGCTCTTAGCACAACAGACATTGAAGAAGGTACAAACCTATATTTCACAAACCAGCGAGCAATTGACGCTGTAACTGGAACAATTGATGATGCAATTAATGCTCTTGATACAGATGATATCGAAGAGGGTTCAACAAACCTTTACTTCTCAGATTCTCGTGCAAAGGATTCAGCAGCAGCACTTTTGACTGGTGCAAATCTTGTCAACATCACAATTGATGGTACAGGTGCAGGACTTACTATTACCGCAGAAAACGGTGTAGCAGACTCTGACACTGACGACCTAACAGAAGGTTCAAACAACCTTTACTTCACAGATGAAAGAGCAGTAGACGCACTCAATGGAACAACTCCAAACTTTGAAGCAGTTGAACTTGGAGAAATATCTAAGAATGTTGCAGCAACCACAGTAGTTCCAGTAGCAGGTATCGCAACAGCATACTCATGGCTAAAGGAGAACTACCGTTCAGCAGAGTTTCTTGTAAAGGTTGCTTATGGTGATCACACAGAAATCTCAAAGATACTTCTGACTCTTGCTGCAAATGACAATATTGCAATCACAGAGTACGGAATTGTTGGAACAAATGGTTCAGCGTCATCAGTTTCAGCAGTAATCTCAGGTAACGATGTACAACTTCAGGTAACTACAGTTAATAACACTTCAACAGTTACAGTTGTTGGAACATTGCTTGCGTAATAAAAAATAAAAATAGTTGGAAGAAGGAGTAGTAAATGGCAACAGTCGATAAAGACTTCAAGGTCAAGAATGGATTAGTCGTTGCAAACGGCGGTACATTCGGAGATGCAGTAATAGTAGGAGCACCAACTCTTGCTGATCATGCAGCAACTAAGGAGTATGTAGATTCTTTAACAGGATCGATGGCCGTTGGCACTACTGCTCCTTCTTCACCAACTAATGGTACACAGTGGTTAGATACTCTGACAAACAGGGTTAATTTCTACTATGAAGGTTCTTGGTACACACAAGCAACAATTGATGATACACAAAACCTTCCACAGCACATTCACGATACAGCAATTGATGGAACTGGTTTCATAGTATCTCAGTTCTACGATGGTGCAACATTCAATAGCCCACAAGGTGTAGGTTTGGATGCAGGTGGCCCCTCTACAACAGAGTGGACAGTTGTATTCGATGGCGGTACTGTAGTAGATAACTTCAACTAAAAAATTGATGTTATAATAAGATAAGTTAATGGGCAGCCCCCATAAGGAGAATATAAAATGGCAACAAGAATGCAACAGCGCAGAGGAACTGCAGCACAATGGACGGCTGCAAACCCAATTCTAGCAGCAGGTGAAATCGGTTTTGAAACTGATACAAATAAATTTAAGATGGGTAATGGCTCATCAGCATGGACAGCACTATCCTACTTTGCTAACGCAACAGAACTAGCAGCAGCAATCGATGCAGTTGTTGGCATTGCTCCAGAAACTTTGGATACTTTAGCAGAAATTGCAGAAGCCCTAGGAGACAATCCTGACTTCTTGTCATTATATGCAACAATTGAATTAACTGAAGATGCAATTGCTGAGTCACGCTCTGACGCAGCAGTGGATGCAACTGCAAAAGCAAATGCCGCTGCAGCAGCAGCAGCACTAGATGCTACTGGAAAGGCTAACGCTGCACGAGAAGCAGCAATATCTGCAGCAGATACAGCCCTATCTTCACACGAAGCAGAAACAACAAGTGTCCATGGAATTCCAGACACTTCTCTTCTAGCAACAAAGTCTTATGCAGATGATGCAGTCTCATTACACAATGATGATACATCAAGCGTACACGGTATTGCAAACACTGCAGACCTTGCTACAAAGGCATACGCAGATGCAGCAGCAGATGCAGCAGCAGCACAAGCAGTATCAGAAGTTACAACTGGCAGCATTGGTCTTGGAAATGTAGACAATACTTCAGATGCAGATAAGCCAGTATCAACTGCACAGGCAACAGCAATTGCAGATGCAGTTTCTGATCACAACCTTGATGAGACAAATGTTCATGGTATTGCAGACACTGCAGAACTTGTAACACAGACACAACTTACAAACGCTATTTCAGGTGCAACTGTAGATCAGTCAGCACTCGCAGGTGTGGGACTTGAATGGAACGCAGGAACAGATCAGTTTGATATTGATGAGACACACATTACAACAGCAACACAATCAGCACTTGACCTAAAGGCACCTCTTGCAGATCCAACATTTACTGGAACTGTATCAGGCGTTACAAAGTCACATGTTGGTCTTGGAAATGTTGACAACACATCTGACGCCAATAAGCCAGTATCAACAGCAACACAAACTGCTCTTGATGCAAAGGCTTCACTTTCAGGAGCAACATTTACAGGCAACGTAGAGGTAGACGGAAACCTTGTAGTAGACGGAGACCTAACAGTTAACGGTACTAACTTCGCAGCATCAGCAACATCTATTACAATTGAAGATAACCTTGTACAACTTGCTCATCAAAATGCAGCAAATACAGTTGACCTTGGTATCGTAGTTGGATACAACGATGGCGCAGCAAAGCATGCAGGCCTTGTAAGAGACGTATCTGATGCTAAGTGGAAGTTGTTTAAGGGCGTAACTACAGAACCTTCAACAACAGTTGATTTCACACAGGGATCACTTGATGATCTTAAGGTTGCAGCATTCGAAGCAACAACTGTAACAGCATCATCTGGTATCGTGTTTTCAGACGGTACACAGACAAAGGTTGGAGTTCCATCTATAACAACCTTTGCAACAGCAATTTCATCTTCTGCAACTCTTGCATCAGGTGAACAAGATAAGTTTGTTCCACTAACTGGAGCAGTCACAATTACACTTCCTGCAACAGGATACTCAACTGGTCAGTCAATTGACTTCTACCAGGCATCAGGTACAGGAGCACAGTTTGCCTCAACAAACAGCGTTGTTGGTACACCAGGTTTGAAGTTTAGAACTACAAACTCAGTTGTAACAGCGATGAAGACTTCAAGTGGATGGTTGGTCTTCGGAGACCTATCAGCATAATAATTTAGAAAACCAAAGGGGAAAGATATGTCAAAACAAGCAGGTAGAATGAGTCAGTCGTCAAACGACTTCTTGGCTCCATACGCACCAACAATAGGAACAGCAACAGACGTAGGTACAAATCGTGCTTACAACGATGGCGCAGCAACAGTAACATTTACTGCATCTGGTCCAAACGCAGCAGATTCTTTTACTGCATACGCTGTTGAAGATCCAACAAAAACTGCTACTGGCTCATCGTCTCCTTTGACAGTGACTGGTCTCTCATCAGGAACAAACTACACATTTAAGGTATATGGTACAAATACCGCTGGTGGTAGAGGCGCAGACTCTGATGCAACATCACAGATTACTGCAACAACAGTTCCACAGGCACCAACACTTGGAGCAGTAACAAATGTCTGCTCAGGTCGTGCCTTTGGAGATGGTCTTATAACTGTTGCTATGACAGCAAATGCAACAGGTGGAAAGGCAATTTCATCATACTATGCAATTTCAAATGCTGGACAAAATGCTTCAGGTGGATCTTCTCCAGTAAGTGTTACTGGATTATCAGGAGGAGTAGGTTATACATTCCAGGGTCGTGTTTCAAATGCAAACGGTAACTCTGATTTGACATCATCATCAGGTGCAGTCACTGCAACAACAGTTCCTGCAACACCTGGTGCACCTTCTGCATCATCACCATCAGCAGGAAATGACTCTGTTTCATGGTCAGCACCATCAAATGGTGGTTCAGCAATTACAAACTATTACTGGGCATCTTCTGATGGAAAGGCTGGAAACACTGGATCAACTTCTGTAAACGTTAGCCAGGAACAGGGAACAGCACAGACATATACAGTTCGTGCAGATAATGCTTGTGGTTCATCCGCAACATCTGCTGCATCAGGATCTGTTACAACTACATTCTCTGCCTTCGGAGCCTTCGGTGCCTTCGGTGCCTTCGGTGCTTTTGGTGCTTTTGCTGCATTCGGTGCTTTCGGTGCTTTCGGTGCCTTCTCAGCATTCGGAGCCTTCGGTGCCTTCGCTGCTTTCGGAGCCTTTGGTGCTTTTGCTGCATTCGGTGCATTTGGAGCATTCTCAGCATTCGGAGCCTTCGGTGCTTTCGGAGCCTACGGTGGAGGACCACGTGCTTACTCAGTTGGTCCAGAGACTTTGATCTTGACTACAACTGGATACGTTATGGCATCAGATCTTCAAGTAGGAGACACTCTTGTCTCAGCAGATGTTCCTGGACTAGGAATGTCATTTACAAAAGAAGAAATGTTGGCATGGACAAATGACCCAGAGAACATGACAATTGTTCCAAACGCAACAACAACAGTTAAGGCTATTGGATTATCAAATGCTCCAGTTTCTGTAATGATCGAAAATGAAACATACTCAGGAACACACCATATGCTTGCAAAAAGAGATGGTGTTGCACAGATGATCTTGTCTGCAAATCTATTAACTACAGACAAGTTGTGGTCTACAAAGACAAACTCTTGGACTGACATAGTTGACCTAGTTATAACAAATGTTGAGCATCAGGTTGTTTCTATCAACTGTGAACCACTAGATATGTTCTTTACAGAAAATAATCTAGTCTATGATGGATATCAGATTGATTACCCACTACCTAATCCAGAACCTACACCAGAATAATATTTAGATTTGTTTTAAGTTTTAAAGCATATTTTGATATTTTATGTAGACAAGGAACTTATAGTATAGTCGTAAAAAATGCTAATTCATTTGTTATGATATAATTATGAGTAAGAGAATGGGAATTATGAATACTATTAAATTTCTTCAGATGTATCCTCAGTTGCTAAGTATTGTTCCAGAACCAGAGCAGGGCACAAAAAATGTGCCTACATGGTACAAAGAGCAGCCAGCAATTTCAGGAAGTGATGTTCCTGATAGAGGTATTATGAGGCTTACTGTCAAAAAATGTCAAGCCTTCTTTGACGCTATGGCAATGGGCTATATTTTAAAAGTTCCATGTGACATATATATAGACACAACTGACGGCAATTTAAATATTCAACTACCTGCTGGAATGAACAAGTATCATTCACTGCTTATAAGTGAGCATTCAGCAGAGCAAGTTTCTCATTTGCCTATAGACAAAGACATCTACTGCAATAAAATATTAAGAATTCACCCTACATGGATGGTTCAGACTAATACTGGCTATAGCACATTTTTTACAAATCCGATGCACCAAAGCCCATCACCAATAAAGGCAATTGATGCAGTTGTTGATACTGACAACTATTTTACTGACGGACACCTTTCATTCTTGGTAAAAAAGAATTTTAAGGGAACACTAAAACAGGGAACCCCAATGTCTCAGGTTTTTCCATTTAAAAGAGAAGAATGGACGATGGAATTAGACAATAACTTTCCAGCAAAGAAAATAGAAGAACAAAGAAGTAAGGTAAGGTCTACTTTCCAAAATGGATACAGACTAAAGTTTTGGCAAAAGAAAACCTTTAAGTAAAACTCTCAATAATACATTTAGGTAGAGTTTTGCTTTTTTAAAAACTCTGCTATACTTAACACTATTCCGTTTTTGAAAGGACGATACACATGACAGATTTTTTTAGTTTTAGACTTCCAGAGGATTTTGTAGAAAAGTACAAAAGCCAAGAGAGCCCATTTGGATTTAAAGATGCAGCAGAAAACTCACTTGGAGAAATTACTTTTATTCGTACTTATTCTCGCATGAAGGAAGATGGAACTAAGGAAAGATGGCATGAAGTTTGTCGTCGTGTAATCGAGGGTATGTATTCAGTTCAGAAGAACCATGCAAAAGAAAATCGTTTGCCATGGAACGACTATAAGGCTCAAAAGTCAGCACAGGAAGCATTCCAGAGAATGTTTGAATTGAAGTGGACACCACCAGGACGAGGTATGTGGGCATTTGGAACTCCTATGACTATGGAGAAGAAGAACTCAGCAGCATTACAAAACTGTGCAATGGTATCCACCAAGGACCTTGACAAGAATGATCCAGGAGCCCTATTTGCTTGGGTTATGGATGCACTCATGCTTGGAATTGGAGTAGGGTTTGACACAGTGGGACAGGAAAAGAATTTTTCAATCTATGCCCCAACAGAACCAGAACAGGTGTTCGAAATTCCAGACACTCGTGAAGGCTGGGTAGAGTCAGTACGATTACTCATCAACTCTTACCTAAGACCAAATCAAAGCATTCAGAAGTTTAATTATGATTTGATTAGACCCCTTGGAGCACCTATTAAGGGCTTTGGAGGCGTTGCATCAGGACCTGCACCTCTTATCAAGTTGCACGACCAGATAGACCGTGTAATCGGCTCCAGGGGCGGAGAAACGCTAGACTCTCGTGCCATCGTAGACTTGGTAAATCTTATTGGTACTTGCGTGGTATCAGGCAATGTTCGTAGATCAGCAACACTCGCTTTGGGTACTGCAGGAGACGACACATTCATGAATCTAAAGAATTCAGAAATGTTCCCAGAGCGCAACTCTTTTGATCCAGAGAACCCAGGTTGGGCTTGGATGTCTAACAATTCTATTTCAGCAGAAGTAGGAACAAAGTACGAAGACTATGTAGATTTAATTACAGAAAACGGAGAACCAGGTTTTATCTGGCTTGATGTTGCTCGTAATTATGGACGACTAAAGGATGCGCCAGACGGTAAGGATTATCGTGTGATGGGATTCAACCCATGTGCGGAGCAGCCATTGGAGTCATACGAACTATGTACACTTGTAGAAGTTCACTTGAATCGTCATGAATCTAAGGAGGACTTCCTGCGTACCCTGAAGTTTGCATATCTATATGGAAAGACTGTAACACTTGTTCCAACTCACTGGCCACAAACAAACGGTATCATGCAACGCAACCGTCGTATTGGTACATCCCTAACAGGTATTGCATCATTTGCAGATCAGAAGGGATTGCCAGTTGTTCGTGAGTGGATGGATGAGGGCTACAACAAGATCCGTCACTACGATCACCAATACTCAGAGTGGCTATGTGTGCGTGAATCAATTCGTGTAACAACAGTCAAGCCATCAGGATCAGTTTCAATTCTTTCTGGTGCAACTCCTGGAGTTCACTGGGGACCTGGAGGAAACTTCTTCCTTCGTGCAGTTCGATTCGGAAACACAGATCCAATGATGCACCTGTTTAAAGCAGCGGGGTACACAATTGAAGATGACGTGGTATCAGCAAATACATCAGTAGTTTACTTCCCAATCAAGTCAGGTCATCCAAGATCTGAAAAGGATGTAACACTATTTGAAAAGATTGCTCTTGCTGCAACTGCTCAGAAGTACTGGTCTGATAATGGTGTTTCTGTAACACTTTCATTTGATAAGGAAACAGAGTCAAAGCATGTTGTTCCAGCACTACACATGTACGAGGGACAATTAAAGGCAGTCTCGTTTCTTCCAATGGGAAATACTGTTTATCCACAGCAGCCATATACTCAGATTACTGAAGAAGAGTATGAGTCATATATTGGCAAGTTGAAGCATATTGACTTTAGTGCAATTTATGATGGAGCAGAGAATCTTGAGGCGCAGGGAGAAATGTACTGCACAACGGACTACTGTGAAATTAAAATAAATAAGTAGTCTTCTGTGGTAAAATAGACCTATAATGTCTAATCCATCCAACCTGTATGCAGAAAAAGTCTTTGCTGAGCATCCGACTGGTCTATGGGCATTGGATGATAAAGCAGACTATATTTCTTTAATTTCAGAGCCTCAAAGAAACCTGTCAAATTGGACAATAGTTGGAGGTACATATGAAAACTATCCTGAGTCTATAGACGAGCCATTTATTGGCAGTTATGTTGGTAAAATAACTGCTATTCCAACAACAAGCGAGTCAGCCTCTATCATTGCAACAAGCAATGACATAATGAATTTAAGAGACTTCAATGAATACCTAAGAACTTTTTCTGTTGGCGGATACTTTTATTCTGAGAGTGCGTATATCGCTGGTTTTGAGATTGGGTATCAGTACACAGATACAACAAGCGGACAGGACATTACTCATTTAAAAAACTACGACACTGTTATTAATAGCAACTGGATTTTTATATCAGAAACATTTGATACACCACCAGATGACACAAATGTTAGGCTAGTTTTTAAAATTAACTTTTTAGGTGGATCAGAAACAGAAGATGTTTTTTTGGTAAACGGGATAAGCCTCGGTCAATGGTCAGAAGAGTTTGCATCAACATCTCTTGGTATTGAACCAGTAAACATACCATCAACAATATCTATTGCTCCACAAAAAGGTGTTGTGTCAAGTTGCTACGGTTTACAAGAGTTAGATGCATACTACCTAGTTTCTGATAACATGCTAAAAGCAAAAAACTCAGGCATACCAATCGTTTATGGAACATCTGGTCTAACAAGTATTTATCCAAATGGAAGTCTTCCATCCTTAATTGTTCCTGGTGTTGGTCTTTTAAATGAGGCTGGTAAGTTTAAGCAGTACACACTTGAAACTTGGCTTAGGGTTAACTCTTATAGTAACGATAGAAAAAGAATTATTGGTCCAATTGGGTCAGAAGATGGTATATATGTCGATGGACCTTCTATTGGTTTGAAAATAGGTAGCCAGTATAGCGCATACTACGTTGGCGAATGGACAAGACCAATGCTGGTTCATATGCGTGTTGGAAAAGACACAGCCTCTCTTGTCATTAATGGTCAAGAGGTTATATCCATAAACTATTTAACAGAACTGCTTTCTCTGCCAACAATGCTGGATGAAAACGGTAAAGATCAAGACTGGATAGGCTTTTATGCACACGAAGATATCTATCCAATAGAGATAGACTGCATTGGAATTTATCCATATATTGTTGCAACTGCAGTTGCCAAAAGAAGGTTCGTCTTTGGCCAGGGTGTAGACATTCCAGAAAACATTAACACATCTTATAGTGGTACTTCTGTTTTTATTGATTACTCATTTGCAGACTATACAGCAAACTATTCCTATCCAAAAATTGGCTCATGGAACCAAGGATTTAGTGATAATGCATCATTTACAAATAAGTCTCTTTCTGTACTGTCTCACCCACTTCCAGAAATAATCTTGTCATCAAGGACAGAAGAGGAACTTCTTTTAGACTGCAAGAATGTACAGTCCTCAGACACGACAGATTTTTTCTCGTTTAGACCAAACTCCTCTTGGAACTCTGTTTCTGGATACTTGTTCTTTGAAAACTTTGATTTTATAAGAACGCCAGTATCTGCTTTTTATGGCTGCTTTAGATTGCCACAGTCATCGCCTTTTGCTCAAACACTTTTTAGAATTGAAAAAGAAAACACAGGCAGTTACTTTTTAATACAATTGCTTAATAACCAAATATCTTATGTTATAAATTATAACGGTATCTCTGAAACAGTATACTCTCCTTTGGTTGCAGAACCAGGCGAACTTGTCGACATAGGTTTAAATATTCCAGCCTTTGTTTCAAGATTTGGAAACCCAGCGTCAGAATTTTTTGGATCATTATCAGATCTCAGAATGTATGTGGGTGGAGACAGGAGTGGCTCTTCAACCTTTACTGGGAAGATATATAAAGTTGGTTTATGTACAGAGCATAACTTTCAAAAAATTAGATCGCTATTTAACGAAATAGGTGTTCCAGTTTGGAATGAAGATCTCTTTGCTGTTTATCAAAATAATCAGTTAATTAATATAGATGGAGGAGTAGACACAACATCTATGCCACCGTCTGGAGGTGCTACTAACACAGCAAACGGAGCAATCTCTGGTGGAGGAGTGGTAATAATTGATGAAGATTTTCTTATTGACCATGTTGCAACTTATACTCTTTTGCCAGATACAGTTTTTGACACATACAAACTTACAGTTTCAGCAAGCGCATATTGGGAAGACCAAATCCCACTAACATACTTTGCTGAGTCAGTTCTTGATAAGCGAGGGGATCAATACTTTGACCTTGACTTTATCCAGTTTAATATTGACTATCCAATACCATCAAAAACTATAGCAATAGAAACAACTCCGCAGCCATGGACTTATGCTGACTTGGCAAACGAATATGGAGTTCCAATTCAAAGAACTTACACTTCGTTGGACAATTATTTATTTACTGGATACAATGATTATGAAGACCTAAAAAATAAGGTTTCAAAAGACTACAGATATGATACAGACGGAGCAGTTGTCAAAACTTATGTAACTTTTCAGTATACAGAGTTGGGTGCAAACCAAACTTATTTTTATTTTACAAAAACAGAAAGACCATCACGTGATGGAATTCTAATGCCTGGCTCAGACTGGATGACAACAAAGTATGAGGTTGTTGACAATATGATTATTTATCCTCCAACTGGGGTAGATTTTAATGATCTTTCTATTGTTACTCACATAGAAATAAATGTAAAAAATTCAGAGATAAATAATGTTGCAATCAAGAAACTTTCATATGCATCTCAAGCATTAAATGAATCTGATGCCAGCCCAATTGGAACAAGATTTGGAGCATCACTATATCCATATACAAAGACTGGAATCTACTATAACTTTAAAAAGAATAACCCTTTTGCAATTTATACTGGGTCATCTCCTTATCTATATCTAACTAAAACAAGTGGTATTCAATTAAAGGGAAAGTATGATCCTCTTGTAAACAGGGGCCTTGCAATTCCTATTAATGAAAGTAGGGCTGAGGGATTTAAGGTAATAGCAATGCAGATGGCTGTTAGATTTGATGGAGATTACTTCCCATATGCACCAACGCAGATATTTGAAGTACAAAGTAAGGACTCGTACATAAAGTTTTATATGGTTGCTAGTGATCCATCTGGTCGAAGAGCAAGAATTTATGCGATAGATGCAAAAACAGGCCTTGTTCAGGACGGTATAGGATTCTACTGGAATGGGAAGATAGTAAAAGAACCAGTCTTAACACTTCAAGAGTGGGGATTCCTTGGCATCAATTTTTCAAGCAGCCTAAACTTTTCATTTTTTGAAGGCGCTGTAAGACTGACTGGTCCACTACTATTTAACAGCGTCTCTTATTATCAGTCTACAAATTTACAGGAAGTTCAGAATATATCTGAAAGACCTTGGTTTAGGGTAAAGGTTTTAGGATCATTTGGACTTGACTGGGAGTTTTGGGATAGCGGATCTTTTAACTGGAATAAGGTTCTTGTTTTGTCTGAAACCAGTTATTACGGAGTAAATCCATCAGATGTTTATAAGAGTTACACTGGAACCAATAAGATTATAGTAGACGATAGTAGACCAGTTCGTTTTGGCGAGTACTCATATACCCTGTTTACAAATGTAAACTGGAGCCAGTTCGTACAAGATCCAGTATGATATGGTATACTTATGGATATGGATTCACTAATAGACCCAAAAACTGGTCAACCAATTGTAAAAAATGTTAGACGACAGGTAATTGAGAAGAATTACGACTGGGGTCTTTATGTGTATAAAAAGGCCAACGGCAAGTGGTTTACAGATGGCAACGGATCAGTTCTTAACATCCCATCAGATAAAAACGATATTTCTAGAATTGCAGAACTAAAAAAGACTGCTATGTACTACGGAGATCCAGGGGATGGTACGTGTGTTTTTGTTCCAGGACTAACAAGAGTTTCTGAAGAAGAATATTCAGAGCAAGTAGACAGACTAAAGGCAGGATTAATCCCATCACTAAATGACCTTGGTGCTGTCCAGGCAGCAAAGGACACAATTGCCAAGTATGGTGACGAGGACTAATCATGGAACATAATGAATACGAAATCGGTGCAAGGATTGATGAAGCAGCAAAGAAAGATGATACGTTTGCAAAGTCAGATCCATTTAATGGCAACTGGGAAACATTAAAAAGTTTAGATGGCTTAGACGCAAACTTTAAAAGACGTACAAGCAGAATGTCGACCAAGATGGTTGAGCCAACCACACAATATACAACCGCAGCCCTTGCTGGAAAAAGCGGTATTGATGGAGCACAGTCAAAAGAGATAAATCCAGGTCTAGTATATGTAAACGGCTATGGAATGTTTGATGTAATTACTCCACCATGGAATCTTTACGAATTAGCAAACTATTATGATACATCATTTGCAAACCACGCAGCAATTGATGCAAAGGTTGAAAACATCGTTGGACTTGGCTATGAGTTTAAGGTTTCTCCAAGAACTATGATGAGACTTGAAGCATCAGAAGACAATAGTGCAACACAAAAGGCACGAAAGAGAATTGAAAGAGCAAAAATTGAGATGCGTGATTGGCTAGAATCTCTAAATGATGATGACTCTTTTACAGCCACAATGGAAAAGGTTTACACAGATCTTCAGTCAACAGGTAATGGCTACTTAGAAATTGGAAGAACAACTCGTGGAGAAATTGGATACGTTGGACATATACCAGCAACGACAATGCGAGTAAGAAGACTAAAAGATGGATATGTTCAAATCATTGGAAATAAGATTGTTTACTTCCGTAATTTTGGAGCAAAGAATCAGAACCCGCTAACAACAGATGCTAGACCAAATGAGATAATTCACTTTAAGCAGTACTCACCTCTAAATACATTCTATGGAGTGCCAGACATTATGTCGGCTATAAACTCACTACATGGAGACTCTCTCGCTTCACAATACAATATTGACTATTTTGCAAACAAGGCAGTTCCACGATATGTTGTAACATTAAAGGGTGCAAAACTTTCTGGAGATGCAGAAGACAAGATGTTTAGATTCTTGCAAACAAGTCTCAGGGGGCAGTCCCACAGAACGCTATATATTCCACTTCCAGGTGATAGCGAAAACAACAAAGTTGAATTTAAAATGGAGCCCATCGAAGACGGGATACAGGACGGCTCATTTAAAGAGTATCGTAAACAAAACCGTGATGACATTCTGGTAGCACACCAAGTACCACTATCTAAACTTGGAGGTGGCGATTCTGGTTCTATTGCAGCAGCACTTGCACAGGATCGCACCTTTAAGGAGCAAGTTGCAAGACCAGCACAAAGACAACTTGAAAAAATGATTAACAAGATTATTCGGGAAAAGACAGACATTATTGAGTTTGTATTTAACGAGTTAACTTTAACAGATGAAATCGCACAATCTCAGATTCTTGAAAGATATGTAAAGAACCAGATCATGACTCCAAACGAGGCAAGAGTTGTTCTAGACATGCCACAGAGAGATGGCGGGGACGATGTTCTAGATCTAAGTTCTGCAGCATCAGCAGAGGCACGAACTACAAGGTCAAGAGATGCAGAAAGAACAAACAATAATTCTGACAGCACTTCAACTGTTGCTGGCAGAGCACCAAAGGGAGAGGGACGACGAACCACCTAATGTCCAATATGTCCAATATGTGATATATGTATAAAAAGGGGTTTATAATATAATGGTGAGCAATATATCTAAGGCCCATTGGAATTCAGATGGGGAAAATCTTCGTCTTTCAATGCCCTTTAACAAGGTGGACAAAGAGCGTCGCATAGTTTCAGGTTTTGCGTCATTAGACAACCTTGACAAGCAGATGGATATTGTTACATCAGAAGCATCAATGAATGCGTTTGCAAGATTCCGTGGGAACATCAGAGAAATGCATCAGCCACTAGCAGTTGGCAAGATGGTTAACTTTAAAGAAGATAAGTACTTTGATCCAGAATCAAAGAAATTTTACAAGGGTGTCTTTGTATCAGCATATGTTTCAAAGGGTGCACAAGATACATGGGAAAAAGTTCTTGATGGAACGCTAACAGGATTTTCTATTGGTGGAAGAATGAATAAGTGGGATGACGGATATGATGAAAAGTCAGACTCACAAATTAGAATTATTAAGGATTATGATTTAGTTGAGTTGAGTCTTGTAGATTCCCCAGCAAATCAGTTTGCAAATATTGTTTCAGTTGAAAAGGTTGATGGCGTAGACGTTATCAAGGCAGACTCAACAGTGCTAGAAAATGTTTTTTATGATAAGGAAAATGGAATTGTTATATCATCTGAAAACGATTCAGAAGTTAGCCCCATTACTGGAGAGCAGATGGAAAATATAGGGTTCGTTGAAAAAACGGATGATGAAAAAACAACAATGATAAAATTCTTAGTTGATAGTGCTAAAGGCATTAATACTTCTAAGATTAACAAGGAGGTACA
>JACCDS011712933.1_pt1 | contig 15144 bp, 16 predicted proteins | sample 7446441 | NCBI WGS metagenome assembly JACCDS01 (sample SAMN15323445, study PRJNA562643) | freshwater metagenome | isolation source: river surface water | place: USA:Blue River Watershed | collected 2017-08-17 | reverse complement strand
GCCAACCTGCTTGGGGAGAGTGTTAGATGTCAGCAATTATTGGTTTGGTCGTTCTGTTCATTTGCGTGTTCGGCGGTTTCGTGATCGCCGGCGGTAGCTTGGCGCCCATTATCAAAGCCACCCCATTTGAGATGTTCATTATTGGTGGTGCTGGCATCGGCGGCATGATCACGGGTAACTCTGGTGCCATTTTTAAAGGCGCATTCGCAGGTATGGGCCGCGTGATCAAAGGCCCCAAATACCACAAAGAAGACTACATCGGCATCATTGCCGTCATCTCCAAGCTGATGAAAACCTTGAAGGCTGAGGGTGCCGTGGCGATGGAATCGCACGTGGAGAACCCGGAGGCCAGTGCCATTTTTGGCGAATGTCCCAAAATGCTGAACGACCACGCGCTTGTGGGCCTGATTTGCGACACCATCCGTTTGATGGTGGTGTCTTCTGGCACTTTGAGCCCCTACGCCGTGGAAGATGTGATGACGGCATCCATCAAACATCACCACCACAGCGAGATGCAAAACGCCGACGCGATTTCCACGCTGGCAGGCGCCTTGCCTGCGTTGGGTATTGTGGCTTGCGTGTTGGGTGTGGTGAAGACGATGGGCGCGATTGACCAACCCCCCCCTGTGCTGGGTGCCTTGATTGGTGGCGCGTTGGTGGGTACGTTCTTGGGCGTGTTCTTGGCCTACGGTATTTTTGAACCCTTTGGCAGCCGCTTGAAGCAAATCATTGACGAAGACGGTGAGTGCATGAAAGTGGCTCAGCAAGTCATCATTGGCAACATGCACGGCTATCCAGTTCCACTCATCATTGAAGCCGCGCGCGTGTGTATCAACCACCACGCTCAGCCTACCTTTGGCGAACTCTTTGACGCGTTGAGGAAATAATGGCTGACGAAAAAGACGCGGCCGCCGCGCCCGAAGACGCCGAAAAAGACGCCGCAGCAGCCGCTGCGGCTGCTGCCGTCGCAGCAGAAGAAGCGGCCAAAGCCGAGGCTGAGAAAGAAGAAGCTCCTGCGCCTGTCATCATCATCAAAAAAATCATCGATGATGGCCACGGTGGTGCTCACGGTGGTGCTTGGAAGATTGCGTTGGCCGACATGATGACGGCGATGATGGCGTTCTTCTTGTTGATGTGGTTGCTCGGTGCGTCTAACGAAGACCAACGCAAAAGCATTGCAGATTACTTCAAACCCACGTCACAAAGCTTGGTGGCCATTGGCCAACTCGCTGGCTCTAATGGCGTGTTGGGCGGTCGCTCCATCATCGACCCGGATGGATTCCCATTTGCAGCCAAGCAAACTGCTTTGCTCGAACGTTTGACACCTCGCTCTGAAGGTGGCCCTAACCCCAGCACCGATCCAGGCCAAGAAAACAACAACCCCTACTCAGACCCAGACAAGCTGACGCCGGAGCAGAAGAAAGAAATTGCTCAGGCCCAAGAGAAGGCTGACTTTGACAAGCTCGAAAAAGAGATTGAGCAAAAGCTGTCGGAAAACAAAAAGTTGGGTGGTTTGAAAGACCAAGTCTCTGTCACGCGCGACAAACAAGGCTTGCGCATTGAAATCATCGACAAGGCTGACTTCGCTATGTTCCCCAGCGGTGGCACAGGCATGCAAGGCAAAGCCGCCAGTTTGATTGCCGAAATCGCAGCCTCGTTGGCCGAAATGCCCAATAAAGTGGCGATTCGCGGTCATACCGACAGCGTACCTTTCAACAACAAAGAAGGCCGTAACAACTGGTCCTTGTCGGCTGAGCGTGCCGAAGCCACGCGTGCACTGCTTGAAAAGAGCGGCATCAAAGAAAGCCGCTTTGCACGCATCGAGGGTGTGGCGGATACCGATCCGTTCAACCCCAAAGATCCGCGTGACCCGCGTAACCGTCGTATGAGTATCACGGTGCTCTACAACGACCAAGATTAAGCCAGTCTCAGGTCAAACAAAAAGGCAGCTCTTTGAGCTGCCTTTTTTATTGTTCACACTCGCAAAGCGCGTGTGCGGTATGCCGCCTTAAGCTGCAGGGCGCAGCTCGTATTTGTTGATTTTTTCAATCAAGGTTGTCCGCTGCAAGTTCAGCAACTTTGCGGTACGCGACACATTCCCCGAATTGCGGTTGAGTGCTTGTTCAATGATGCTGCGCTCAATTTGGGCCATGCGCTCTTTAAGCGATAAGCCTTCGGGTGGCAACTGAGGCATACCTTGGGCCAGCATGATGAGGCCTTCGATCTCGTTTTCTTCCTCTTCCTGAGGCGCCTGGCTCATTTCGGCCAACACCTCAGGCGGTGGCGTCATCTCAAGCTTGGCCAACAAAGGGGCTTGGGCTTGCAAATCTGCTTGTGCGGAGACCAAGCCACGGGGTAGCAATGTCGGAGGAATGGCGCGCAAGTCCAGCTCTTGACCCGCATAGAGCGTGCTGAAGCGGTCCACCAAATTGGACAGTTCACGCACATTGCCCGGCCAGGGGTAGTTTTGCAGGGCTGTCAAAAAATCGGGCTTGAAGCGAATCGGTGGTTTGCCAAAGTTGGCGCATTTTTTTGCGAAAAATGCCAACAATTCGGGGACATCTGTGTTGCGTTCACGCAACGGTGGCGTCACCATGGGCAACACATTGAGTCGGTAATACAAGTCTTCACGGAACCGACCCGCTGCAATTTCGGCTTCCAAATCGCGGTGGGTCGCGGCCACCACGCGCACATCTACCTGTACTTGGCGTGTGCCGCCAATGGGGTCGACCGTGCGTTCTTGCAGCACGCGCAGCAGTTTGACTTGCATGTCTAGTGACATGTCGCCAATTTCATCCAGGAAGATCGTGCCGCCATGGGCCAGCTCAAAGCGACCAATACGATCGGCCACAGCGCCCGTGAAAGCGCCTTTGCGGTGGCCAAACAGCTCGCTTTCTAGCAAATCTTTGGGAATCGCTGCACAGTTGATGGGCACAAAATTGGCGCCACAACGGTCTGATTGCTCGTGCAGCAGCCGAGCCAATAATTCTTTACCTGTGCCGCTCTCGCCAGTGATCATCACCGTGGCGTTGGAGTTGGCCATCGTTGCGATCAGTTGACGCAGCGTCGCCGCCGACTCGCTAGAGCCAATAAAGTGGGTCGTGGGTTTCATGTCAAAAATTCCTACACATGATTGTCATCGACTCTGGATATTCCACAAGACAGAAAAAGTATTCGTCTTGTAAGTAATTAAAGAAGCTTGCGTCGGTGCCGAATCAAGGGGGAGACCTCTCAAGGACATAGACATGAACCGCATTACCTTTTGGGCTGTGACAGCCTCCGCACTATTGTTGACCGCCTGCGCCAACACACCTCCGCCTATGCCTGCACAAGCGCGTGTGGACGACAGCGCCAACATGATCACGCCCATGACTCAAAAGCGTGAAACTTTGGTGGCCACAGGCTATGCGGTCATTAGTATTCAAAATCACCGCAACCCTGCGCAGCAGCGTTTGCTGGCGATTCGTGCTTCCAAACTTGACGCCTACCGCGCACTGACCGAACAGGTTTACGGCCAACAGCTCGACGCCAGCACCACCGTGGCTGACATGACTGTGATGAGCGATACCTTCCGCGCCCGCGTAGAAGGTGTCATTTACGGCGCAGTGTTGGTCAGCATCACCCCTGTGGGCGATGACACCTACGAAACCACCATGTCCCTGGACCGCAACGTCGTCAATGATTTGCGTGCTTTGTACATTGCAAGCCTGAGCAGCAAGCGCAACTGATTGCGTTGAAAAAGGCTTTTGACCATGTGGACTTTTTCGCGTGCTTGCCTGAGTAGCCTTGCTACGCTGACATTGGCAGGTGTCAACTTTTCTGCTTGCGCGGCTGATTTGAGCGCCCAAGAGCGTCTCAACGCCATCCGTGGAGCGATGGTGGAAGCTGCGATGAAGTCCAACACCCGTGTCAGCGCCACCAGTTGGATGGAGAGCGACGGCAAGCTGCGTGAACTCAATCGCTTCTCGTCTGAAATCAAACTGCGTGATTTGCAGGTGGCTCAATACGTGCGTGATGCAGGCCAGCAACCCAAAGCAGAGTTAGCAGTTGCCAACTCGGTAGAGGCTGTGCAGCCTGGACGTTGTGAAGCGCCGCAAGCCAAAGCCGCTTTGCGCCAAGTTATGACCGTGGGGCTTGATTTGTCTACAGGTCTGCCGCCAGCGCAGCGCTATCCGGCGCAGCAGCTCGGCTTTGCAGCTCGAAAACAGCTGTTGCAGGCCGCAGCGCGTTCTGAGCGCTGGCGTTTAATCAGCACACAGGCGCATGCCCGAACCTACGACCGTTTACAACACGGACAAGGTGAGGAACATGTGCAGTGGCATGCGCAACTCTCAGTGACGCCTGCTCCCTTGGGCGGTGTGTCGGATGACTATTCGGCTTTTGGGTTGACACTGCAGGTCAATGGCCCAGGGCAGCGTCAAGCTTGGTTTGTGGCTGAGCAAGTCGTGGTTCCGAGCTTGCCTACACAAGCCTATGGCACGCCCAAGATGGACACCGACACCAATGCCGCCATTGCACGCGCTGTCAATGCCATGGCTGAGCAGCTAGACAAACAATTGGCCTGCGAGCCACAAGCTTTCACGGTTTCTCAAACCAATGGCCGTTTGTCGCTCAATGCAGGCGCGAATGCGGGGTTGCGTGTGGGGGATAAGTTGATGATTGCAGATCCTTCTGTGCTGCCACGTCACACCATGGAGCCTGGGGCTCTTGACGCAGCTGTCTTGGCCGAAGTCAAATCGGTCACGCCGTATCAGGCCGAAATCAAACAAGTGGCTGGCCGTAAACAAAAATTCAATGGGGCCTGGGTTGCTTGGCCTTACACCTATTAAAAGATCACGGGAGAACCGACCATGAACAAGCCTATGACTTCCGTTCGCGCTGTGCTTTGCTGCATTGCATTGACTGCCCCCATGCTCGCGATGGCAACCAGCCCAGCGCCACGCGGCACCTACCAAGTGGTGTCGGGCGACACCTTGGACAAAGTGATCAAAAAAACCATGCCTGACAGCCCCTTGCGTGTCGAGATTCTGCGCAACGCGTTTGTCCAGCAAAACCCACAAGCTTTTACCAAGTCGCCTCCACGTGCTTTGATGGCAGGAGCGGTGTTGAATGTCCCTAACCATGATGACTTGCTGCGCAGCTATATGGTCCCGGGCCATGCCCCTGGCAACAGCGGCATGCATCGTGGTGGTGGCTATTCCACCGCCGATATGAACATGTCCGAGCGCAAGAACTGGGTGCGTTTCCCCTAAGGGGACACACATGAGCATCTTGGGCCCTGAAGGCGTCCACGCGGTTCCGCGTGTGGCGCCTGTTCATTTGGAGATGCGCACAGCGTATGTGGAAGCGCCTGTCGCCCGCCAATTGGGCTTGCACGACGGCCAAATTGTCCAGGCCACCGCCACGGTGGTGAATCATCAGCTCAAACTGGTCCTCAACAACCACATCTTCAACCTGCCGTTGCAGCCCTACATCAAAGAGGGCGACCTCATGCAGCTGCGTGCCCAGCTGTTGCCTGCGGGTAAGTGGGCGTTGCAGTTGCTGCATACGGGCAACTTTGCTGGCCCAGAGGCGGCCCCTGCAGGCATGCCCACACGGTTGAACACCTTGTTGTTTCAACCACCGGGCTTTGCCAATTTGTTGGCCCTGTTGCGCCCAGGCGTGTTGGAGAGTTTGATTCCACCTGTGCAAGACGCGGGCGAGATCAAAAAACGCATTGCGGCCCAACGCCTGAATATGAGCAGCTTGCAACCTCAAGCTTTGAAGCGTTTCATTCTGGGGCACACCAAGCCCACCGAAGCCAGTTTGGCCGAAGGTGAGCCGGTAGCTGACAACACCAAGGTTTTGTTGCGTTTGCTCATGGCCGAGCGAGACAGGGTTGAGGAGCAAGAAAACGTGGAGACCCACGACAGCCTCAAGCACGCCCTTGATGAGCTAGAGGCTGCCCAAGTGCAATCGGGGCAAACGGTCAACAAGGGCGATTTGCACTTTGGCTTGGTCATTCCATTTCGCGATGCCGACCCTGTGGAGCTGCATTTCGAGCAAAAAGGTAACAAGCCTGGCCAACCTAAAAACCCCTTGGTGGTCAACATGCATACCAACAGCCGTGTACTGGGTGAGGTGTGGCTCAAAACCACCATCAGCAACAACGCCCAAGTGGACTTGACGATGTGGGCCCTGCGCAAAGACGTGGCCGACTTGGCCAAGTTCAACGCCACCGAATTGACCGATGAACTTGAGGGCGCAGGTTTGCACATGGGCAGTTTTCAGGTCTACAACGCACCTAGGCCCGATGCCAAAGAAGACCATCCACCGCCAGAGCATGGCAGTTTGATTGACACCCGCGCATGACCGATAAGCACTACATGCAAGCCGTGGCGCTGGAATATGGCCGCAACAAGGCCCCCGTGCTCACCGCCAAAGGCGATGATGAGCTGGCGCGCCGTATCGTGGCGGAGGCGAAAAAGCAGGGCGTTTATGTGGCTGAAGACCCACGGCTATTGGCCATGTTGAGCCGGCTCGATGTGGGGCAAGAAATTCCAGAAGAAATGTTCACCGCCGTCGCCGTGATTTTGGCGTGGGTGTATTGGCTCAAGGGCATGCAGCCCGGGGATGAGAAGCCGAAAAAGGCTTAAGAAAGCAGGGCTTAGGCCTCTGCGTAACCACGGCCACCACGTCGGCCGCCACGGGATACCTTGCCCAAGCGGTCGTAAATCTCAACCGAGCTGGCGGGGTCTTGTACTTGCAGGCTTTGTAATGCGCCGCGGATGGCGTCAATCTTTCGAACAATCAGCACTTCGTTGCGGCGATGCATGTCGCGGCAATGTGCCATGTGCTCTTTGAAGCCATCCCATTCAGGGCCCAACGCATCAGCAGATTCAGGTCCTTGAATACCGGCTAGTTGGGCGAGCTGCTGCAATAGCTCGTTTTTCGTCGCTTGCGACGCTTCGAAGGCGTCAAGGTTTTGCACTTTCAGCTGCGCGAACTCTTGCTCGAGCATGTCCTCAAGTGTTTGCGCCAAGGCCAAGGCTTGCTCCAAGGTGGAGGCCTGGGTATCCATGGCGAGTGTGGTCATATCGGTCAAAAGACGATCAATCTCAAAGAAAGGATCAGTTGCCGATCATTTTCTCGAGGGCCACGAAGTTTTCAGCGATGCGGCGTGGGTTCACGGGGTAGTTGCCTTCCTTGATCGCCTGCTTAATTGCTTCGACTTTGGAGCGGTCAAAGTCAGGCTGTGCCATGACTTTTTGGGCGACGTTGCTCAAGCTCACTTTATCTGCTCCTGCTGAGACTGTTTTCTCTAGCGATGGTGCGAGCTCTTCTTTGGCTTGCGCTGCCGAAGGGCTTCGTTTTTCAACTTTATCGATGGCACTGCGCAGGGCAGCGTTCGATTGCGTCATACGACCATAGTTTGAAATAGCGTCATTCATGATGTTTTCACTTTCCTTAACCCGTTGTGCGGGTCAAACCTTTTTCACAACACTTCAATCGACCCCAAATTCTAGAACTTGAGCATTTTTTTGAAATATTTTTTCAATACCACTTTTCACCTCAGTTTGGCGGCATTCGGTCCAGTGATCACGCCAGAGAGTGATCGACCCGACTCGACATTTTTTAAGCGAATTTGTTCACCCAAACCCCCATCTTGCAACGCTTCCGCGCGCATTGTGATGGAAAAGCCTTGTCCTTCGCCTGCGGTGACTTGTACCTCTTGGCCACGCTTGACCAATACAGCGGTCTTCACGTCATACGAACGCAGAGGCGTGTTGGGCGTGAGGTCACGCACCAACTGCATGTTTTTTAATAACTTTGCGTCAGAAATGATTTGGTTTTCCATCCCCGCAGCTGGCATCTCAGCCTCACTGAACATGTCAGGGCTGATGACAGTGCCACGCTTGAGTAACTCTTTGGACACCAAGACCTTATGCAACACAGGTGCTGCAGGGTTGCGATTGACAGGGGCCATGGCTTGGCCTGTGTTGAGGTTCACAAAAAGCTGCCAAATAGGTTGAGCACAGCGCACGCGCACGGCGGGTTGGTTAGGAAAAGGGTGCTCAAACTGCAGGTTTTGTTGACAGCTTTGGACCTTGATCCGTGCATCTACAGGCACCACTTGCACGGGTTTGCCTTGAAAAGAGGGATGGGTTGCAGCCCATTGTTGCGCTTGTTGCTGCAAGCTTTCAAAACCAGAATCTGCCACTACCGAATCGGCCGCAAAACCAAGCTGGGCGTGGCTTAGCACGCAAACAGCTAGCCACATGCCCCAGCGCTTGAAGCGTTGGGTGTCGGCATTTTTTAGGCACGGCATTTGCGTAGTCATACGGGTAAGTGTTGATGTTTTGACATTTGTTCAGACCCAACCCTTTATGCAAGAACGAAGCCAACTTTTCCCAAGGACCGATTAAACGGAGCAGACCATGCGACTCGACCCGTCCTCTAACCCTCAGGTGAACACCACCGACGCCTCTGGCATGCCCAAGCTGCCAAGGAGTCAGCTGGCGTACGCCCGCACGGCGCCCGCCTTCACGCGCGCGCTCGCGAGCATCAACCAATCAGGCGCTTTGGCGCCCGAGGGCAGTGTGGCGGCTTGGAACACTTCGGTACGTTCTGGTCAAACCCTCACGGGCATCGTGCGCGAGCAAATGGCCGCGCGTGGTGTGAACATTTCCAACAACGAAGCCATGCGCTTGGCGCAAACCGTGGCTCGCTCCAACAACATCGCCAATCCCAACATGATCCATCCGGGTCAAAAGTTGAATTTGGACAGCCTGAATTTTTCGCTGCAACAAGCGCAAGCCGTGCAGCAAGCCATTGCAGCCAATAAGGCCGCAACTGCTGCAGCCATGACACCACCGGCGGTGACGCCAGCAGCGAACGTCAACACACTCAACACCAACACCGCCATGGGCAATGCCGCCTTGGCTGGCACAGCACAAGTGCAGTTGCTGGCTCGCTCTGATCGCAGTGGCAATGTGGTGTTGGAAAAAACCATTGATCGTGCCATTGAAAAAGGCTTCATCCCTGCGCAAGACAAACAAGCGGTGATGAACAAAATTGTTCAGCTCTCGCAAGAACACCGATTCGCCCCCGATGACTTTGCTCGCCTCACCTTGATGGAGAGTGATGGCATGAACCCCAAAGCCAGCAACAACCGATGCCACGGCATCATTCAGTTCTGTGACGGTCCAGACCGAGGTGCTGCCAGTGCAGGTTTTGGCGCCAACCCCAAAGCCATCTTGAACCACAGCGTGTTGCAGCAGCTCGACATGGTGGGCAAATACTTTGAAGACACAGGCCTTAAGAACTACGGCCCCGTTGGATTGGATGATCTGTATTTAACAGTGCTCACACCTGCTGCGCGTAGCGAAACCAGACCTAACGCAGCGCTGAACATTCCAGGCCAGCAAGCCGCTTACTTGCATGTGAATCGAGATACGCGTGCGCCCATCACGCGCAACTCCATCTTGGCGGGCTTGCATCAAAACGCCAACGAGCGATTGGGCAAAGAAGTGGTGGCGCAACAGCAACCACGCCCCACCATGCAGGCGGCTCGCCTGAGCGCCTACGCCGCGCAAGCTGCGGTGTCAGAAGTACGTTGATCACTCGGGCGTAGCGGCAAACCTTTGCCGCTTTCAGCGTCAAAACTACCGTGGCACGGCTCTTGCATTAATCGACACGAGGTCTCACAACTTGAGGCCATGTGTCAATAAACAGGAGTCTTGTTATGGACGTTTTTTCATCAGCTTTCGGAATTCACGAGCGTGCGCTAGGCGTTAGAAGCCAACGCATGGAAGTGCTGGCGCGCAACATCGCCAACGCCGACACGCCGAACTACAAAGCGCAAGACATTGACTTCAAGGCCATGCTCAAAGAGGCCAAGACTGAATATCTGACAGCCACCAACGAGAAGCACTACGCCGGTTTGCAAGAAGCTCCTGACAACGGCATGCGCTATCGCACCCCCTTTAACAGTTCATTTGACGGCAACACCGTTGAAATGAACGTCGAGCAAGCCCAATACGGTAAGGCCGCGAGCGAATACCAAGCCACCTTGCAATTCTTAGAAAACCGCATCAGCGGTCTTCGCAAAGCCATGCGCGGGGAGTAATGAACCATGCAACTCGATAACGTCTTTGGTATTGCGGGCACTGCGCTCAATGCGCAAGCCATCCGCATGAACACCACAGCCTCTAACTTGGCCAACGCCAACTCAGTGGCTGGTTCGGAAGAAGAGGCCTACCGCGGTCGCCGCCCACTGTTCAAAGCCTTGATGGAAGAGCAAATGACCCACGGCGGTGCCCAGTTTGTGGGTGGCGTCAAGGTCGACCGCATCGTCAACGACCCCGCACCCATTCGCAAAACCTGGGAGCCAGGCAACCCATTGGCTGACAAAGAAGGCTATGTCTTTCACTCCAACGTGAATGAAATGTCGGAAATGGTCGACATGATGGCCGCCTCTCGCTCGTATCAAAACAACGTCGAAGTGGTCAACACCGCTCGCCAGTTGATGATGCGCACCCTTGAAATTACCAAGACTTAATCATGGCTACGACTGCAACATCCTCACTCCCTAGTGGCATCGTCAAGTACGAAGACTATCAAGCGGAACAAAAAGCGAAGCCCATCAACACGAACATGGGGCAGACCGAGTTTTTGACACTCTTCACCACGCAGTTGAAGAACCAAAACCCGTTGGACCCTGTGAAGAACGAAGCCTTCGTGGCCCAGCTCGCACAGTTCTCGCAACTCGAAGCGACCACCGCGATGAAGACCAGCATGCAGAACTTGACCTCAAGTTTGGCCAACGATCGTTTGCTCGGTGCGACCTCTTTGATTGGTAAGACAGTGGGTGTGCCAGATGGTCCCGTAACAGTCACAGACACCACCGTTTCTCAGGGTGTCATTAATTTGCCAAGTGGGGCAGACGGCATCAAGCTGCAAGTGTTCGATGACAAAGGCATTTTGGTGCGCACGCAAGTGATGGGTGCACAGGTCGCAGGCGATGTCACTTTGGAATGGGATGGCATGAATGATGGTGGAAATCCTGCGCCCAATGGCATCTACCGTTATGTCGCCACTGTCAATCGAAACGGTGAAGTTACCAAACCTACGGTTAACACCTATGCCCAAGTGACGGGTGTGACCAGTGCAGGCACAGCTGACGGCACGATGTTGCTCGAAGTGGCCGGCGGCAAAACAGTTAATTTGACTGATGTGAAACGCGTCAGCTACTAATTTCAAGAATTCAAGAATTTCTCTCAGGAGCTAAAGCACCATGTCTTTCTATACCTCTCTCACTGGTTTGAATGCCGCCACTGCACAGTTGGGCGTCACGTCTAACAACATCGCCAACGTGAGTACCACGGGCTTTAAGCGCAGCCGTACTGACTTTGGCGATATTTTTGCGACCTCTCCCTTGCAAAAAGCATCCGCCACCATCGGTCAAGGTGTGTCTTTGAAACGCGTGACCCAAGAGTTTGGTCAAGGCAACATGATGTTCTCGTCCAACACCCTGGACTTGGCCATCAGCGGTGACGGTTTCTTCCCGCTCAAATCGCAAGACGGTTTCCAAGACATCTTTACTCGTAACGGTGTGTTCATGATGAACGACCAGTACAACGTAGTGAACCAAGCAGGCCAACGACTGATGGCAGCGTCAGTTGACTCGTCCGGTAAAGCGAACTTGAACGACATGAACGTGTTGACCATCCCGCAAAAAACCACGGGCATGGCCAAGCAAACCAGCAAAGTGTCATTGGGCTTGAACTTCCCAGCTGATGCGCCTGTGATCAAAAAAGAATTTGACCGCAACGACCCCACCACCTACAACAAGAGCACCGCCTTGACCGTGTATGACGCCGGTGGCAACTCATATTTGGCCTCGGTTTACTACGTCAAGACACAAGACGCGAGCCAAGCCTCTCCCAACAACAAATGGCAAACCTATGTGTATGTGGGTGACAAGCTGGTCAATGCTTCTTTGCAACAGGCCACCAATGACAAGGGTGAGCCAATGTACGTCAACAAGTACGGCGAACTCAAGGCCAAGAGCGACTTTAAGACGCCAGAAGAAATTGCGGAACTCAACAGTAGTTTTGCGAAGAAGACCATCAAGTTCTCATTGGATGACTTGACTGATATTCGCGTGTCTAAGCCTGCCACGGTCACAGGTGGTATGGCGACCGATTTGGGTACAGGTTCTAACGACGGCATCAACTTTGCCAACTACTTGGATATGAACAAGTCAGATTTGTTGCTCCAACAAGGCAGCAGCGAAGTGATGTATGGCTTGCGCACTGAAAACCTGAGTAGCTCCGATGAAGTGGTGGTGACCTTTGGCACAGCCGCTGCACCTGGCAAAGTGACGGTCCCCACCGTCGACTCCATTCCACCCTCTGCACTGGATGTGGTGAAGGCTTTGAATTCGGATGCGAGCTTTGCTTCGAAATACGTGGCCCAAGCAAGCACAGCCGCTGCTATTGAAAACATTGCCTATGCCGATGGCGGGGCTGTGACTGATATTGCCAGCATGTCTGTCACCATTGGTGCTAAGAACTTTGTGCTTAAAGATTTGAAGCCAGCGCAAGTGGGCTTGAATGCTTTGGCTGCTGAATTGCAACGTCGTTTGCGCGCAGAAGATGAAGGCCGAAGCGATTTGAGTGTGACGGTGGATAACCCAGACGACCCCACAACGCTTTACATCAAAGATGCGTCGGGTCGCAAAATTGAGCGTGTTGAGTTCACCGCTAAAGATGGTTTGGACTCAGCCAAGATTCCTACACTGCCCGCCACTGACGATGTCAGCTACTTGGCTGGCTTTGTGCGCGTAACAGCCATTGACCCCAACGTCAGTTCTGACGATATCTTCAACGAAATCAAGATCTCTCAAGGTAAGAGCGCCACAGTAGAGGCAGCAGAAGTTGGTACAACCAATCTCTTTGTAGTGCCTGATGCACCTGCGGCTGGTGAAGTTGCACCAGTGAGCGCATTTACAAATCCCACCAAATTTGACCGCAGCAAAGCGACTTACACATTAGAAGCAGCAGGTCCTTACAAGGTGGTGGTGGGTTCAGGCTTGAATGAAGTCACCGTCAATGGTGAGGCCACCGACACACCTGCATCTTTGGTGCAAAAACTTGAAGCCAATGAAGCGTTTTCCAATGCCTACATGGTCACACTCGATGGCAGTGACTTGGTCGTAACGGCCAAGGATCCCACCACAGCCTCGGCAACGGTGATCAAAGACAACTTGAAAATCTTCAACAGCACTGAAGAATCTATTCCTGAGTTGGCAGACGGCAACCCATCTCCATCGTCTTTTGCAGACAAGCGAAGCATTGACGAGTTGAAGAATTTGTTCACCGTCAACGTCGATAACTCAATTGAGTCGGTGACTGTCGGTTTGGATCATTTGGTGGCATCGATGGCCATGTTGCCTGAGACAGCCAGCAAAAAACTCTCAGGCACTCAAATCGCAGCCGAACTCACCAACGCCATGGCACGTGCTTATGGCGACGAAAAGCCTTTCAACTTCTCCACCGTCGGCACTGGCCCCACCTTCTTCGTGGAGTTGACCAAGGCGGACAAGCAAACCTTGACCAAGCTGCCCATTAACTTGGCAGACAAAGGAGATATGCACCCCGAAGACCTGGTGCGCGAAGTGCAAAAACAAATCGATGAGAGCGCTTTGTATGCTGGCAAGGTGACGGTGAGTTACGACACGGCCAAGCAGCAACTCATGTTCACACCGAGCGACAACGCCAAAGTGACGGTGTCTAGCGAGCGTGGCATTGAGCTGCCTGATCCACTCGTACAAGGTGTCAATGACTCTTCAGTGGGCTTGACGCTCTCGCCCACGGTGGCCACATCGCCTTACCGCCCCATGAACGATCAGCGTTATGGCATGAAGGTCGAATATGACGCAGTGAACCAATCCTTTGTCTTCAAATCGGGAACAACCGGCGACGCCTCGGGCATTTCCATCACTGGTATTCGCCCTGGTAGCTTGGCCACACAAATCTCCAAAGGTTTGGGTATGACAGGTGATGCGAATAACTACATCGTGACGCCTTCCACCATCGATGCCTTGCGTGGTGTCGAATCTAAGCCTGCTGTACTCACCGGTAACGCTTTGGCTGTGAACGTGGACAACAACTTCTCGGTTGATGCCACCAACAACCAGTTCGTGGTGTCGGTCAACGGCATCACTGGCACAGTGGTCATTCCACCCAAAGATACCTACACCATGGGTACTTTCATGGAAGCCTTGCAAAACGGCATCAATAACTTGCAAGGTCCAGCCAAGAATGGTTTGACACCTGAATCCATCAACGGCGTGAAGGTGACCTATGACCAAGCAAATAACGCCTTGAAATTCACCACGGGCACTGCCTCCACAGATTCTTATATCAAGATCACCGGCGATGCACGTTGGGGCTTGGATGGTTTGGACGCTGCCTTTGGCTCCACCACCACATGGATCAAACCCACCGCTTTCAAAGACGAAAAGGGTGCCACCGTGTACGTGGACGGCTTTGGTGAAGAAACATCCACGGCCGCTGGCTTTGAAACCTTGCCTGCTTGGTCGCCTGTTTACTTTGACAAGGGCGAACTGACCTTCGACACCGCTGGTAACTTGGTGTCACCCAAGCAAGGCGCACAGTTGGACACGGTGTACTTGCCAAACGGTAAGGGCGCTTTGACCATCAACATCGACTACTCCAAGTCCACCCAGTTTGCGTCGCCATTTGCGGTGCTGTCACAGTCGCAAGACGGCGCTCCCGAAGGTGACTTGGTCGGTTTGGCCATATCCGATGACGGCTTGGTGTCTGCCAGCTTCTCTAACGGCGCACAAAAGTCGTTGGCCAAGGTGGTGTTGGTGAACTTCTCCAACCCCACAGGCTTGCGCCAGATTGGTGACACCAACTACTACAAGACTTCCGATTCAGGCACACCCAAGTATGGTGAAGCCGGTTCTGCAGGTTTTGGCACCGTGCGCTCAGGCGCGACCGAACGTGCCAACGTGGACTTGACCCAAGAATTGGTGGACTTGATCACCGAGCAGCGTAACTTCCAAGCCAACGCCAAGGCCATGGAAACCAGCACCTCGATGACGCAAACCATCATTCAGATCCGTAACTAATC
>JACCDS011304758.1_pt1 | contig 15144 bp, 14 predicted proteins | sample 7446441 | NCBI WGS metagenome assembly JACCDS01 (sample SAMN15323445, study PRJNA562643) | freshwater metagenome | isolation source: river surface water | place: USA:Blue River Watershed | collected 2017-08-17 | reverse complement strand
CTCGCCCGCATTGTGTCTGGCGCCGCCGCTGGTGTAGAGCCGCGCATCATGGGTATTGGTCCCGTTCCAGCCTCTGAAAAAGCACTTAAAAAAGCCGGACTCACCCTCAATGACATCGGTTTGATTGAACTCAACGAAGCCTTTGCAGCGCAAAGCTTGGCGTGCATTCGTGCATGGGGACTAGCCGATAACGACCCACGTATCAATGTAAACGGTGGTGCTATTGCTCTCGGACATCCCTTGGGGATGAGCGGGGCACGTATCTTGAATTCGGCAGCATTGGATTTGCATAAACACAATAAACAATATGCCTTGGTGACCATGTGTATTGGCGTAGGACAAGGTTACGCGGTGGTCATAGAACGTTGTTAACTTAAAATTACCACCATGATTAAAAATCTTTCACAACACGACTCCATCCTCAACCACTATTTGGCGGAACTGCGCGACACCGTGATACAGAAAGATCCGTTGCGCTTCAGAACCAATCTTGAACGAATGGGTGAAATCATGGGGTATGAAATTAGCAAAACACTTGCCTACACAGCTACTGAAACACAAACACCGTTGGGTATTGCAACAACGCAAACATTAAGTGCGCAACCTGTTATTGGCACTATCCTACGTGCTGGTGTGCCCATGCACCAAGGCTTGCTGCGCGTGTTCGACCGGGCTGAAAATGCCTTTATCAGTGCATTTCGTAAACACCATAAAAACAATACGTTTGAAATTGTTTTAGAATACGCAGCTTGCCCACCACTCACCGATAAAACGCTCATCCTTTGTGATCCCATGTTGGCCACTGGTTCCTCACTTGTACTCGCTGTAAAAGCATTACTCGAAAAAGGAACGCCAACTCACGTGCATCTGGTTACCGCAATTGCAAGTGTTGAAGGACTGGCCTATGTTAAATCGCATTTGCCAATGATAAATTACACCGTATGGTGCGCAGCGGTGGACGATGAGTTAACCGCTCAATCGTATATAGTACCAGGACTCGGTGATGCTGGCGACCTGGCTTATGGTCCGAAATTATGAAGTACACCTTTAAACCAATACCGCACGAAGAAACCCAACAATTGAGTCAATTGATGCGCGATTATCTTTCGGGGCATTCGGCATTGGCGGCGTTTTATAAATACACCCCCGATTTAAAAGGATTGAACCAGGCCATTACCGAAATGCAATGGCCGCTGGAGCTGCGACGAACGTTGACTTCAGCCATGCAAGCACAAGCGGCACGCACCAACAACACGTCTGAACTTACCCTCGAAAACATCGCCGCACTTGCAGAACCAAGCACGTATACTATTACAACGGGACATCAGTTGTGTGTGTTTTCAGGACCTGTATTTTTTATCTATAAAATTGCATCGGTTATTCATGCTTGCAAGCAATTGCAAGTGTTGCATCCGGACAAAAAATTTATTCCGGTTTTTTGGATGGCGTCTGAAGACCATGATTTACCAGAAGCCAATCATTTTTTCACCAATGAAAAAATGTACCGGTGGAACACGCAGCAAACGGGCGCATTGGGACGTATGTCAACCGAAGGCCTTTCTGAACTAGCCGATGAGTTGAGCATCGACTGGCACGCGACCAGCTACGACGAGTGGCTCAAAGCTTTGTTTAAAGCCGCCTACGAGCAACATACGCAATTAGCTGATGCCACCCGTTACTTGGTAAATGCCTTGTTCGGAAAAGAAGGCGTTGTGGTGTTTGATGGTGACGATGCTACGCTGAAGCAGTTGTTGGTACCGGTAATGGAAAAAGACTTGTTTGAGCAAGTGCCTTTCCAATCAGTTGAAGCCACGGTTGCTGAACTTGAAAAAGCAGGCTACCCTGCACAAGTAAAACCGCGCCCATCTAATTTCTTTTTATTGCGGACCAATCAACGCGTACGGATTGATAAAGTAGCAGATGGGTTTGTGTTGCAAGATGGAACGGAACATTTTAGTGCCGAACAAATGCGTGAATTAATTCATGTCCATCCAGAACAATTGAGTCCGAATGTGGTATTGCGCCCAATTTACCAGCAGCTCGTATTGCCCAACATAGCGTATGTTGGTGGTCCCGGAGAACTAGCCTATTGGTTAGAATTTAAAAACATGTTTGAACAGATGCGTGTTCATTTTCCGGTATTGGTGCCACGAGCCTTTATGACGGTGGTACCTGAACGGGTGGAAGCCCGCATGAACAAAATGCAATTGCAATTAGCCGATGGGTTTAAAAAACCGTCGGACCTATTAGTGCGTTTACAAAAAGCAGCCGGCACTCAAATTTCGTTAGCAGAAGACGAAACCGACAGTGCCCGACTTTTTGAACGCTTAAAAGAAATAGCCATTCGTACCGACGCCACGTTGGTGCCGCACATTGAAGCGCGTGCCGTTCATTTTAATAAAACCCTGAAGAGCATTGAAAACAAGCTCAACAAGGCCATTCGACGTAAGATGGAAACCGAGCAAAACTGGTTGCAGCAAATGCACGCCTGCTACCTTCCTGATGAAACGCCCCAAGAGCGGCATCTTAATTTCTCAGTGTTTGTGAGGGAGTACGGACCCAAATGGCTCAACACCATTGTTGAACACGCCGACCCGCTGCTCAATGCGCACGTGTTTGTGGTGGTGGGGAATTGATAGATGAATCTTTTTGAGACTTTTATGATTTAACTTAAGCCAATTTAGGCGTTAAGTTGATTGACGTGGTTTTTATCCAATAAACTGAGTTCAAGTAATCATATTTGTACAAATGTTAAAATTATTTTATATATAATTTTAAATCTTATCTTCGTTTAAAACCACCTGTCATGATGTTAAAACGGTTAGCACCCCGTAGGGCTGCAATTCTCCCGCGTTATTCAATTCCAAAAAAACCATACCTTAATACCTTTTGCACGTAAATTCCCATCGGGCATGGTTACTGGAAGAAAACAACAAACAGAGGTGTTGGCCTCCTCCATAAATCGTTTGAATGTGCAACGAGTAATCTACCCCAACCCCACAAGCGGCACACTTTACTTAGGTGAAGAAGGCAGCGCCATACCGGTTGAAGTAAAGGTGTTTGAGGTGACAGGGCGGTTGGTAAGAACACTACACCCCAATACGCTGGTGATGGATGTATCGGATTTAGAAAATGGTATTTACCTGCTTCAAATCACTTCTCAAAACAACGAAGTGAGCACACATAAAATCATCATGAGCCGGTAATGGTTAACAGACTATTCATATACTTCACGCTTTTGTTTAGCCACCCGCTTTTTTCGCAAGGCGGGTGGCAACACAGCGTGGCGGTAACCGGTAGTACGTATAATAGTTGTTACAATGCGTTAGAAGACCCAAGCACCGGAGACATTGTATTGGCGGGTAGAAGTAAAACCGGCACATTAGGCGTGGTTTGTTTAATAGGCTTGGATTCTAACGGTACCAAACAGTGGCAAAAATTTTACGGAGAACCCGATAAATCCTTGTTTCCCTATTATGGCCAAGTATCCATTGCGCGGTGTTACGACACTTCTGGTTTTTTTGTTACAGTGCCTGTTGCAAAGCCGGGAGGCGTTTTGTTGCCAGCTGTGATAAAGTTCAACTGGAAGGGGGATTCAATTGCGTACCACGAATACAACGAAGCGGGGCCAAACGAGTTCATGGTTATTACCGATATGAGTAAGAGCGTGGATGGGGGTTATTTATTGACAGGTTTCGTTGATGGAGTAAGTGGTCAAAAGTGTATTCTTTTAAAGACAGATAAGCACGGCAACAAATTGTGGATTAAGAAATATAATCAGTTGTATAGTAATATTATCAGTGGTCGATATGTGCATCAAGATAAATCAAGTCAAAGGATAATTATTGTAGGTTCAACCGGCATCTACGGCGCCAACAATAGCGTGGTAGGACGGGGTTTGTTGTTGATAACCGATAGTTTGGGCAATGAAATAGCGCGCCCAACGTTTGGTAGTCCAGGTGTACCCATTTACTACAGTGCTTCGCAGTTCAGTGATGGCAGTATTGTGGCGTGTGGCACCTACTCAGCGTTTGTCACAGAAAACAAAACCACTTATCAAAAGTACTACGGCTACATTTGTAATTTCGACTGGGATGGGAAATTGATTTGGGAGAGGACGTATGAGGAACTTGGAACAATAAGTAGGTTCACGTTTTGTAAGATTGATAGATTAGATCATATAATGTTGATAGGGGCAACAAATGCATCTGAACTTACAGAGAATAGATTGATGTTATTTAGTTTAGACAAATTAGGCGAAATTTCAAAAATCAATACATACAAAACACATACCGATTATTTAAGTGAATATAGTTACTCATTAGTACAAACTAGGAGCAAAGGTTGGTTAATCTCTAGTTATTATACAGTGCCACAAAGCGCCCCTTTCGGCGTCGTCAAAACCGACTCCAACGGTTGCGCTTTGTCTGAAGCACAGTGTACATCTCTATTTTTAGGCATAAAGAACACAAGGTTGACAAGCAGCAAAATCTACCCCAACCCCACCAGCGGCACACTTTACCTAGGCGAAGAGGGCAGTGCCGTACCGGTTGAAGTAAAGGTGTTTGAGGTGACAGGGCGGTTGGTAAGAACACTACACCCCAATACGCTGGTGATGGATGTATCGGATTTAGAAAATGGCATTTACCTGCTAATCGTGAATCAACCAAGCGGTATACGGCAAATGCACAAAATTGTAGTTGAAAAGTAAGAGTTGATTCGTGTTTTAATTCAATCTATTTACCTGGGTTTGTATCCCACCGCTTCCTTGCCTATCTTTGCATAAAATTTAGGTTGTGAAAAAGAACAAACGGTGGATATTCCTATTAATCATTGCCTTTCCTTCTACATTTTGGCTGATACTCGAAACCAGTACAATTAACTCACGCCGTTTGCCATTTTACGGACCGAAGCAGGTCGTGTCGGTAGGTGACACGCTGTTTTACACCTTGCCACAAAATGTCATCGATTTATCAGGCGGTAATGATAAAAAAGGATTTTCAAGAATTGCCATGGTAATGCTCAAAGAATACCGCGACGATTCCTACCGCATTGCCGGCTTGTGGGAGTACATTCAATATGAAAAGAACAAACTCAAAGATATTCCCGTTTATATTCTTGGCGAACGTGCCCTGTTTGAAACCGACACCAACATGAAGGCCTTGGGCCGAGTAGAAGGGGTGAACGTTTTGGCACAATCAACCGATACCTTAAAACAAGTTTCAGACGCCTTGTTCAAACACAAACCCTATTACACGTTTCCGAGTTGCCTTGTTTTAATTGATGGCAACAACCACGTGCGCGGGTATTACGATGCGCGCTATGTAGCAGAAGTGAAACGCCTTACAGAAGAATACAAACATTTGCGTTTGCGTGAAGAAAAAAATCAAATGGTTAAGGACAATGAAATTACCAATAAGCATTAAAGCCGCCATAGCGCTATTGTTTTTGTTAGGCGCTTGCAAAAATCAACCGACCGAAAAATTAGTATTACCGGTGTATGGCGAAAAAACCAGCACCGGTACCGATACCGTTTACCACACTATCGGCAAGTTTGAATTTACCAACCAGTTTGGTGAAAAAGTGAACCGTGAAACGGTGCGCGGAAAAATTTATATCGCCGACTTTTTCTTTGCTACTTGTCAAAGTATTTGTCCGGTTATGAGCCGTCACATGAAGGATGTGCAAGCGGCATTCGCAGCCGACGATTCGGTATTAATGCTCTCACACACCGTTAATCCCATGCACGACACCGTAGAAGTGTTGCGCGCTTATGGCGAAAGCTACGGCGCCATCAAGGGCAAGTGGCACTTGCTCACCGGTTCCAAAAAAGAAATTTATGCCCTAGCAAAAAACGATTACCTCGTAAATGCCATTGAGGACGATGGCTCTGAAGAAGGCTTCCTACACAGCGAACTCATGCTCCTCATCGACACCAAGGGCCGCATCCGCGGCATGTACGACGGCACAGATAAAGCGCAAGTCGCGCGGCTAATTGAAGATGTGAGGAAAATGAAAGGAGAAAAATAATTGTTAATTGTGAGTGGTTAATGGTGAATGACCCTACGCAATTGAGTCTCTAAATAAGTCTTAAAAACAAGTTAGTTTCCCCTTCAATAATCATTCGTTTTAAGCTTTGTTTCGTTTACAAGTTCTTGGAATGGCAGTGATGATTTTTTGTAACTCAACGCAATCCTTTAGTAATTCATCTGCTTTTTTCTGGGGCAAAAGCCCACTGTCTCTTAGCAGCCTTATCCAATAGTTACTTTCAAAAGCCTCCTTTTGAGAAATGGATAATTTGTGAACGAAATCAGACTTACTCTCCGCTTGCCCTCCTTCCTCAATATTGGCTCCAATAGACGTTGCAGAGCGCAGTAGCTGTCGGGTTAGAATGTACTCTTTTTCTTTTTTTTGAAGCGCCAAGCAAACTTGCACACAGTTAAGTGCAAATGAATAGGATTTGTTTTTGATGACATTTTCTTCTTTCATTTTGAAAATTTTTCACCAAGAAACTATTCAAATCATCTGCTGTATGTCTGTGTATTTTTCAACATTTTCCCACAACTAACCATTCTTACACATTTTCAAGATTTCCCCACCATTAACAATTAACAATTAACCATTCTTACGAATTTTCAAGACCTCCCCACAATTAACCATTCTTACGAATTTTCAATGTCCCCACAATTAACCATTAACCATTAACCATTAACCATTCTTGCGAATTTTCAAGATATCACCACCATTAACCATTCTTACGAATTTTCAAGATCTCCCCACAATTAACCATTTACCATTCTTGCGAATTTTCAATGTCCCCACAATTAACCATTAACAATTCCACCGTGCATTTTGTCCAACCTATATACCATTCCTCTAAACAACGCCACTGGTTTTTTCTCCATATCGTTTTCTAAATAAATGGTGATGGCGTAATGGCCGAGTTTTTTAGATTCTGTTTCGCGTTTGGCTTCTGCTATTAATACGTCGCCGGGTAGTATGCGGGAAATGTGAGCAATGCTTGTCTCGATGCTTACTGCTTGTTGTCCACCTGCATTGCTAGCAAAGGCGAGGGCGCTATCGGCAAACGAATAGGTGATGCCGCCGTGAGCAATGCCAAAGCCGTTAACCATTTCAGGACGAACTTGCATACGCAAGCGACACGAGCCATCATCGGTAGCCAATACTTCAATGCCCAACCACTGACTAAAGGCGTCGTGTTGCATCATGTTGGCAACAATATCGGCGGGCGAGGCACTCATACCTTCGGTTTCCAAGGTGTTTCAGGAGCGTTGAGTAATTGGGTTAAGCGACGCGATAAGACAAATAAATAATCCGATAAACGGTTGAGGTACTTGTAATTTATTTCGTCCACTTTTTCGTTTTCAGCTAGCCGTATTACCGCACGTTCGGCCCTTCGGCATACACAGCGCGCAATGTGGCAATACGATACGTGCACGTGTCCGCCCGGTAACACAAACGATTTCATTGGTGGCAACAAATTTTCCATTTCATCAATGGCGTTTTCGAGTTGCGTAATATCCGATTCTTGCAATTCGGGCAATGGCATTTTGTTGGTCTCTGGGTCAGCAGCTAATTGTGCGCCGACTGTAAACAAACGGTCCTGAATAGCAATCAGCAAGTCACTGATTTTTTCTTCACCCGCTACATCGCGCAACAGCCCAATGTGTGAGTTCAATTCATCAACAGTACCATAGGCTTCAATGCGAATATGGTGTTTAGGCAAACGAGTGCCTCCTAAAAGAGACGTTTCGCCTTTATCGCCGGTTTTTGTATAAATGCGTAATGACACAGGGTAAAGTTAACGAAAAGCTGGGTTCGTGATCCTAACCGCCTTAAAGGGTTCGGCTTGTTTTTGGTAGGAGGGGCTTTCCCCGGCTGTCTTTATTAATGATAGTAGCAGCCAGCCGGGGTCAGGCCATCCGCTGTAGCCTGCAACCCCGCCCCAAGCAAAGGCAGTAGCAGCGCTGGTGGGGTCTCTCCGTTCGTGCGCAGAGCCCCACCAGCTTTTCCTTTGCTAAGGGCGGCTTTTGCAGGGCTGCCGCTTCTGTCCTTAAGCCACTGTAACGCTTTGCTTTTACACCACACAACCAATTAACTTTTTGCCATTTAGCTTATATACACCCCTTCGTTAATATTTGCATTACACTTCTGCACTCGCTTACGCTATGAAAGGGTATCTTGCAACAATGTCCGATACAGCCGATTCACAAAGCACTGTCGTTTGGAAACGCTTCAAGCGTAATAAATTGGCGTTGGGCGGCTTGTTGTTTATTGCCTTTTCAGTGCTCATTGCTGTAACGGGTTACTTGGTAGCACCCGACGAGAGTCCGTATGCCAATCGCCAAAACCCTGCGTTGCACGTGCTTTCACCGGGTACTACCGTTCAGTTTTTAAAAGTTAGAAAAAACACGGATACCGTGGTCACTGGCTTTTTTGAAAAAATGGTCTTCGGCGCTACTGATAATTACGATTACCTGCCTTGTGATAGTTTGTCGTTTTCAAAGGGTCAGTTAATAGCCGCGTATCATGAAGACGGTGTTCCGGTTATACAATCGGTTTATGCACCCGATGTATTGTTTGCGCTAAACACCGAAAAACCAACCACGTTTGAAAAAGAGGTTTATGGTTTTACCTTGCTCAACGGTGAAACCAAGCAGTTGTCATCAGAACAAGTCGAACAAACCATTCGCAAGAACAGTTTAGTAAAAAAGCGGTTCGTTTTAGGTACCGATCGTTTAGGGCGTGATTTGTTGAGCCGCATCATCATTGGTACACGCATTAGTTTAGGTGTGGGCTTGGTAGCCGTGGTGATTTCAATTCTCATCGGGGTTTTATTGGGCGCTATGGCTGGGTACTTTGGGGGACGAACCGATGCCTTTATTTCGTGGTTCATGAATGTCGTGTGGAGCATCCCGACGTTGTTGCTCGTTATTGCTATTACCTTGGTATTAGGCAAGGGCATAACACAAGTGTTTATAGCGGTTGGTTTGACCATGTGGGTAGATGTAGCGCGGTTAGTACGCGGACAAGTATTTTCACTCCGCAGCCGCGAATTCATTGAAGCCGGCAAGGTGCTGGGTTATAGCCATTCGCGCATTATCTTGCGACATATTTTACCAAATATTCTAGGACCCGTTGCTGTAATGGCCGCCAGTAATTTCGCCACTGCTATTTTAATGGAGGCCGGCTTGAGTTTCCTCGGTTTAGGGGCACAGCCGCCTATTCCGTCGTGGGGAGAAATCACCTCAGCCCACCACGGATATATTTTGATGGACAAAGCCTACCTCGCTTTTCTTCCCGGCATGGCCATTATGTTGTTGGTGCTCGCCTTTATGTTGGTCGGCAATGGCCTCAGAGACGCCATGGATGCCCGCTCGGCGGACACGAAGTAAGTGGACGTCAACGACTCAACGCTCAATTAATTCGGACGCAAAGTCCGCTGAGGAGCAACCCAATAAGCAGAAAGAATTTGGTTCTCGACTATGCTCGTGACTTTCGCTTCAGGGCACAAGCGCGAAGTCAAGATAAACGCACTCTCAATTCTCAATTTTCAATTTTTAGAGGGCGCAAAGGACACGAAGGCGCAAAGGACACGAAGGCGCAAAGGCCGCGGAGGTGCAAAGGCCGCGAAGTCTAGATAAACGCACTCTCAACTCACAACTTTCAATTTTCAATTTTTAGGGGGCGCAAAGGACACGAAGGCGCAAAGGCCGCGGAGGTGCAAAGGCCACGGAGGTGCAAAGGCCGCGAAGTCTAGATAGACCCATTCTCAATTCTCAACTTTCAATTTTCAATTTTAATAGGGCGCAACCCTTCAAGCAGAAAGTGATTGGTGAATGAAAATGCTCGTGACTTTCGCTTCAGGGTGACAACGCGAAGAAGCAAAGGCCGCGAAGTCTAGATAAACCCATTCTCAATTCTCAACTCTCCACTCTCAATTCGAAGCGTATATATTGTTAACGCATTAACCATTTACAATTCACCTTTAACAATTAAAAATCCACCCTTAAATCAACTTCCTCTCTCCCTCAAACCCCGGATCATCGGGTAAATTGGGTTGTTTGGAGGCTTGCACGGCGAGTTGGTCGCAACGGTTGTTTTCGGCATTATCGGCATGGCCTTTCACCCATACAAACGAATGGATTTTGGGGTTGTATACGCGTAAAAACCGCAGCCAGAGGTCCACATTGGCTTTTTTCTCAAAATTGGTCCTGCGCCAGCGTTGAATCCATTTTAAGTTGATGGCATCAACCACGTAGCGGCTATCAGAATAGACCACAACGGGAATGTCCCTGTTTTTAATCTGTTCTAGGGCAACAATGACACCCAAAAGTTCCATGCGGTTGTTGGTGGTGCGGCGGTACCCACCGAAAAATTCCTTGCGCAGGGTGCCAAATTTCATCACAATGCCAAAGCCACCCGGACCCGGATTGCCACTGGCGGCCCCATCGGTATATATTTCTATGGTTTCTGCCACGGTTGCAAAGCTATCATTTTGCCCTCAGTAAATAAGTACCTATATTCGTGTTTCAAAATTTAGAGATCATGTCAGTATTAGTAAATAAAAACTCAAAGGTCATCGTACAGGGTTTTACCGGTGGTGAAGGAACTTTCCATGCCACTCAAATGATTGAATATGGAACCAATGTGGTTGGTGGTGTAACACCTGGTAAAGGGGGGACGCAACACCTCGATCGTCCAGTTTTTAATACAGTAGCTGACGCGGTTAAACAAACCGGCGCCGATGTGTCTATCATTTTCGTTCCAGCTGCTTTTGCAGCAGATGCGATCATGGAAGCGGCTGACGCGGGCATTAAAGTGGTTGTTTGTATTACCGAAGGCATTCCTGTTAAGGACATGATCTACGCTAAAGAATACATCAAGAACAAAACGTGTCGCCTCATTGGTCCGAATTGCCCGGGTGTTATCACCGCAGGTGAAGCCAAGGTGGGCATTATGCCAGGCTTCGTGTTCAAAAAAGGAACTGTGGGCATCGTTTCAAAAAGTGGTACCCTCACCTACGAAGCCGCGGATCAAATTGCTAAGGCAGGTCTTGGTGTAACCACCGCTATTGGTATTGGTGGCGACCCTATCATCGGTACACCGACAAAAGAAGCGGTTGAATTGTTGATGAACGACCCAGATACCGAAGCGATTGTGATGATTGGTGAAATCGGAGGTAGCTACGAAGCGGACGCTGCGCGTTGGATCAAGGCCAATGGCAATAAAAAACCAGTGGTAGGCTTTATCGCTGGACAAACTGCACCAAAAGGCCGTACCATGGGTCACGCTGGTGCTATCGTTGGTGGCGCAGAAGACACTGCTCAAGCAAAAATGCAAATCATGCGCGAATGTGGTATTCACGTCTGCGAGAGTCCAGCTGAAATTGGTAAAACCATGGCTGCTGTGCTCAAAGGGATCAACGCAACCGCCTAATTTTATTAGATACTAAGCAGAAAACCACTCAGAAATGGGTGGTTTTTTCTTTTAGGGTAACACTGAAAGCGCTCTTAAAGGTGAAATAATTTGATAATCGGTCATTTTTTCTTGTTTTCGGTTTTGGAATAATGTAAATTTAAGTTTACTAAAAGAGCCACTAACATGAAGACAATCCAACTACTCTTTCTTTTTGCGTTTATTTCTTTAAAAGGATTAGCGCAATGTTTACCCGGGTGTTACACCTATTCGCAGTCTGCTATTACTTATTCGCAGTTCCCTACGGGTGGAACCAATATTATTTCCCAACTATCACCCACTATTGATGATGGTATTACTTCGGCGCTACCTATTGGTTTCAACTTCAAATACTATTGCACGACTTATACCGCTGTTCTAATTTGTTCGAACGGCTTTATTCAAATGGATATGGGCTCGCCTCCTAGTTTATCCTTTGCCAATCCTTCGCAAGCCTTTCCAGATGTCAATTCTCCGAATGGCATCATCGCACTCAATATGAATGATTTTGACCCCAACATGGGTGGTTCAATTACCTACACAACTATTGGTACGGCTCCCAATAGAATGTTCGTGGTAACGTATAGCCAAGTGCCCATCTGGAGTTACAATTCCAGCATCAACTCAGGACAAATTGTTTTGTATGAAACTTCTGATAGAATTGAAATTCACTCTGCTAGTATTAATTCTGCTGGTACCAATATTTACACGGGGACCCAAGGCATTGAAAATCAAACAGGCACTTTAGGTTCAACGGTTAGTGGTCGCAGTAATTCAACGTTTCAAGTGAGCACGCCAGATGCGTATCGCTGGACCCCTATTACTACCTACACGCCAGCACCATTAACGGGCACAATTACGGGCCCTTCGTCTGTTTGTATCGGCTCAAATGCGAGTTATTCGTTAGCTACGCCATCAGCAACGCAAACATTTAGCTGGTCGTTGCCAGGCGGCTGGAGCGGTGGTACTAGCACCACCAACGCCATAGCCATACCAACGGTTGGTTTCAGTGGATCAATTTCTGTAATGGCTACTTATACCTGCGGAAACTCCAATGCTATTACTTATTCGGTTACAAGCTTGAACTTGCCGTTCATTTCGTTGACAAGTATTTTACCATCGACAATTTGTGCGGGTGAAGTTTCAACTATAACAGTTAATGGCGGTGCCACGTACACTTTACAACCTGGGGCGCTGCCCGTAAGCAATGTCTTTACCATATCGCCAGCGCCGGGTGTAATACAACTCTCTATTTATGGCACTGGCAGCAATGGCTGCGATTCGCCTAACCCCGCAACCACCACCATAGTGGTGAATAGCAACCCGGTTGTTTCAGCGAGCTCTGGCTCTATTTGTCTGGGCGGTTCTTATACGATTCAGGCGGGCGGTGCAACCAATTATACCTACTCCACCACGTTCCCTACCATGTCGCCTGCTGCAGTTGGCGTTTATAGTTATAATGTGATTGGCTCTTTTACAACCAATTGCGTCGATACAGCCTATGGTACTTTAACGGTGAACCCGAATCCTACCGTTACCGTGGCAGCCAACCGCACTTCTATCTGTGCAAAGGAATCGGTGAGCCTCACGGCTTCGGGAGCTTCTACCTATAGCTGGAGCAACGGGGTTAGTACTCCTTCGCAAACGTTGAGTTTAACAACCAATACCACTTTATCAATTGTGGGCACGAATTCAGCGGGCTGCTCTGCCACTAATTCGATTAGCATAACAGTAAAAGCATGCACAGGCATCGATGAGCAATCAGGAAGCGTGGTGCAACTGGTGCCTAATCCAACGCACGGCTCGGTAAATTATGCGTTGACTGGCGATTATAAAAACTGTGTTTTAACCTTATTCGACGCTCAAGGCAAATTGTTACAAACGATTAAACCAACGGCGAGCGAAGGGGTATTAGAGGTTGAGTCACTACCGAGTGGCCTCTATTATTTGCAATTAAAGGATGGTGAGGCTGTGAAAACAGTAAAACTCATTAAAGAGTAATAACGCTACCAAGCTTGAGAAACGGGAATCCTTGATTCCCGTTTTTTTTTGCTATGTGTGCGATTCCGATTCTTTTTTTTGGGACATCATGCCAAACATCATTACCAACGCTGAAAGTAAGATCACTTGCATCACTAATGATTTGTTAAATAACACGAGTTGATCACCGGGCTCAATGGAAAGAAATAATAAAATGGTGATGAGTCCACGCGGTGCAATAGGTAAGTAGGTTGTCATGGGAAGTTTTAATAGGCGCAGGTGAATGGCGCGAATAACAAACAAGCCAACGGTAATACCAACTGACCAAGAGAGGGTGCGGGTGTTCAACAGGTCGCTGGTTTCTAATAAGAAGCCAAACAGTATGAAGAACAGCGAACGCACTAAAAAGGCGCCCTCTACTAGTATATCATGCAGTTTGTGCACTTGCTCCTTGAGTGGCTGTAAATTGACCTGTTGCAAAAATGGCAATTGCTGAAGCGAAAGGAGATTGCCTAAAAATAGGCCAAAGAGCAGAATGAAAATGAGTCCCGGTAAATGATAAATTTTACAAACCGAATAAATAAGTATGACGATGAGTAATATGGGAATGTAACGGATAGGGTGTTTGATGCGATTAAGCATCATGGCGAGGAAGATGGTAGCTACAATGGAAATAACCACCATAATTAAAATGTGTAAGAAAAAAGTTAGTCCTGTTGCCCATTCAAACGTAGTATTCAATGCCAAAAAATTGAAGAACAAAACGCCTACAATGTCAGAAAAACTGCTTTCATAAGTGATAAACTCCCTAGTTGTCGCTGATAGCGAGCGGGCAGTGGGTATTGCAATGGCACTGCTGATAATACAGAGAGGTAGGCTGTTCACCAGGTTAATGCGTTGATTGTTCCACCCGTAATAGGTCAATACCAAGGTGATGCCGGCTGCGAGCACCAACATTGGCAATAAGGCCATGATAAAAGCATTGCGAATCATTTTTCGCTTGCTCTTTTTTAGCTCTAATTCCAATGAGCCTTCCAATACAATGAGTATAAGTCCAATTGTGCCCAATATAGGCAAGGCAGGGTTGAGGTCTGGTAGATCAAAGTGAAGCACCTTGGTAATTTGTTGGCAGGTCCAGCCCAACAACAACAACAGTACAACTGAAGGTATTCTTGTTTTGGGTGCAGTGAAATCAAATAGATACGCTACCAACAACAATACGCAAAGGGTTATAATAATAGCGGAGGTCATGACGAGAAGAGAATATACGAAATAATTTCGAATTTTGCAAATAGGCGTCCGAGTTGGCCGAGTAATAGGCCTATTGACAAAGACTTAGGGCTCAGTAGCAGGCATTCGCTACTAGCAAGTGTCGGCAGAAGCTTAGTGTTTGCCCGTTGAGCCGAAGCCGCCTTCACCGCGTTCGCTATCGCTGAGTTGTTCTGCAGCTACCCAATCAACTTGGGCATAGGTGGCTACGACTAATTGCGCAACGCGCTCACCGTTTTCAATAACAAAGGGCGTGTTCGAAAGGTTCACCAACAATACGCCCACTTCGCCTCTGTAATCGGCGTCAATAGTGCCGGGTGAATTCAAAACAGTTATGCCGTGTTTAAATGCGAGGCCACTGCGTGGACGAACTTGGGCTTCATACCCTGCGGGTAGCTCGATGTATAGTCCAGTCGG
>JACCDS010944936.1_pt1 | contig 15144 bp, 14 predicted proteins | sample 7446441 | NCBI WGS metagenome assembly JACCDS01 (sample SAMN15323445, study PRJNA562643) | freshwater metagenome | isolation source: river surface water | place: USA:Blue River Watershed | collected 2017-08-17 | reverse complement strand
GAACCGGTCGGCCCGGTGACCAGCACCATGCCGTAGGGCTCGGCGGCCAGTCGCCGGATGCGTGCCATGATGTCGGCGTCAAAGCCCATGGCATCGAGCGACAGGCCCTTCAAGTGGTCGGTAAGCGCCTGCTTGTCGAGCACCCGCAGCACGGCATCCTCGCCCCAGATGCTGGGCATGATCGAAACGCGGATATCGATTTCCCGCCCCTGCCAGTTGACCTTGAAGCGGCCGTCCTGCGGCACCCGACGCTCCGAGATGTCGAGGTCGGAGAGGACCTTGATCCGCGAGATCATCTGTTCGGCCGTATCGCAGCCGTCGATCGAGCCGGCGAAATTGAGCACGCCGTCGATGCGATACTTGATGACCAACCCGCGCGCATTGGACTCGATATGGATGTCGCTGGCCTCGGCCTTGAGGCCGTCGTGCAAGGTCGAGCGCACCAGCCGCACGACGGCGCTACCGTCCTCGGAAATACGCTGCAGCGAAAGGTCCTCGGCATCGGAGCCGATTGCCATCACCGCCTCCTCGCCCCCCAGGCTCGAATCCAGCGTGCGTACCCGCGATTCCTCGCGGGCCAGGAAAGCGGCAATGCTGCCCGGCGTCGCCAGTTGCCAGACGATCGGCTTGCCCAGCGGGACCAGGGACTCCAGCCAGTCGCGCAGCTGCCCATCCAGCGGGTCGGCGGCAGCAACCAGATAGCCGTCGTCATTCTCCAGAATCAAGGCCTGGCGGCGGACGAACTCCCCGAAAGGTGCGATGGAAAGGGCCAAGGGATGTATGGAAAGTGTCGCCAACGATGCGGCCGTCAGCCCGAAAGCCTCGGCCAGCCGTTCGGCAGCAGCCTCCTCGCCCAGCCCGAAATCCGCCTGCAGCGCAGCCAGCGCCGCCGGCAAACCGCCCTCGGCAGCGGCCCGGCGGGCATGGGCGACCAGGCTCGCGCGATCCAGATGATCGAGAATGACGCGCTCTTCAACCAGCGTGTTCATGGGCGCCTCCTACTGGAAATTGCCGGCCAGCTCGAAAATCGGCATGTAGAGCAGGAGCACGATGCCGCCGATGACACCGCCGATGAAAGTCATCAGCAGCGGTTCGAAGAGCCGGGTAAAGGTATCGACGAGGCGGTTGATTTCCTCATCGTAAAAAGTAGCCACCGATTCGAGCATGTCGCCAAGCTGGCCGCTGCGCTCACCCACGGCGATCATGCGCAGGGCAACCGGTGTCGTCAGGCCACCGGCTTCCACCGCCCGCGAAAATGGCTGCCCCTGCTCGATGTCGACCACCGCCTGCCGCAGGCCGTCGCGCAGGGCGGCGGGCAGAATGTCGGCAACCATGCCGAGCGTGGTCTTGAGCGGAATGCCGGCGCGCAGCAGCATGCCGGAGGTGCGGTAGAAGCGGGCCAGGTAGACCAGCCGGATACGCTCGCCAAGGGCGGGAAAGCGCCAGGCCGTGCGGGCCAGGGCGGCACGAACCGGCGGCAGCGAGAGCAGGCTGGCGATGGCCAGCCCGGCGACGGCCAGGCCGATGAGCAGTTCCAGGGCGTGGCCGTTGATGAAGCCGCCCCAGGCGAAAAGCAGGCTGGACAAACCTTCCGGCTCGCGGCCGGTGTCGGCGAAGACCAGCGAAAAACGCGGCACGACATAACCGAGCAGGAAAAGGGTAACCAGGGTGCCCACCGACATCAGCATCGCCGGATAAATGGCGGCGCTGACGATCTTCTTCTTCAATTCCGCCAGCTTTTCGTGGAATACGAGATAACGCTGCAGCGCTTCCGGCATGTCGCCCGTGCGCTCGCTGGCCTTCACCGTCGCCACGTAAAGCTCGGGAAAGGCCTCGGGGTGGCGCTGGAGCGCCGCCGACAACGAAAGCCCCTCGCGCAAGTGGCCGAGGAGGCGTTCCAGCACCTGTGCCGTTACCGACCCCTTATCCTGCGTAGCCAGGGTTTCCAGGCCTTCGACCACGGTCAGGCCGGCCTGCAGCAGGGCGAGAAGCTGGCGCGTGAACAGCGGCAACGGAAACTTGCCGCCGGTTGCGCGCCGCTCCCCCAGGCTTTTCAGCGATACCACGACACCGCCAGCCAGAGCCGGTGCAGCGGCTACCTGTTCGGCCGAATCCGCAGCTACCCGAAACCGGGAGATGCCGCGGCCGGGAAAGACAGCAGTGACTTCGAACTCCATCGTGGCGGCGCTCACCAGTTGGTGATATCGGCGTTTTCTTCCTCGCCGCCGGGCTTGCCGTCCTTGCCGTAGGAGAAGAGGTCGAACTCGCCGTGTTCGCCAGGCTGGCGATACTGGTAGGCATTGCCCCAGGGATCGGCCGGCACATCCTTCTTCAGGTAGGGCCCCTGCCAACGCTTCTCGCCGCCGGGATTCTTCATCAGCGAAGCCAGGCCCTGCTCAGCGTTGGGATAGCGCCCGACGTCAAGGCGGAACTGGTCGAGCGCCTTTTCCAGCGCGTCGATCTGGGCACGCGCCGCCTTCACCTCGGATTTGCCGATCTGCGAGAAATACTTGGGTCCGACGTAACCGGCCAGCAGGCCGATGATGACCATGACCACCAGCAGTTCGAGCAGCGTAAAGCCGCGCTGCAGCGAGCGGGAAAAAGGGGAACGGGGAGCAGAAGCGGAAGACGGCACGGAGGAATCCGTTGAAGGTTGCAGAAGAGTCCCATCGTATGCATTCCGCGTTACAGGACCGTTACGCAGCTCAGCGCTCGGGCGTCTCGGCTGGCGCCGCCTGAATGCCAGCCACAGCACCAGAGCCGCCTCCTGCATGGGTGAATTGCCAGCCCTGGTAGCTGGCGGCGCTCTCGAACCCTTCCTGTTGTGCGCCAAAGCCGGCTACCTTGATCGGCTTGCCAGGGGCCCGGCTGGCAATGCCGGAAATACGTCCTTGCAGGCGAAGCAGTTCCCAGTCCATGCTGTTGGTCATCGGGTCTCGATAGAGCCGGCGCAGGTGGTGCACGGGCATCGGGAAACGCTTGTCCTGCAGCAGATCCTCCAGCTTCTGCGGATACTCGCGCACGCCGTTCGGCCCCTTGTCGTAATAGCTGGCAATGGCGCGGCGATACTCCTCGCCGATGAAAAGCAGCTCCCTTTCCTTATCCCGCCGGCTTTCCAGCGACCACAATGCCCCCGTACCGGCCAGGGCGATGCCGGCCAGGGCAACCGCAAACAGCAGCCCCAGATAAGTCACGCCGCACTGCCGGCGGCGGCCAGCGATCACCATGTCGTGTAGTCGGATCCGTCGAGCCCCTGCCCTTCGGCCCCGCTTTTCACATCCCATACCCGGCGCGAACCCGGCTCGTCGGGCGGCGGCACCAGCACCCACGTATCGACGGCCTCGGTCAGCGGGTCCAGCGGCAGCTTGCGCAGATAGCGGCGGGTAACCAGTTCCTCCAGATTTTCCGGATAACGCCCGTTGTCGCCCTGGAATTTGTCGATGGCCTCGCGCATGACAGCCAGCGATTCCTTCAGCGTCACCTCGCGCGCCCGGTCCAGATGCTGGAAATAGCGCGGCAGGGCAATGGTGAGCAAGGTAGCGATGACTGCCATGACCACCAATAATTCGATCAGCGTAAAACCGCCGCGCCGGGTCATGCTCACCACTCCCGGTACGGGATGCCGTTCATGCCGGTTCCCGTCGACAAGGAATAGACGTCATAGACATCCGCTCCCTCCGCCGGCACATCCGGCGGGCTGGCGTAGCTGCGCTTGCCCCAGCTCTGGGCGGGGCTCAAGGTCGTATCGCCGTTGAGCGGGTCGCGCGGCAAGCGGCGCAGCAGATAGATCTTCGGATGAGCCGGATCCTGGATATTGGCCACGCCCTGGACCAGGTCCTCCAGGCGCCGCGGATAGCCGCTCTCGTCGCTCTTCTTCTCCACCTTGCCCTCGTCCGCGGCCTTCTTGTAGGCGTCGATGCCGGCACGTATCTCGCGCAGCGCGGCGCGCAGCTCGCTTTCCTTCTGCCGCTTGGCATTGGTTTCCAGCAAGGGCACGGCGACCAGGGCCAGGGTGCCGACAATCGCCACGCTGACCACCAGTTCGATCAGCGAAAAACCCCGCTCCCCCGGATATCTCATGGAGAAACGAACTTGATGGCATGGCTTGCCGCAACGCCCGGGATCGCCTCGCCATTGTCGGCAATCGCCCCCACCACCGCGACCCGTGTCTCGCCCCTGGCCCCGGCCAGTGCGCGCAGGCGAAGCGTACCGCCGCCCGGATCGACATGTACCGTCAGCCGTCCGCTACCGCTGGCGGCCGGTGCCACGGCCTCGATCAGCGCCGGATCGAAACTGATATCGACGCTGGCCCCACCGACCAGGCCGGGAATGAGCAGGTTCAGGGCGATGTCGCTGCCGCCGACCGCTTCGCCCGGCCCCTGTATCTGCATGCCTTCCGGCGCCCCTGGTGCCTCCTCGGGCGGCCTCGCCACGGCCTCCGCGACAACCGCTTCCCGCGCTGCGGCGCCCGTCCCCTTGGAACTCAGCGCCAGGGATTTCGGCCCCTGCGTGCGAACAGCCAGCGACGGCGCACCGACGGCAGCTTCGGTACCGGAACCGATTGCCGGCGACCCGAACTCCGGACGCGTCACGTTGCGCATGATGCGCGGGGTGATCAGCAGCATGATCTCGGTCTTCGACGAAGTATCGCGCTGGCTGCCGAACAGGCGGCCGATGATCGGCACCTCGCCGAAGCCCGGGATGTGGCTGGTGCTCTTGCGTTCCTCATCGCTGATCAGGCCGGCCAGCACCTGCGTTTCGCCATTCTTCAGGCGCAACACCGTGCTCGCGCTGCGCGTGCCGACCTGGTAGGCCAGCGAACTGGACGGGCCGGTCACTTCCTTGACGATGCTGCTCACCTCCAGGCCGACCTTGATCGACACCTCGTCGTCGAGCGACACATTGGGCTCGACATCGAGCTTGAGGCCGACATCGAGGTAATTGACCGAGGCCGAAACACCGACGTTGGCCGTCGAGGTGGTGGTGAATACCGGCAGTTTCTCACCGATGTGGATCTTGGCCTTTTCCTTGTTCTTAACCCGGATACGCGGATTGGCCAGCACATTGGTATCGCCGTTCTGGCCCTTGATGTTGAGGGTCAGGCCGGGATTGGCGACGAAGCTGGTCAAGCCGCTGCGGTTTTTCAGGCTCATGTAGCCGGCCGCCAGCGAACCGCCGGGCGTCGTCACGCTCTGGGTAACGCCATTGACGATGGTGGTCGTCGTGGCCTGATTCTGCAGCAGGCCATAGCCCACCGAATCCGGCCAATCCACGCCCAGTTCCATCAAGCGGCTGCGCGTCACCTCCAGCACCTCGACCTCCAGCATCACCTCGGGCTCGGCCAGGTCGAGCGAATCGATCAGGCGCTCGACCAGGCGGATGGCGTCCGGCGTGTCCTTGACGATCAGCAGGTTCAGTTTCTCGTCGGCAAAGACATCCTTGCTCTTGGCCACCGTCTTGACCAGGTTCTGGGCCTGCTTCACATCGGTATTGGCCAGGTAGAAACTGCGCACCACCAACTCCTGATACTCCTTGGCCTTGGCCGGCGTGTTGGGGTAGATCAGGAAGCTGTTGTCGTTCAGTTGGCGCTTCTCGAGCTGGTTGGTGCTCAGGATCAGCTTGATGATGTCCTCGAGCGGGCTGTTGCGCACGAAGAGGGTGACCTTGCCATCGCCCTTGACGTCCTTGTCGAATACGAAATTGAGCCCCGAAGAACGGGAGAGCACCTCGAACACCGATTTCAGGGTCGCATCGCGAAATTCCAGCGCCACCGGCTTGGCGAGCGCTGCCTTGACCGCTGGATTGGCAGCCGGCATCTGTTCCTTGGCACGCTGCTCGTCGATGCGCCGTTGCAACTCGCGGGCGTCGCCGTTGACCGGATCCTGGTTGCGCACGGTGCGGACCAGGCGCTCGGCGGCCAGCAGATCGCCCTTCTGCAGAACCTGTGCTGCCTGCTGCAACAAGCCCCGATTGCGGCGGTCGGCGGCAATTTGCTGCAAACCCTGGTTGGCCCGGGCATTGACCGGGTCGACACGCAGCACGGCCACGTAATAAGCCTCGGCGGCATCCAGTTGCCCGCCCTGCCGCTGGCGCTCGGCGCTGCGCAGGTAGTCTTCCACCGTATCGCCCTTCTGGCGGACCAGGGTAGCCTTCATCTCCGCATCCCGCGGCCGATCCCGCACCGCCTCTTCCAGGGAGGCTATACCCTGCTCGCGTCGCCCTTCGGCAATGGCGTTCATGCCCTCCCGAAAAGCCGGGTGGGAACACCCACCGAGCAGCGCAACAGCCAGCAGCAACAGCGACCCGCCCTCAACCCGGCGCAGCGATTTCATCGACATCGAACTTATCCAGATGGAAAGTCTTGCATCGTATGAAGGCCCCGTTACAGTGGTGTTAAGCCCATGCCATGAGAAAGCTTCGGCAAGGGTCGGGCAACAAAAAAAACGACAGGATGGCCGGCATTGCCGAACATCCTGTCGCCTTGACAGCCCGGGCTGGCCGGGAGAAATATCAGCCGCGGCTGCGGCGGCGGGCGATACCGCCCATCAGGCCGAGACCGGCGAGCAGCATGGCGTACTGCTCCGGCTCCGGTACGGCAGCCGTCATCGTCAGGTTATCGAATACGACGCCATCGCCGCTCAAGGTCATGCGGGCGATACCGGCACCTTCGCTGACGAAGCCGAAGCTCTGGAAAGCGTTGTAGGCAGTGCTACCGAAGGGCGAGAAAATGAACTTGGTGGACTTGATCAGATTGTCTGCGCTGTCGTAGTAACGGGCCGTCAGCAAGGCGGAACCATCGACATCCTCGTCATAAATACTGTAGTCGAAGGCAACACCCTGGGTGGGCTGGGCGAAACTGAGATTCAGCGTCATGCTGTCCATTTTGTCGAAGGAGACGAAGTGATTGCCGACACCCCAGGCACCGTTTTCACTCAGGTCGGCCATATTCTGGCCGATCGTGAACTGGTCGCTCGAGGTGAAGGTGACGCCACCGATATTCAGCGAGCCGCCATTGACGACATAGCCGTCGAAGCTCTCGAAATCGATGACGGTCTGCGGCCCCGGCACGTCGTTACGGTCGACGATAACGGCAGCCTGAACCGAGAAGGCAGATGCGGCGAGCAAGGCGCCGGCGATCAGATTCAGTTTGAACATGATGTTCTCCAATGCCCCCCAGCGCCAGCCGGGGGGTAGGTTGATGAGGGATCAGGCGCCGATGATGCCGCCGTCGTTCTTGGTAATGACCACCACGCTGGAGCGCGGACGCCCCCCCGGCAACGGGGTGCCGTCGGCACGGGTTGCCCACTGGCTGGCCGGCCAGTTGGAGAACTGGGTCGGATTAGCGGCCGTGGCGTCTTCACCCGGATGCTGGACGCCGACGAACAGGGTCTTGCCATCCGGCGTCATGGTGATGCCGGTGACTTCGCACTTGTTCGGGCCGGTCAGGAAGCGCTTGAACTGCTTGGTCGCCGGATCGGCACAGGAAAGGCTGTTGGCACCGATATTGACCCAGTCGCCCGAGGCATCGCCGACCTGGTCGGTCTGCACCCACAGGCGGCCGAACCAGTCGAACCACAGGCCGTCCGGCGCACCGAAATCGCAGCTACCGTCGGCGCCGTTGATGTCGCCCTTGTAGTCGTTGGTCGGCTTGGCGACCTTGGTGGTGTTGCTGTCACCGGCCTGAACGAAGATGTCCCAGGTGAAGGTGGTGGCCAGCACCGACTTGTCGTCCTCACGCCAGCGGATGATGTGGCCGTAGATGTTGTCCTGGCGCGGGTTGGCGGCATCGACTGCCGGGCGGGCGGAGGCTGCGGTGGTCGAACCGTCGGCCTTGTTCGACGACGGCGTGGTGCTGCTGCCACGGCGGTTGTTGTTGGTCAGCGTGCAGTAGACCTCGATGTCGTCGTTGCCATTGATGCGCGGACGGGCGCCGGTCCATTCCGGGCGGTCCATCATCGTCGCGCCCACGGCATCGGCCGCCATGCGGGTCTTGATCAGGATCTTGGCCTGCACGTCGGCATCGTCGGCACCGGCAAAGTTCGGGTTGTCGCGCAGGGCCACACCATCCAGACCCACGCTGTCCGGCGTCAGCGGCAGCCAGACGCCCGTCATACTGGCATCGAAACGGGCAACATACAGCGTACCCTGGTCGAGCAGATTACGGTTGGCAGCACGGTTGCCCGGGTTGTACTTGTCGGCGCAGACGAACTTGTAGATGTATTCATTGCGCTCGTCGTCACCCATGTAGAAGGCCAGGTGATTGGCGCGGTCCACCACGTACTGGGCGCTTTCGTGCTTGATGCGGCCGAGCGCGGTGCGCTTGACCGGCACGCTCTTCGGGTCGGTCGGATCAACCTCGACCACCCAGCCGAAATGGTTGGTTTCATTCGGATTCACCGCCAGGTCGAAGCGCGGATCGACGGTATGCCAGCGATAACCAAAGCCGCTGGCGGTAACGCCGTAGCGGTTGTACAGCTTGCCGGTTTCGGTGGTGCTGGCCGGCAGGGCGGCGTTGGCGCCGAAGTTGCCGTTCCAGTTTTCCTCGCAGGTCAGGTAGGTGCCCCACGGGGTAACGCCGTTGGCACAGTTGTTGATCGTACCGCGTGCATTGAAGCCGTCGGTCATCTTGCCGGTGGCGACCGAGCCGTTGTCCTTGATATCGAATTCCTTGGACTGCATCAGGGCATGGCCGGCAGCCGGGCCGGCGATACGCATCGGCGTATTGGCGGTGAGGCGGCGACCATAGACCGAACCCGGAACGACGGACCACTTGCCATTGACCCGGCGCACCTCGAGGATCGACACGCCATGGGCCGATTGCGACTTGCGGCACTTCTCGATGGTATAGCCCGCGCCAACCTGGCCATCCGGGAACAAGACCTCTTCGTGCGTGTATTCGTTGTTGGCGCACAGGATGCCGCGGTCGCTCAACACCTGGCCGCGGCTCGGGAACGGGAAGAAATGCATGCCGTCGGTGTGCATGCCGTATTGCTTCATCTGTTCGGCAGCGGAGTTGCTGGCATCGGCCTTGTATGCGACGCCGCCCGGCATGATCGGGTCGCCCCAGGCAACCAGGCAGTTGACGGTGTAGCCTTCCGGCACGACGACGGCGTCGGCTACCGGCGCGGTATCGGCCGCAATGCCTTCGAAGTTGATGCCCGGCGTTGCCAGCGGCGTAGCGGCATGGACTGTATTGACCAGGCCGGAGAGCGTGATGCCGCCCGCTGCAGCCAGCATACCTGCACTGGCGGTACCCTGGACAAAGCGGCGACGGCTGACTTCCACGCGGCCGATCACGTCATGGATGGATTCGTTACCTGACGGGTTGACCGTCAGATCGTTGCTGGGGTGGCTATTACCTTTCATGGGGCTATCTCTCGCTAGGGTGTCTGTAATTAAAGTCGAACGCGGGGTCGCAATGACGCCAGCGCAACCTGACCGCTAACCGGCAAGTTACGCGGCCTTTGTTGCCCTTGCATTTCATCCGAACAGCTATTCAATAGTCCGATCGGACTATTCACCCCCTCCTTCGCTCAGCCCTGCCCACTGTCGAAAAGCAGCGCTTTGTGGCGAGACGCCTGCCTTCCGGGCATTTCCGCCATGCGAAAAATATCTGAAGGCGATGTGGCGTAGCAACACGCATGTCGGCCAGGCAATTCCCTGCACCGGCCGCCCCTTCATCAAAATGACATATTGCATTCGCACAATCGGCTTCCGGTCTTGCTGACCTTCCCTCACATTTCAGGAATCGATACCGATGCGGATGCCCCGTTCCACCCAGCTTTCACTCGTTCTCATCGCCGCCTTTGGCAGCGCTGTCATCACCACCGGGTGCGGCAATGCCGACAGCAAGGCACCGGCCAGCCAGGTGGCGGCCAAGGTCAACGGCGCGGAAATCTCGGTGCACCAGATCAACGCCCTGCTCGCCAAGGCCAGTGGCGTCAACAGCGAGAACGCACCGCAAGCCCGCAAGGAAATCCTCGATCGCCTGGTTAACCAACAGCTCGCCGTCGAACAGGCCATGGCCAAGAAGCTGGACCGCAATCCGGACGTGCTGCTCAACATCGAGGCTGCCCGCCGCGAGATCCTGGCCCGTACCTATCTGGAACAAGTCACGGCAGCCAATGCCAAGCCGACCGACGAAGAGGTCAAGCGCTACTTCGACGAGCATCCCGACCTGTTCGCCAAGCGCCGCGTCTACGCGCTACAGGAACTGGCCATCCCGAAAAATGCCGGCTCACTCGACGGACTCAAGGAATACATCGGCAGTGGCAAGTCGCTCGACGACATCGTGAACTGGCTCAAGGAGCGCAAGATTCCCGCCCGCGCCAGCCAGGGCAACCGCCCGGCCGAGCAACTGCCGCTCGAGCTGCTGCCCAGGGTCGCCCAGCTCAAGGATGGCCAGACCGCCATGCTCGAATCGCCGCAGGGCATCATGATCATGCGCCTGGTTGCGTCGCAGAACGCCCCCATCGACGAGGCGAACGCCAAGCCGCGCATCCAGCAGTTCCTGCTCAACGAGCGCAACAACAAGGCCGTGGCCGAAGAAATGAAGAAGCTCAAGGACGCCGCCAAGATCGAATTCGTCGGCGACTTCGCCAAGCTTTCCGAAACACCGGCTGCCGCCCAGGCAGCCCCCACCCCCGCCGCCGAAGCCCCGAAGGAACCGGCCAAGCCTGCCGCCAGCGCCATCGAAAAGGGCGTTGCCGGCCTCAAGTAACCCAGCGCACCCGACACAGGAAACTCCATGGCAAAGGTCTTCTTCCACCTGCTGGCTCTCGCCTGCCTGCTCTTCAACGTTGCCGCCGGCCATGCCGCCGACGCCGACTACAAGCTTGGCCAGGGCGACGTGATCCGCATCGTCGTCTTCCAGAACCCTGACCTCACCCTCGATACCCGGGTTTCGGAAAGCGGCACCATCACCTACCCGCTGATCGGCACCGTCGCCATCGGCGGCCTGACCATCGCCCATGCCGAAGCCCGCATCGCTGCCGGCCTGAAGGATGGCGGTTTCGTCCAGAAGCCACAGGTCAACATCGCCCTCATGCAGGTCCGCGGCAACCAGGTTTCCGTACTCGGCCAGGTCAACCGGCCCGGCCGCTTCCCGCTCGAAACCGGCAACACCCGTCTTTCCGACGTGCTGGCCATGGCTGGCGGGGCGACACCGATGGGCGCTGACAGCGTCATCGTCACCGGCATCCGCGAAGGCAAGCCCTTCCGCCGGGAAATCGATTTCCCGGCCATCTACATCGGCAACCGTGCCGAAGACGATCTGTTCATCACCGGCGGCGATGTCATCTACGTGCATCGCGCTCCGATGTTCTATGTCTATGGCGAAGCGCAGCGCTCCGGCTCCTACCGCATCGAGCGCGGCATGACCGTCCGCCAGGCGCTTGCCCAGGCCGGCGGCCCCACCCTGCGCGGCACCGACGAGCGCGTCCGCGTCCACCGCCGCAACGGTGACGGGCAGATCGCCCGCATCAGCCCCGAACTCAGCGATCTCGTCCAGCCGGACGACGTGATCTACGTCCGCGAAAGCCTCTTCTAAAAGCCTGCCGACCATGACCCTGCAACAATTCCTGCTCATCCTCTGGGCCCGCCGCCGGCTGGTGTTCTTCACCTTTCTGGCGACCGTGCTGACCACTACAGTGGTCAGCCTGCTGCTGCCCGAGGAATACAGTGCCAGCACGGCCGTCGTCGTCGACGTCAAATCGCCCGACCCGATTGCCGGCGTGGTGCTGCCCGGCCTGATGGCACCAGGCTACATGGCCACCCAGGTGGACATCATCAACAGCGACCGCATCGCCATGCGCGTCGTCAAGATGCTCAAGCTCGACGAAAACCCAACCATCCGCGAGCAGTGGCAGGAAGCCACCGAAGGCAAGGGACAGATCACCCCCTGGCTGGTCGACCTGCTGCAGAAAAAACTCGATGTCAAACCATCGCGTGAGAGCAACGTCATCACCATCGGCTACGCCGGTGCCAATCCTGGCTTTGCTGCCACCATGGCCAATGCCTTCGCCCAGGCCTACATCGACGTGAATCTGGAACTGCGCCTGGAACCGGCCCGGCAAAGCGCCCAGTGGTTCGACAGCCAGATGCAGCAATACCGCGAGCGGCTCGACAAGGCCCAGGCCGCCCTCTCCGTACAGCAGCAAAAGAGCGGCATCGTCGCCACCGACGAGCGGCTCGACTACGAAACGCAAAAGCTGAACGAGCTCTCCACCCAGCTCACCGTCGCCCAGGCCCAGGGCACCGATGCCTCCAGCAAACGCAAGAGCGGCAACGCCGACACCCTGCCGTAAGTCATGCAAAGCGGCCTGGTCAACCAGTTGAAGAGCGAAGTCGCCATCCGCGAAGCCCGCCTCAAGGAACTGGCCGGCAACTACGGCCTGAACCACCCGCAATACCAGCGCGCCGCCGCCGAGCTGGCCGAACTGAAAGCCAAGATGGGCGCCGAGATCGGCCGCATCAGCAGTTCCATCGGCACCGCCGGCACCATCAGCAAGCAGAAGGAGGCCGAACTGGTCGCCTCGGTAAACGCCCAAAAGCTGAAGATCCTCGAACTCAAGAAGCAGCGCGACGAGATCAGCCTGCTGGTGCGCGAGGTCGAAACCGCCCAGCGCGCCTTCGACGCCGTCAGCCAGCGCACCACGCAAACCCGGCTGGAATCCCAGAGCATCCAGACCAATCTTTCCATCCTGAACCCGGCGACCGAGCCGCTCAAGCCGGCCAAGCCGAAGGTGCTGCTCAATATACTGGTTTCCATCTTCCTCGGCACCCTGCTTGGCGTCGGTGCCGCGCTCATGCTCGAACTGATGCAACGCCGGGTGCGCTCCGCCGACGACATCGTGCAAGGCATCGAACTGCCTGTGCTCGCTGTTATCGAGCCGGAAAGTGCCGGCGGCTGGCTGCAGTTCTGGCAACGCCTGCCCGGCCGCCTGCCGCGCATCCTCCCCTTCCGCCCCCGTACCGCCTGAGCGAGGACACCATGAATATTGCTGCCATGCCAGACACCGTGATCACCCGCGCCTTCCACGCCAATAACCTGAGCAGTTCCATCGGCGCCATGTTGATGGACGCCGGGCAACTGACGCCGGAAGCGGCCGAGCGGGTTATCAAGCTGCAAAGGGAAAGCGGCCTGCGCTTCGGCGAAGCTGCCATCCAGCTCGGGCTCGTCACCGAGGCCGACATCCAGCACGCCCTTTCGCGCCAGTTCGACTACCCCTACCTGCTGGCCGGCGATGAAAGCGTCGATGAAGAAGTGGTTGCCGCCTTCAAGCCCTTCTCACCCACCGTGGAGCGCCTGCGCGCCCTGCGCAGCCAGTTGATGCTGCGCCTCTTCGACCAGGAAGCCGGGCAGCCCCAGTTGCGTAGCCTGGCCGTGGTCAGCCCCGACCAGGGCGAAGGCCGCAGCTGGCTTGCCGCCAACCTGGCCGTCGTTTTTTCGCAATTGGGTGAGCGCACCCTGCTGATCGACGCCAACCTGCGCAGCCCGCGTCAGCACACGCTGTTCCGCCTCGACAACCAGGCCGGGCTTTCGTCCGTACTGGCCGGCCGCTGCGATGCCAACGAAGCGCTGAACCGGATTTCGTCGCTGCTCGGCCTTTCCGTCATGCCGGCCGGTGCCGTACCGCCCAACCCGCAGGAACTGCTCAGCCGCCCCGCCTTCGGCAAACTGCTGCAAGACCTGCGCGAGCGCTTCGATGTCGTGCTGATCGATACCCCTGCCGGCCAGCGCAGCGCCGATGCCGCCACCATCGCCGCCCGCGCCGGTGCCGCCATCGTCGTCGGCCGCAAACACTACACCGCCACCCCGCGCCTGCACACCTTGGTGGAGTCCTTGCGCCACACCGGCACCTTCGTGGTTGGCGCCGTGCTCAACGAGTTCTGACCAAGCAAGCCATGGCCGCCCTCGACAACGCCCTCCCCGGCACCGATGCTCGCCCCCGCCTGCCGCTGGGCGGCTGGCACATCGTTGCCTTCGGCCTGGTGGCGATGTACGTGCCCAGTTTTGTAGATCTCTTTCGCGGTCTCTGGAGCAGCGATGCCCAGGCCCATGGCCCCATCGTGCTCGCCATCGCCTGCTGGTTGCTCTACCGCAAATGGGCCGCAATGCACGAAGCCGCAGCCGGCCAAGCCCCCTCGGCCTGGGGCTGGCCAATCTTCGTCGTCGGCTTGCTGCTCTACATCGTCGGCCGCTCGCAGGGCATCCTGCTCTTCGAGGTTGGCTCGCTGATCTGGATACTGGCTGCCCTGATCCTGCTCCAGCACGGCAGCCGGGCTCTCAAGGCGCAATGGTTCCCGCTCTTCTTCATGCTGTTCATGATCCCGCTGCCCGGCCCCTTCGTGGACGCCCTGACCATGCCGATGAAGATGGCCGTTTCCTACGTTGCTGAAACCGTGCTTTACGGCGTGGGCTACCCCATCGCCCGCCAGGGCGTCATTTTGCAGATCGGCCAATACAAGCTGCTGGTGGCCGATGCCTGCGCCGGGCTGCACACCCTGTTCACCCTCGAAGCGCTCGGCCTGCTCTACCTCAACATCGTTCGCCACGACTCGGTCATCCGCAACATTGTGCTGGCCACGCTGATCGTGCCCATCTCATTCACCGCCAACGTCATCCGCGTGATGGTACTCACCCTCATCACCTACCACTTCGGCGACGAGGCCGGCCAGGGCTTCCTGCACGGCTTTGCCGGCATGGTGCTGTTCGTCAGTGCCTTGCTGCTGATCATGGGAGTGGATGGGCTGTTGCAGATGGGTGTGCGGCTGCGCGAACGCCATCTGGCAGCCGGGACGGCAGGGACCTGAACGATGAAACCATTGCTCCGCAACATCATTCTGGTGATAGCGATGGTCAGCGCCTCGGGACTGGCGATTGCCTTGCGCCCGACCGAACGGATCGCAGACGCGGGGCCGGCGGTGCAACTGGCCGAGATGGTCCCCCTGCAATTTGCCGGCTGGCGGGAAGAACCGCAAAAGACCGCGCTGATCGTCGACCCGCAGCAGGTGGAAATGGTCAACAGGCTCTACAGCCAGACCCTTTCCCGAACCTATGTGAACGCAGACGGCTACCGCGTCATGCTCTCGCTTGCCTACGGTGCCGACCAGACCGATACCAACCAGGTGCACAAGCCGGAG
>JACCDS012515147.1_pt1 | contig 15145 bp, 14 predicted proteins | sample 7446441 | NCBI WGS metagenome assembly JACCDS01 (sample SAMN15323445, study PRJNA562643) | freshwater metagenome | isolation source: river surface water | place: USA:Blue River Watershed | collected 2017-08-17 | reverse complement strand
TTCTCCCGACGCTTCGGGAAGAAAATTGTATCGAGAACAAGAAAAATTTCATTAAAAACGGTTCTCGATACATTTTTTGTTCCGTTTTACTACACAAAAAACACTCGAACTGACGTTTTTAATAATTACACCCAACGGGGTTACTGAATTGATTTTAATAAAACACAACCCGATGAAACAAGCCATTCGTTTTACACTTCTTCTTTTTTTACTAAGTTTCAATACAATTGAAGCACAAGAAACCAAACCTAATTGGGCGCTACTTGACTTTGTAAAAACAGATAGTATCAATCCTATTCTATCTCCAAATACAAAACAAAAATTTGTTTGTCCGGTGAGCCACAAAGAAGTGAGTTGGGAAGAACGAAACGTACTCAACCCTTCAGCGATAGTAAAAGAGGGTAAAGTCTATTTAATCTACAGAGCGCAAGATAATCAAATGACTTCCCGTTTAGGATTGGCGATAAGCGAGGATGGTTTGCACTTCAAGAAAGAAGCCGAACCTATCTTCTTTCCTGACAATGACAGCATGAATTCCTACGAATGGAAAGGCGGCGTTGAAGATCCAAGAGTAATCGAAAGTCCCGATGGTTCGTATATAATGACTTACACTTCGTATGATGGTAAAGTGGCTCGATTGTGTTTTGCTACTTCCAAAGATTTGAAGCATTGGACAAAACAAGGTTTGGTTTTAAAAGACGAAAAATACAAAGACCTTTGGGCAAAATCGGGCGCTATTGTGGGCGAAAGAAAAGGAGATAAAATTGTAGCCGCTAAAATTGACAATAAGTATTGGATGTATTTTGGAGATACCGACTTATTCATGGCGTATTCTGAAGATCTCATCCATTGGAAAGCCGCTATCAATGAGGAAAATCAAAAAATGATTAGTGTATTACATCCTAGAATGGGATATTTTGATAGTCGGTTAGTGGAACCGGGGCCTTTTGCGCTTTTGCAAAAAGAAGGAATTGTACTAATCTACAATGGTAGTAATGCAGCCAATTACAATACTGCCGAATTACCCAAATTTACCTATGCAGCGGGTCAAGCCTTATTTGACAAAGACCAACCGTACAAATTAATTGACCGTACTCAAAATCATTTTATTCATCCTGATAAACCCTATGAAAAAATGGGTGAGGTAAACGAAGTGTGTTTCGTAGAAGGATTGGTTTTCTTTAAAAACAAATGGTTTTTGTATTATGGAACTGCCGATTCAAAAATTGCAGTTGCGGTGCGAAATCAGTAGTTATTGGTGTAAACTTTCAGCAATTTTCAGAGCACATTTTTCGCCATCAATAGCAGCCGAAATAATTCCACCTGCATAGCCTGCTCCTTCTCCGCATGGATACAAACCTTTGATTTGCAAATGCTCCAGAGAAATTCCATATCTTGGAATTCTCACGGGTGACGAAGTACGTGATTCAGGTGCATGAAGAATCGCTTCATTGGTCAAATACCCTTTCATGGATTTGCCAAATTCGGTAAAACCTTCTCGTAGAATCTGACTCAAAAAACCAGGGAAAACCTGTCCCATTTCCACCGAAGTAGTTCCAGGAACATAAGAAGTTGGTGGAATACTAGACGATACTTTATTTTGTGTAAAATCAACCATTCGTTGTGCAGGAACACGTTGGGTTTTTCCTGCTAAATCCCATGCTTTTTGCTCGATACTTTTTTGGAATTCCATCCCGGCTAAAGGGCCGAATTTAGCAAATGGTGCAAAATCTTCCAACTTCAATTCGATGACAATACCTGAATTGGCAGTAGCCTGATCTCGTTTGGATGGCGACCAACCATTGGTAACCACTTCGCCTGGACTAGTCGCACAAGGGGCAATAACACCTCCGGGACACATACAAAAAGAATACATCCCACGGCCACCCACTTGTTTCACTATCGAATACGGAGCGGGAGGCAAATGCTCGCCACGATAATCACAACTGTACTGAATACTATCAATTAACGATTGTGGATGCTCAGCTCGCACACCTAAAGCAAAAGGCTTAGCTTCAATCAACACTTTTTTACGATCCAATAATTCAAAAATATCACGTGCCGAATGCCCTGTTGCCAATATAATTTTATTGGCTTCAATGGTATCTCCTTTTTGAGTTACTATACCTTGTACCTCATTATTCTTAATCAAAATATCAGTAACGCGAGTCTCAAACAAAACCTGTCCACCACATTCAATAATTTTTTCGCGAATATCCTGAATAATTTGAGGAAGCTTATTGGTTCCAATATGAGGATGTGCATCAACTAAAATATCGGAAGTAGCTCCAAAACCGACTAATAATTCTAAAATTCGGGTTACATCACCTCGCTTTTTTGAACGCGTATACAACTTGCCATCAGAATAGGTTCCTGCCCCACCTTCACCAAAACAATAATTGGAATCTTCATTCACAATATGATCGCGGTTAATGGCTTTCAAATCACGGCGACGACCACGAACATCCTTTCCACGTTCAACAACAATGGGTTTTAATCCCAATTCTATCAATTGCAACGCAGCAAAAAGTCCTGCTGGGCCTGCGCCAATCACAATTACTTCCTGTTTATTTGCAACATTTGGATAATCCGGAAGCGCTATAGATGACTCTTGAAAAGATTCGCCTTGTAAATAAATGACTACTTTCAAATTGATTTTAATAGCCTTTTGGCGCGCATCAATAGAACGTTTCAATACAACAACCTGCTGTATATCAGACACACCCACCTTAATTTGTTTAGACAAATACTGTTGGAGCAAAAGTTGGTTTGCAGCAATTTCAGGACTAACTTGGAGTAATAATTCTTTAGGCATGGTGCAAAGGTAGAAAAAGCATTGCTTTTTTATTGCATCTTTTTATGAGGATTACTTTCTTCAAAAGCTTTCAAAGCAAAAGAAGCCAACCAATGCTCCCCTTCATAATTACCATCAACTACGGAAGCTAAAGAAAAATTAAGATGTTCATTAGCTAAAGTTTGTAAATGTAAAAACTGTTTTGGGTACTGATGAATCAAATGAAATAGATTCCAAGAACGACTGAAATTCAACCCATCTAAATGCACCAAATGCCCATCGGTTCTATCGGAAACTTTGGCCACTTCCCAACTAAATTTTGTATCAAAAAGAGGTGGTGCAAATTGAGCAAGCCAACTTAAAAAAGTAGTTGGTGGTAAAACACGTTGCATAATTCCAATTTCTTCCATACAAGGTGAAAGAAAATCGGTTCCGCTTGGCTCCCAATTGAATGGGCAGTTTTCGTCTTTCATAAATAAACGAATCGCATTCTCTTGTATACTATTTTGAAACTGCTTATTATTAGTGAAAACAGCATAATCCCAAGCAAGACTCAACCCAAATGCTGTATTGGTATGAGTTCCTGCTCGGATAGAATACAATAATTTAGGTAAAAATTCCATATAGCGAGTCACTATCAAGTCCGACAATGGTCTTAAATTTTGAGCCAAATCTTTGGCATACGCATCAGGACTAGTATCTAATTCCATTTGAAGTTGTAACAACCAAGCCCAGCCATACGTTCTTTCAAAAGAACTTTCGTGTTTTTTGGAAAGATAATTGATTTCGGTTTGAATATTTTCTTTAGATAAATTAGTTTTCAATTTATTGATTATTGCTTCTCGATACGCTAAACCAGGAAATCTTTTCAATAAATAGACTAAACTCCAATGTCCATGTACCGAAGAATGCCAATCAAAACAACCATAAAAAGCGGGGTGAAGGGTTTTTGGGGCAGCAATTTCTGAACTATTCACTAACAACTGTTGCAACTTGTTTGGATATTCTTGTTGCAAACATTTTAATGGCAAAGATGCCAAATGATTGGCTTTTTCCAAACTTAATTCCTGAGCAAATAAAGACGAATAGGTCAATAATAGTAGTGCAATTGTACTCTTCATAAAAATATTTTTATCAAATATAATTATAAAAATTAGGCAAACAACACAATCCAAAGTTTGTACCTTTGCTATTCAATTGTAAAAAATGGAACGAAAAATTAAATTGATTTGGGATTTTAGAGGGCCGGCCGCTGCAAAAACAGCCGAACATCACGAAATTCACCTCAAAGAATATAGTGCTATTGAAAAACTACCTCTCAATATCACTGGTTTTGAACTACTAAACGAAATGCATGCAATTGCCTATATGGTAGTTACTGACGACTATATGATTGCGGTACGCGATGCACTCAAACCACACCGCGGAGAAATTTACCAAGAGTAATGCGCTAATTAGCAACCTCACTAATGAATTTGATACGCATCAAACGCAATTCGTCAATATCATATTCTCCATCAAATTCTTTCAGTGCATCTTCAATTTTATCAGATTCGGATTCCATAAAATAATCGTGAATTTCTTCCTGTTGCTCATCATCCAATAAATCATCAATCCAATATTTAATATTGAGTTTAGTTCCGGAATACACAATTTGCTCCATCTCTTTGATCAAATCATCCATCGACATTCCTTTGGCGGAAGCGATATCATCTAGTGACAATTTGCGATCGATGTTTTGAATAATATACAATTTGTTTGCCGAATTAACTCCGGTAGATTTCACCACCAAATCATCCGGACGAACAATATCATTATCTTCTACATAACGACTTACTAACTCCACGAATGGAGCCCCGTATTTCTTAGCCTTACCTTCTCCTACACCGTGAATATTGATTAATTCATCTTGTGTGATAGGATATTTTAGAGCCATATCTTCAAGCGAAGGATCTTGGAAAACTACAAAAGGCGGCACCCCTAATTTCTTAGCTACTTTTTTACGTAATTCACGCAACATACCCATCAAAACTTCATCGGCAGTTCCAGAAGACTTCGCAGCTGTTACAATAGCATCGTCTTCACTTTCATTATATTCATGATCTTCAGACATCATAAAAGAAGTCGGATTTTTGATAAAATCCAATCCTTTAGCAGTGATTTTCACAATCCCATAGGTCTCAATATCTTTAGCCAAATAACCCGCTACTAGTACCTGACGCAATAAAGCCATCCAGTACTTTTCCTCAAAATCAGCACCACAACCAAAAAAGGATTGCGAATCGGTTTTGTGCGCTTTAATAATAGCATTAACACGACCAATCAATGTGAAAACTACTTCCTTAGATTTATACAAATGCTTAGTATCTCTTACTACTTCTAGCAATTTAACCACATTGTTTTGGGCCTCAACTTTAGTTTTTGGATTGCGAACATTGTCATCCATATCAGCGCCTTCACCAGTTTCGCTATCAAATTCTTCCCCAAAATAGTGGAGTAAAAATTTACGTCTAGACATCGAAGTTTCAGCATAAGCCACTACTTCTTGTAACAAAGCAAATCCAATTTCTTGTTCTGCTACAGGCTTACCCGACATGAATTTCTCTAATTTTTCAACGTCTTTATACGAGTAATACGCAAGACAGTGACCCTCGCCTCCATCGCGTCCCGCTCGTCCTGTCTCTTGGTAATAACTTTCCAGTGATTTTGGAATATCATGATGAATTACAAAACGAACATCTGGTTTGTCAATTCCCATTCCAAAAGCAATAGTAGCTACAACCACCTCAACATCTTCCATCAAAAACATATCTTGATGTTTGGCTCTGGTTTTAGCATCCAATCCCGCGTGATACGGCACCGCACTAATACCATTGACTTGTAAAACTTCGGCAATAGCCTCTACTTTCTTACGGCTTAAGCAATAAATAATACCCGACTTACCTTTGTTTTGTTTGATAAAACGAATAATATCCGATTCAATATTTTTCGTTTTAGTTCGCACTTCATAATACAAATTGGGTCTATTAAATGAGGCTTTGAAAGTTCTAGCATCCGACATATCCAAATTTTTCAAGATATCTTCTTGAACTTTAGGAGTTGCCGTAGCAGTCAAACCAATTACAGGCACATCACCTCCTAATTGCTTGATAATATATCTCAAATTGCGGTATTCAGGTCTAAAATCGTGTCCCCATTCGGATATACAATGCGCTTCATCAATGGCAACAAAAGAAACCGTTACGGATTGAAGAAATTGTACATATTCATCTTTGGTCAATGATTCTGGGGCAACATATAATAATTTAGTGATTCCAGACGTGATGTCTTTCTTGACTTGAGTAATTTCTGTTTTGGTTAAAGAGGAATTCAATACATGAGCAATACCATTTTCTGACGAAAGACTTCGAATAGCATCCACCTGATTTTTCATCAAAGCAATCAAAGGCGAAACTACAATGGCAGTACCTTCCTGTATCAACGCCGGGAGTTGATAACATAGTGATTTACCCCCTCCTGTGGGCATAATCACAAAGGTGTTTTGTTTTTCAAGAATACTTTTGACAACCTGTTCTTGCAATCCTTTAAATTGACTGAAGCCAAAATACTTCTTTAATTCTTTATGGATATCAATTTCGTTTGAATTCATTCTTTATTATATGGTATTTTGTATAAATTTGCATCACATAAAGATACAATTTTCTTTTACAATCGCAAATTTAATGATAACAACGCAAAATATTTTGGCTACAGCCAAAAAAACCATAGTTTCAGAAAGCCAATCCATTGCTAAACTAGCTGATTTTCTGAACGAAAACTTTGCAGAAGCGGTGCAGAAAATTTACCACTCCAAAGGCAGACTAGTCGTTACTGGAATAGGAAAAAGCGCTATTATTGCTCAAAAAATGGTAGCTAGCTTCAATTCAACAGGAACTCCATCACTATTTTTACATGCAGCCGAAGCCATTCATGGTGATTTAGGTATGCTACAGAAAGACGATATTGTAATCTGTATTTCTAAAAGCGGTAATAGTCCTGAAATTAAAGTTTTAGTCCCTTTATTGAAACGTTTTGACAATCTTTTAATAGCTATAACCGGAAACATGAGCTCTTTTTTGGCACAAGGATCTGATTTAGTATTAAACACTACCGTAGATAGCGAATCTTGTCCTAATAATTTAGCACCAACAAATAGCACCACAGCTCAATTGGTAATGGGCGATGCGCTAGCAGTTTGCTTAATGGAAATGCGCGACTTCAAAGCCGAAGATTTTGCTGTTTATCATCCTGGTGGCGCTTTAGGAAAAAAACTATTACTTCGTGTAAAAGACATGTTGGAAAATTCCTTGAAACCAATGGTGGCTCCTGATGCATCCATCAAAAAAGTGATTTTCGAAATTTCGGAAAAACGATTGGGAGTTACTGCTGTAGTGGAGAACAATAAAGTGGTTGGTATCATTACCGATGGAGATATTCGACGCATGTTGAACGACAGAGATTCGTTTGCTGATCTAACTGCCCAAGACATCATGACTAAAAACCCAAAAACAACTACCTCAGAAGCGATGGTGATTGATGCTTTCAATCTTATGGAAGACTTCAAAATTACCCAATTGATTGTGGTAGATGATTCAGAATTCAAAGGCGTATTGCATTTACACGATATTTTAAAAGAAGGAATTATATAATGGCAAAGAAAAACTTAAACGAAATGTCGTTTTTAGATCATCTAGAAGAACTACGATGGTTATTGGTTCGAAGTACAATTGCCATTCTGATTTTGGCTACAGCCACTTTTTTTGTGAGTGACTATATTTTTGATGTTATCATTTTTGGCCCTACAAGTCCTGATTTCATCACCTATCGATTTTTTTGTGATTTATCACATCAATTAGGTTTTGCCGATAGTATCTGCGTAACCGAAATGCCCTTCATTATCCAAAATACCGATATGGAAGGACAAGTCAACATCTTAGTATGGACGTGTATTTTATCTGGATTTATTTTGGGATTCCCTTACATCTTGTGGGAATTATGGAAATTCATTAGCCCAGCCTTATACGAAAAAGAAAGAAAACACGCCAAGCTATTCATTTTCGTCTCTTCTATGCTTTTCTTTTTAGGAGTTCTTTTTGGCTACTTTGTGGTTATCCCAATGTCGGTTAACTTTTTTGCTACCTTCAAAATTAGTGATGTAGTCAAAAACCAATTCAGCATTGATTCGTATATCGGAATGGTAAAAACAAGTATTGTAGCGAGCGGTTTATTCTTTGAATTGCCAATCATCATCTATTTCTTGACCAAGCTAGGATTAGTAACACCAACTTTCTTGAGAAAATACTGGAAATATGCAGTCGTAATCATTTTAATAGTAGCCGCTATTGTGACTCCTCCCGATGTGGTGAGTCAAACTATTGTCGCTATTCCGATGTTGATTATCTATGAGGCGAGTATCCTGATATCTAAAATTGTAGTTCGTAACCAAAAGAAAGAAAATGGCTGATATAGTTCAAGAATTTAATGACTACCGTTCTAAAATGAACGAAAAATTATTGGCAGACAACAATAAAATTGTCAAACGCATCTTTAATTTGGATACCAATGCGTATGCCGAGGGTGCTTTGGATGTAAAAACCAAAGAATTGCTAGGGCTAGTTGCTTCTGCTGTTTTGCGTTGTGACGACTGTGTAAAATACCATTTGGAAACAAGCTACAAAGAAGGTGTGACCAAAGAGGAAATGATGGAAGCTATGGGAATTGCTACTTTAGTAGGTGGCACAATAGTAGTACCTCACTTACGAAGAGCGTATGAGTTTTGGGAGGCTTTAGAAAATAATTAATTTACCAATGAACCTCAATTACTACATTTACTAATTGATTCATTTACACATTAAAACATGATATTAAGAGCAGACAATCTAATCAAAACCTATAAAGGCCGTAGTGTTGTAAAAGGGATTTCGGTAGAAGTGAACCAAGGAGAAATCGTGGGGCTTTTAGGACCTAATGGAGCAGGTAAAACTACTTCTTTCTATATGATTGTAGGCTTGGTCAAACCCAACTCAGGCACAATTCACTTGGACAATCTAGACATTACCGATTATCCTATGTACAAAAGAGCACAGGCGGGGATTGGCTATTTGGCTCAAGAAGCCTCTGTTTTTAGAAAACTAAGTATCGAGGACAACATATTAAGCGTACTACAATTAACTACCTTATCGAAGGCCGAACAAGAAGCCAAAATGGAAAGTTTGATTGCCGAATTCAGCCTAGAGCATATTCGTACTAACCGTGGAGATTTACTTTCAGGAGGTGAAAGACGTCGTACCGAAATTGCGCGTTGTTTAGCAACCGACCCAAAATTCATTTTATTGGACGAACCTTTTGCAGGAGTGGATCCTGTTGCTGTAGAAGACATTCAGCGAATTGTAGCACAGTTGAAAAATAAAAATATTGGTATCTTAATTACTGACCATAACGTACAAGAAACCTTGGCCATTACTGATAAGACCTACTTGATGTTTGAAGGAGGAATTCTAAAAGCAGGTATCCCTGAAGAATTAGTAGAAGACGAAATGGTACGCAGAGTGTACTTGGGGCAAAATTTTGAATTGAGAAAGAAAAAATTAGAATTCTAATATTCAAAAAGATGGGAAAACCAAGTAAAGAAACACTAGAAAAATGGAGAAAAGACCCTAACAATTGGAAATGGGATTTCCTCTATTACAACAAAGAAGACAAGCGATTACTCACTCCAAAAAGAATCGAATGGATGGGTTGGACGGTCAATTTTGCCAATCCTAATTCAATACTAGTTTTCGTATTGATTCTGTTAGGCTGTTTATTTATAATCGCAGCAGTCAATCCTATTAATCAATAGGATTTTTTTTATGCTAATCGATTCATTTTCGACACTGCATTATGACCAACCGAAAGAAGCACATAAAACACAATCACTAAGGGTATTCCCGCATACTGAAAGAACACCAACAACAGAAGCGAGCTGATTAAAAACCCTATTTGAAGCACATTTTCCTTCAAACTAAATTTTTTGATTTTCAAAGAAAACAACGGAATTTCAGCATTAAGCAAGTACACACTCAACAAAGTAATAAGGACTAATACCCATGGATTCGTTAGTAATTCTAATACCAACATCGAATCAGAATGTTGTAGCACCAAAGGCAAACTCAAGATAAATAAAGCATTCGCAGGTGTAGGCAAGCCAATGAAAGAATCGGTTTGACGGGTATCAATATTAAAATTAGCCAAACGATAGCAAGAACCTAAAGTGATTAAGAAACCTAGAAAAGGCCAAGGCTCCATAGCCCAACCCCATTGCGGGAAAGAACTCGAGCTTCCCATTAATTGATACATCACAATTCCAGGAACAACACCACTAGTAACCATATCGGCTAAGGAATCCAATTGCAATCCAAGCGGACTTGACACTTGAAACAAACGAGCAAAAAAGCCATCAAAGAAATCCAAAAAAATACCTAAGCTCACCCAGTAAAAAGCCATTTCAAAATCGTTGTTCAAGGCAAATACCCCCGCAATGCAGCCACAAAAAAGATTCATCAAAGTAATGGCATTAGGAATGTGCTTTTGTATAGTCATCATAATTCAAATTATTCGGATCGTCGAGAGCAAATTTAATACAATAAGTGGAAGAGAAAGAGATTTGAGACCCATTTTTTATTCCCATCCCTCACTTTACTATAATTTAAACTCCAATTCTGAATTCACTTCATAAAAAAGTTTATTTTTGAAACCAATAAAATACACCCCAAAATACTACCACAATGAAGTCTTCCTTATTAATAAAAATGTTGTTTTTTATCCTGTTTTGGTCGAGCATCCAAATCGGGTATGCGCAACGCACATTCCTTTCTAAAGAAGCCAAAGCAAGTGTGCTAACTTGTGGTACGGGTAACGAAGTCTATGCCTTATTTGGTCATACTGCCATTAGAATAACAGATGCACCCAATGGAATTGATGTCGTATACAACTATGGCGCCTTTGATTTTAGCACTGCTAATTTTGCTTTAAAATTCGTTAAAGGCAACCTTCAGTATTTTGCTGTTGCCAATTCGTATAATGATTTTATTGCCAATTATACGTATGAGAAACGTTCGGTTTATGAGCAAGAATTATCCCTTTCAGCATCACAAACGCAGCAGTTATTTGACAACCTGAACCAATCCCTTCTACTAGAAAACAGAGAATATACCTATAAATTTATTGATCAGAATTGTACTTCTATGGCGGCAGAGGTAATCAACCGCTCCTTAAACCAACATCTCATTGTCAAAAAAGGCGATACCGATAAAACCTACCGAACTATTTTATTTCCCTATTTCAATAACCATTTCTACGAACAACTAGGCACTAGTATTATTTTTGGAACCAAAACAGACCAGTTAGGTACTGTTATATTCTTACCCTTTGAACTGAAAAAAAGTTTGGATCAAATACAACTAAACCATCAACCAATAGTACGCCAGAACAAAACCCTACTCGAATTCCAACCGGAACCAGCCAACTCTTGGTGGAACAATCCTTACACTTACATCCTCTTTTTAGTGCTTATTGTAGGGCTCAACAAAAAGAGCATGGACAAAATTTACCTTACCATCATGGCAGTTCTAGGAGTGGCATTCGTGCTATTAGGAATCTATTCTACCCACTTAGAATTAGCCAATAACTACAACATCTTACTATTCAACCCAACGCTTTTAGTCTTGTTATATTTCGCAAAAGCCAACAATACAAAGTGGATAAAATACACGCTAGTATTTAACTTAATCGCATTAGGAAGCTACACCCTACTACTACTTAACAAAGCCCACCTTTGGATAGTAGCCCCTTTGATTATCACCAGTGGAATTCTATTAATAAGACGTTTTTGGAGAAAAAAAGAATAATTAAATGTATAAATGTATCAATTTGAAAATAAGTAAATCTTAATGAATCTTAATTCCTTAATGGTTCAATAACTTATCTGAACTTGAATAGAGCGAAGCGACTTTCTTATTTTGCCTTATATGACTTATATGTTTAAAGTTTTTTAACCACAAAGACCGCAAAGCCCTTCGCCAAACTCAGGAGGAGGAATCACAACAGAGGCTCACAAAGTGAATAATCTTAATGCAACTTAATTTCTTAATGGTTAAATAACTTAAATGTCCTTAAATTGAGCAAAGCGACTTCTTATAATTCCTTATATGACTTATATGGTTTAAAGTTTTTAACCACAAAGCCCACAAATACCTTCGCCAAACTCAGGAGACATCAAGTAGATTCACAAAGTGAATAATCTTAATACAACTTAATTTCTTAATGGTACAACTAACTTATCTGAGCTTGAATAGAGCGAAGCGACTTCTTATAATTTCTTATATGACTTATATGGTTCAAATATATTTAACCACAAAGACCACAAATACCTTCGCTAAGCTCAGGAGGGCATCACAGAGGTTCACAAAGTGAATAATCTTAATGCAACTTAATTTCTTAATGGTTCAACTAACTTAAATGTCCTTAAATTGAGCAAAGCGACTTCTTATATTTTCTTATATGACTTATATGGTTTAAAAAAAACAAATAGTGATTAGTATAAAACTTGAAACAAAGAACAACGAATTTTTAACAAAGAACCGATAACTAACAACCAACAACAGATAACGGACAACTAAAAACTACTTCCCAAAGAAATCCTTCAAAATAATTCTAGTAAACTTTCTAGCACCTTCATCGCTCAAATGTCCGCAAGAAGAGAAATACTGATCTCCTTCAACGGCATTCTCATAATTGTAAATCTCAGGATACTTGGATTTTACTTTATCAAAATAATCCATCCCTTTTACATTGGAACACATCGGCGTCATTAAGGAAATTAATCGAATATGATGCGCCTTACAAATGGCTTTGATTTCTTTATAGTATTTATTATCCAACGGATTCAAAGCACGAATATCATTCTTCATGTTTCCTTTCTTCTTACCACTCAAAGGATGATACCCTAAATTTTCCAAATAATTAGTAGGAACACCACGCCAACTTCGATTCATTTCACGAAAACCAATTTTAGTTTCAAAAGCTACATACCGATAAAACGGAATGTAATACAATTCCCAAAAATCATGCTCCTGAGCAAAGTGCTCTTTGATAATTTTGGAATCATGAAGATACGGCAAAAATTGCGCTGAAATCCCGGCGTCTCGTTTTTCGTTAGCCAAATTCAAATCGGTTTCTAGAATCAAATTCTTAATTACAAAATGACGATCCACCATCAATTTCAAAAGCAATGAAGCTTCAAACAAATGCGAAGCACTCATACCGTAGTTGAATGTCTTGATTCCTTTTGCTTCAAATAGAGGCGCTACAAAATGGTTATTCGCTCTGGACGAACCCAAGAAAACTACATCATATTGTTGCGGACTAGCGTGATACACATATTCAATTTTTCCTCTCTTGGATGATTGCTGAAAAATTGTGGTATACACCCAATCCAAAACTACTGCTAAAAGCAGAACCGTTACGAGTACGAAGGCTATTAAACGTATAAATCTTTGCATTAGAATTGAAAATAAATAAATTCTTTATAATCCGAATAAGTTCCCAAAGCCAAAATAGCGGCCAAGCACAATACTAATTTTAAACCGCTATATTTTCCTGAAATAGGTTCTACTTTCGTGCGAGAATTCCACTCCACCACAACAAAAGCGCCAATCAAAAACAAAAGTTCATAATTGTACCGTTCGTTTTTCAAAAATTGAGAGACAAAATGCTGATCCGTAAAAATACACTGAATATAACCCAACGCCTGTCCAATCGAATTGGCTCTAAAGAAAATCCAAGCCAAACAACTCAACAAAAACGTACTTAGAATACTTCCCAGAATACGCACCGAATGCCAATCGCGAGTTAAAACTACTGTTTCCATATTGTTGCGATTTCGTTTGAGCAACAATAAAGGCAAAAAGTACACCGCATTGATTAATCCCCAAACGATGAACGTCCAATTGGCACCATGCCAAAAACCACTCACCAAGAAAATAATAAACGTGTTTCGGATTTTCATTCCTAAACCGCCACTACTACCGCCTAACGGGATATACAAATAATCCCGAAACCATGACGAAAGCGAAATGTGCCAACGACGCCAAAACTCGGCTATATCTCTCGAAAAATAAGGATAATTAAAATTACGTAACAAATCGATTCCAAACAACTTCGACATTCCTAATGCCATATCCGAATATCCTGAAAAATCTCCATAAATCTGGAAAGCAAAATAAATAGCTCCCAAAATCAAGGATAACGAATTCATATTGGGATAATAATCAAAAATAGCATTCGCATAGGTAGCACAAGTATCGGCAATAACTACTTTTTTGACCAATCCCCATAAAAATTGATAGACTCCTTCCCTCGCTTTTTCAAAATCAAAATGACGTTTGACTTTAACTTGTGGCAACAAATGAGTGGCACGCTCAATAGGCCCGGCCACTAAAAGCGGAAAGTAACTCACAAAAAGCGAATAATCAACAAAATTGGTTTCGGCTTTAATGCGTTTCAAATAGATGTCAATCACATAGGACAAGCCATGAAAGGTGTAAAATGAAATCCCGACAGGTAATACAACGTTCAAGAGTAATGGACTTGTCGACCAGCCTATTGAATTCAAAGCTTCTGAAAGGGAACTAGCGAAAAAATTATAGTATTTAAAAACGCCTAGAAAACCTAAATTAACACTGATACTCAACCAAAACCAAAACTTTCTTCCCCATTCGGTTTTGCCTTTTTCAATGCGGAGACCCGTATAATAATCCAAGAAAGTAGAAAAAACCAACAAGAATAAAAAGCGCCAATCCCAACAGGAATAAAAATAATAACTCGCCACAATTAATACCGCATTCTGACTGCTTTTGGTTTTATTAAAAACAAACCAATACAGCACAAAAACTAGGGGTAAAAAAACCGCAAAGGATAACGAGTTAAAAAACATAAATGTGGGTATCGAAATTAAAAGACGCGAAATTAAGATATATTCTTTTTACAAACTAATTTTATATACGAGCTACGATTTATGATATACGATATACAATACACGAGTTACGATTTAAAATTGAAGATAATTACAAACTCATATTTCCTTATATGCCTTATATGGTTTAAATTTATTTAACCGCAAAGCCCTTCGACAAACTCAAGATGAAAGCACGGAGATTCACAAAGTAAATAATCTTAATGTGCCTTAATTTCTTAATGGTTCAACTAACTTAAATTGAGCGAAGCGACTTCTTATATTTCCTTATATGACTTATATGGTTCAAATATATTTAA
>JACCDS012240399.1_pt1 | contig 15146 bp, 15 predicted proteins | sample 7446441 | NCBI WGS metagenome assembly JACCDS01 (sample SAMN15323445, study PRJNA562643) | freshwater metagenome | isolation source: river surface water | place: USA:Blue River Watershed | collected 2017-08-17 | reverse complement strand
TGTGCCAGGTGGTGAGGGTGTGCCGGTTTGTGGGTGTGCCCATGCTGCGCCAGCGCAACCTGTGTGCCAAGCGGTCTCTCGTCACACTCGGGTGCATCGTCATCAAATGCTTCATTCAGGCGGCGGGCGCGTTGCAAGTGGGCGTCGGTCAGCACCTCGGCTGTGGGGCCTGCGGCCACCAGTTCGCGTGCCAGCAGCACGGTGTGCGGGAAATGCTGTCGCACTTGTTCCATGTCGTGCAGCACAGCCAGCACGGTGCGGCCTTGGGTGTGCCAGGTGTGCAGCAGGGCCAGCAGGTCGCGGCTGGTACGGGTGTCCACCCCTGTGAAGGGCTCGTCCAGCAAAATGACCGGTGCGTCTTGCAGCATCAGCCGGGCAAACAGGGCGCGTTGAAACTGCCCGCCCGACAGTGTGGCAATGGTGCGTGGGCCAAACCCGCTCAAGCCCACCTGTGCCAGGGCGTCGGTACAACGCTGGCGTTGGGTGCGGCTGTAGCCACCCAGGGCGCCTACTTCGTGCCACAGGCCCATGGCCACCATGTCCGACACGGTGATGGGGAAGCTGTGGTCCATGTCATCACGCTGCGGCAGGTAGGCCACGCGTTGGCCGCTCAGTCCGCTGATTTGGCCTTGCATGGGGTGCACCAGTCCCGCCAATGCCTTGATGAGTGTGGATTTGCCAGCCCCGTTCGGGCCCACCACGGCCACCAGCGAACCCGCAGGCACCGTGGTGCTGACGTGGTGCACCGCCGGATGGCGCTCGTAACCCAGCGTCAGGTTGTCCAGCACGATGGCGTGGCTGCGGGATGGTGCGGTGTTGATGGGGCGCATGGTGCCGTTGGGCTCAATGGTTGGCTGACAACGAAGCCAGCAGCACCAGCCACAAGGCGCCCAACATGATCAGCGCCAGCGCCACCCGTTGCCAGACAGCGGCTTGTAAAAAGCTTGCCCGTGGCTCGGTGTGGTGTGTCGGCTTCGGCAGGGTGGGGTGCTGGGGCGGCATGGTGTGGTGCGTCAACGCGCGGTTTCAATGGGTTGGCGGTAAGATGGCATGCCGCAATTAATGCAACTGAATTGCGTTGATGCGCATCATAACGCAACTTTGTTGCAATAATGGGTGCGCAATGTGCAACCACGTACCCACGTCACTGCCCCATGCCCACTCACAACCTCGCAGACCCAGCTCGCTCACCGCCTGCCACAGAGGCTGCTTTGGACGCTTGGTTGGCGCGTGCTGGGTTGCGCCGCACCAAAGCCACGCTTGCGGTGTTGCAGATGTTTGTGGCTGACGCGTCGTGGTCGGCCACCCATGCTGATGTCGAGGCGGTGTTGCTGACCCGTGGGCTGGATGTGAACCGCGTCACCCTCTACCGGTTGCTTGACCGCTTGGCTGCCGCGGGCTTGCTTGCGCGCCACGCGGACGATGCCGCACGCACCTGGCGCTATGTGTTGGCCCCTGATCTGGTGGAGGGGGCCGGGGAGGGCGACGGTAACGTGGTGCCGCGCTTCGAATGCGATGCCTGCCACCGTCAGTTTCGCTTGACCCAGGCCAGTACCCCGACACAGGCGGTGGCTGACCAGTTGTTGAAAGCCCTTGCCAACCTGGGGCACCAGGGCCAGCGGGTGGACCTTGCCATCCATGGCACATGCAATGTGTGCGTGGACCCTGTGTCGTCGCAGCAGGCTGGGCTGCCATCCCGTGCAGGCACCCCTGTCTGAACTGCTGCTGGGGTGTGCGGGTCATGCTGTGTGTGCAGGGGTGGGGTGGACATTGGGTACGCGGGCGGGGAGGCTTGTTGCGAATCAGCAGACCGATGCGTTTCGGTGAGCGTGTTTTTTCTTTCTGACAGGAGTCCGGTATGAAGAATGGGTTTGTTTTTGCACTGTTGTCATTGGGTGCCGCGTGCGCATCCGCTCAGGCTCACGGCGACAAGGAGTTGGCCGAGGATGCCGCCCGCCACCGCGCCATGGCTGCGGCCCACGAAGGCGCAGCCAAATGTCTTGAAGTGAAAAAGGACGAAAAAGTCTGCATGGCCGAGCTGCAGGCTGCCTGCAAAGGTCTGGGCATTGGCAAGATGTGTGGCATGAAGCATGCGCACTGAGTCACGCGCCGAAGACAGGCATGGCGAGGTAGCTTGGCGCAAGGCCAGGCGTTGGTCTGTTCTGGGGTATGGCGTGTGGGCCATGGCGCTGGCTTGGTTTGGTGCGGAGGTGGCCAGCAGCCCGGTCTTGGCACAGGCACCTGGCCAACCCGTGTTGACGGCACCTGTGCTCACGGCACCAGCTGGGCCGGGTGCAGACGGGCAGCTCCCCGCAGGTGCGTTGCCACCAGTGGGGCAGGGCCCGGGCCAGCACAGCCCCAACAGCCCTTTTGCCCCATTGCAACCACGGAGCGACGTGGTGCCATGGTCCAGTTTGACGGCCGTGAAAATGAAGACGGTGGGGCGACGCCTGTTGCCCGATTTCCCGGCCAATGTGCGGGCGCTGCATGGCACCACGGTGCGCGTGCAGGGTTTCATGATGCCCTTGGCACCTGGCGAGAAGCAGAGCCATTTTCTGGTGTCGTCCGTGCCCTTGACCTGCGCGTTTTGCACACCTGGCGGTCCCGAAAGCATGCTGGAGGTGCGCACCCGCACGCCGGTCAAGTACAGCCAGGAGGCCGTGGTGGTGGAGGGGCGGCTGCACGTGCTGGATGACGATCCGCAGGGGCTTTACTACCGCATGACCTTTGCTGTGGCGGTGAAGTGACATGGACTTGCAAACTGCCTTGCCCGTGTTCGCGTCTCTGGCGCCGGTGTTCTTGCTGATCGCGGCGGGCATCGTTGCCGGACGCATGGGGTGGATACGGATCGATGCCGTCAAAGATCTGTCCAACCTGGCTTTCATGCTGTTGATACCCGCACTGCTGTTCCGGACGATGAGCAGTGTGCACGTCGAGCAGTTGGATTTGCGCCCCATCGGCGCCTACTTTCTGGCAGCGTTGTCGTGCTTTGCGGTGCTGATCGGTGTGTTCGGCTTCACCGCGCGTGGTGTGGTCATGGCGTTGGCGGGGGTGTTTTCCAACATGGTGATGATCGGTATCACGCTGGTCGAACTGGCTTACGGTCAGCCTGGTTTGGTGACACTGCTGACGCTGGTGTCTGTTCATGCACTCATTTTGCTGACCACGGCCACGGTGGTGCTGGAACTGGCCGTGGCGCATGCCGGACCTGTGAATGCCCGCACACTGTTGGCCACAGCCGGGCGGGCATTTGCCAGTGCCCTGCTGCACCCCATTCCGCTGCCCATTGTGTGTGGGCTGTTGTTTGCACAAACGGGCTGGAGTTTGCCTGCCGTGGTGGACAAGCCGCTGGCACTGCTGGGCAGTGCGTTCGGGCCAGTTTCGCTGGTGTTGGTGGGGGTGACGCTGGCGCGTTCGCCGGTGGGTGCGCACTGGCGGGCTGCGCTGGGCATCAGCCTGTGCAAGAACCTGTTGTTGCCCGTGCTGGTGGGGTTGTCAGCTTGGGGCTTTGGCATCACCGGATTGCCACTGACGGTGATGGTGGTGGCTGCCGGTCTGCCCATGGGGGCCAATGTGTTTTTGTTTTCTCAGCGTTACGGGGTGGCGCACGATCTGGTCACGGCGAGCATCGGTTTGTCAACCTTGCTCGCGCTCGTGACGTTGAGTGCCTGGATGCTGTGGTTGGCCTGAGCGGCTGAAGGCCGTGCCCGCCCAAGGCAACAGAGGGGAGCTGGTCGGGTCGGCCTTTCAGGTGTCAGTGGGTGCTGTCGGGCGGTGTTGTGTTGCCTTCGCCAATGGTTTTTTGCATCAGCACGATGTCGAGCCAGCGGCCGAATTTCCAGCCGCATGACTCGATCACCCCTGCCTGCTCGAACCCTGCCGCCCGGTGCAAGCCCACTGAGCCAGCGTTGGCCGAGTCTCCGATCACGGCCATCACCTTGCGCACGCCACGGCGTTCAAGCTGCAGCAGCAACTCGTTCAGCAGTTGTTTGCCCAGTCCTTTGCCTGCGGCTTCATGGGTGATGTAGATCGAGTCCTCAACCGAGAACCGGTATGCCGGGCGAGGTTTGAACCAGTTGGCATAGGCAAAGCCAGCGACGTAACCATTGGTTTCGATCACCAGCCATGGCAAGTTTTTGCCCAGCACATCGGCACGGCGGGTGCGCATCTCGGCTTCAGTCGGCGGGCTGGTTTCGAACGTGCCCGTGCCGTTGAGCACGTGGTGTGCGTAAATTCGTGTGATGGCGGTCATGTCGGCGTCCGTGCTGGGACGAACGATCGCGGTGGTCTGTGAGGGCATGAAAGTTGCGCGTTGGGAGCATTCAGTTGGGCTCTATCGTCTCATGGACGGCTGATCAGGGTGTGGCTGAAAAGCTGCGCAAGGGTCGCTATAATCAAAGGCTTTGCCGCGTTTCGCTGACCGGGTGGTCAGTCGGTGTCTCAAACGATGGCGAATGACCCGGTCGCTGTTCACTGCATCTGTCAGTGAACATCTTCACACGAAAGATTCATCATGGTCGTCATCCGACTTTCCCGCGGCGGTGCCAAAGCACGTCCTTTCTACAACATCGTCGTTGCTGACAAGCGTGACCGCCGCGACGGCCGCTTCATCGAGCGCATCGGCTTCTACAACCCCATGGCCAAGGGCGGCGAAGAAACCTTGCGCATCGCAGCCGATCGTCTGACGTACTGGACTGGTGTGGGTGCACAGCCATCCGACACCGTGGCGCGTCTGATCAAGACGAACGCAGCCAAGGCAGCCGCCTGATCATTCACTGGTGACACTGTCACCGGTAAATCTGCGAGCGATGTGTCCAGCGGTTCTCCGCTCTGGGTACATCGCTTTTTTCATTTTTCCTCCTGGATGACCACATGACCCCACTGTTTTCTGCTTGCGAGTTGCCGTCCGACGCGGTCGAACTGGGGCGCATCGGTGAGGCATGGGGTATCAAGGGTTGGGTGAAGGTGCATGCACACAGCAATGCCCCTGATGTGTTGCTGGATGCTGCCGAGTGGTTTTTGCAGCGGCCCACCCCGCCGCATGACAGGCAGTTTGCTGCGTTCAACGGTACGGTCAGTGTGCAAGTGGTGCAGGTCAAACCGCACACAGACACGTTGGTGGCATCGCTGGAAGGCATGGTCGACCGCAATGCTGCCGAGGCACTCAAAGGCGCGCGCATATTCGTGTCGCGCAGCCAGTTTCCTGCCAGCACAGATCCCGACGAGTTCTATTGGGTTGACCTGATGGGCATGAAGGTGGTCAACCGCGAGGGCGTTTCGCTTGGCGTGGTGCAAGACCTCATGGCAACCGGGCCCACTTCCGTGCTGGTGCTGACGTTTGAACAGGATGGCAAAGCCGCCGAGCGGATGATTCCGTTTGTGGCTGCATATGTGGACAAGGTCGACAAGGCCGCAGGCCTCATCACGGTCGACTGGCAACCCGACTACTGAACATGAACACCGCAACGGACTTTGCCCTGTGGGCGGACTGTGTGCTGCCGGGGCATGGCTGTGCGGTTTGATGTCATCACGCTGTTTCCCGACCTGTTCGGGCCGTTTTTGTCGCAAGGCATCAACCGCCGTGCTTTCGAGCAGAAGCTGGTCGACGTGGTGCTGTGGAACCTGCGTGACTTTGCCGATGGCAACTACCGCCGGGTAGACGACAGGCCCTTTGGCGGCGGCCCCGGCATGGTCATGATGGCCGAGCCACTGGCGCGTTGTCTGGCAGCTGTGCGTGTGGCCCGGGCCGAACCTACTGCACAGCAGGCCAAAGTGGTGCTGTTTTCGCCCATGGGGCAGACACTGGATCACCCAGCGGTGCAAGCCTGGTCCGACAGTGCCGGTGCTGTGCTGGTGTGTGGCCGTTACGAAGGTATTGACCAGCGCTTCATCGATCAATGTGTGGACGCACAGATCAGCCTCGGTGATTTTGTGCTGTCGGGTGGCGAAATCGCTGCCATTGCCCTGCTTGATGCGGTGGCACGGTTGCAGCCCGGCGTGTTGAACGATGCGGGCAGCCACCAGCAAGACAGCTTCAACCCTGCGCTGGACGGCCTGCTCGATTGCCCGCATTACACCCGCCCAGAGGTCTGGCAGCACAACGCAGCGGAGCACCGGGTGCCTGATGTGCTGATGTCGGGCAACCACGAACGCATTGCCCGTTTCAGGCGCGATGCCAGTTTGCAGGCCACGGCCCAGTGCCGCCCTGATGTGTTGACGCAAGTACGCGAAGCCGGTCACCTGACCCGTCAGGATGAGGCTGTTCTGGCCCGTGTGGGCAAGGGCAACTGACCCAAGCTGTGCAGCCGGGCTCGGGCACAATCCAGCCCATGCTGATTCACCCTCAAATCAACCCTGTTGCCTTGCAAGTGGGGCCGCTGGCTGTTCACTGGTATGGCCTGACGTATCTGGCCGCATTTGGACTGTTCATGGTGCTTGGCTTGCGCCGTTTGCATCACCAACCGTTTGCACGGCTCGCAGCGCAGGGCATCTGGCAAAAACGCGATGTGGAAGACATCTTGTTTCTGGGCGTCATGGGCGTGGTGCTGGGCGGGCGCATCGGGTATTGCCTTTTTTACAAGCCGCTTTACTACCTGGCAAATCCGTTGGAAATCTTTGCCGTCTGGCAAGGTGGCATGAGTTTTCACGGGGGCTTGCTGGGGGTCGTGGTGGCCATGGTCTGGTTTGCACGCTCACGCCAACGTCCGTTTTTGCAGGTGATGGACTTCGTTGCGCCGTGTGTGCCCACGGGGTTGGCAGCCGGGCGGGCGGGGAATTTCATCAATGGGGAGCTCTGGGGGCGCTTGGCTGATCCGTCGCTGCCATGGGCCATGGTGTTCCGTGGCGCGGGCGAGTTGCCTCGTCACCCGTCGCAGGTCTATCAGTTCTTGCTCGAAGGCATGTTGCTGTTCGTCTTGATCTGGCTGTATGCGCGCACCGAGCGCAAACCGGGCCAGGTGGCCGCGGCGTTTGTGTTCGGCTATGGTGTGTTCCGGTTCATTGCCGAGTATTTCCGTGAACCCGATGCACACCTGGGTCTGCTGGCCTTGGGCATGAGCATGGGGCAGTGGTTGTGTGTGCCCATGGTGGTGGTTGGCGCGCTGGTGTGGCATTGGGCGGGGCGTCAGGCGCAAACCAGCTGACAGTGCGTCCCAGCAGGTCGGGAATGCCCGATGGTGCACTTCGGGCAGACGGGTTAACTTTGTACAACTGACCCGTTTGTGAACCAAGGCCCATTGCATGAAATCTCCAATCCCCACACCCGACGGCGTGCGCAGCTTGTCTCGGCGCAATGTTTTGCATGCGACTGCGGCCACGGCTGTGGCTTGGGGTTTGCCTGCACAGGCGCAGGCCACCTGGCCCGTCAAACCGGTGACCATGATCGTGCCGTTTCCCGCCGGGGGTGGTACCGATGCCTTCGCACGACCCATGTCTGCGCAGTTTTCCAAGCTGACGGGCAAGACCCTGGTCATTGACAACCGGGGTGGGGCAGGGGGCACGCTGGGCGCAGGCGTTGCCGCCAAGGCGGTGCCCGATGGCTACACGCTGTTCATGGGTGCGGTGCACCACACCATAGCCCCAGCCATGTATCCCAAGCTCGATTACGACCTGGAACGTGACTTGGTGCCTCTGATTCAAGTGGCCAGCGTACCCCAGGTGTTGGTGGTCAATCCGCGTAACGTGCCTGTGGCTGATTTCAAGGAGTTCATGGCGCACGTACGCAAGCAGCCTGGCAAGTTGAACTACGGCTCGGCTGGCGGCGGTACCTCGCATCACCTGGCGGGTGAGTTGTTCAAGCTGCAAACCAAAGCGTTCATCACACACATACCTTACCGTGGCGCCGGCCCGGCATTGCAGGACCTGATTGCAGGCAATGTTGACATGATGTTCGATGGCCTGGGGTCATCTGCGGCACACATCAAGGGTGGACGCATCAAAGCATTGATGGTGTCGGGTGCCAAACGCAGCCCGGCGTTCCCCGATGTGCCGTGCTCGGCTGAATTGGGCTTACCTGACTACAACGTGACCACTTGGTATGGTGTGTGGGCACCGCGTGGTACCCCTGCGGATGCGCAAACCCGGGCTGTGGAAGAGATCCGCAAGGCCTGTCAGGCTGAAGAGGCCAAAGCCGTCTGGGGCAGCCAGGGGGCCGAATTTCCCAACCTCACCGGTCCGCAATTTGCTGCGTTCATCAAGGCCGAGCTGGCCAAATGGGCACAGGTGGTCAGCGGGTCTGGTGCCAAACTGGATTGAATGAGATGGCAGGACAAGTGTCGTGTTCAGTGAATGGGGCGGTGGCCTCAGTGTTGATCAGCCATGCCGGCAAGTTCAACGCCATGTCACGCAGCATGTGGCGCGACCTGAAGGCCGTGTTCGAGGCTCTGGCTGCGTCTGCTGAGTTGAGGTGTGTCGTCATTGCCGGAGAAGGTGGACATTTTTGCGCGGGGGGCGACATAGCCGAGTACCCGGCCTTTCGCTTCCAGCCCGATTTGCTTGCCGATTTTCACGAGCAAGACGTGTGGGGTGGGCTGGATGCTGTGCTGCAATGCCCCGTGCCTGTGGTGGCTGCCATCGACGGCAATTGCATGGGTGCAGGTGTGGAAATTGCCAGTTGCTGCGACCTGCGCGTGGCGGGTGCATCGGCCCGTTTTGGTGCGCCCATTGCGCGCCTGGGTTTCCCGATGGCGCCGCGTGAGGCCCAACTGGTGGCCTCTGCCGTGGGAATGGCCACCGCGCGCGAGATGTTGCTCGAAGCCGCCGTGCTCGATGCCCACGAGATGAAACACCGTGGGTTCCTCAACCGTGTGGTACACGATGCCGACGTTCAAGGCGAGGCAGCTGCCACGGCTGCACGCGTCGCGGCGCTGGCGCCACAGGCGGCCCGTCTGAACAAACAGACCTTGCGTGCACTGTCTGGCAACACCGAGCCCATGCACACACTGGTGGCGCGTGCGTACACCTACGCACCACACCCCGAACACCGTGAAGGTATTGACTCTTTCCTTGCCAAGCGCAAGCCCGTTTTTTGATTGATGCTATCAATATGTTGTCAACCAATTTGTATGCGGCACTCCGTGCAGCCTTTCCTGCTGACCTGGACAGCTTGGCCATCGAGACTGATTCAGGTCTGACCTACACCTGGCGTGACCTTGAACGGGCCAGCGCCATGATGGCCAACCTGTTGGCTTCACTTGAGCTGCCACCGGCCAGCCGGGTGGCGGTCCAGGTTGAAAAATCGGTGGAGGCCTTGGTGCTGTACTTGGCCACATTGCGGGCAGGTCACGTGTTCTTGCCGTTGAACACGGCTTACCAGTCAGCCGAAATCGAGTATTTCATCGGCAACGCCGAGCCTGCGGTGGTCGTGTGCACGCCTGCCAATTTCGGTTGGGTGAGCAAACTTGCTTTCAAGGCCGGCACGCAGAACGTGTTCACGCTGGCAGACGATGTGTCGGGCACCTTGCTGGACCGTGCCGCCACGCACAGCGATGTGCAGACACCCGTGCCGCGAAGCGCCGACGACCTTGCCGCCATCCTGTACACCAGCGGCACAACCGGTCGCAGCAAGGGTGCGATGCTGACACATGGCAACCTGTTGAGCAATGCAAGGGTGCTGAAGGACTATTGGGGGTGGCGCAGTGCTGAGCAGGGTGGTGACGTGCTCATCCACGCGTTGCCCATTTTTCACGTGCATGGCCTGTTCGTGGCCATTCATGCTGCGCTCATCAACGGCAGTACCATGCTGTGGCTGAATAAGTTCGATCCCAAGGCTGTGTTGGCACGGTTGCCACGGGCCACGGTGTTCATGGGGGTGCCCACGCTGTACACACGTCTGTTGGCCGATCCGGGGCTCAACCGCGTGTCGTGCCAGAACATGCGGTTGTTCATCAGTGGTTCTGCTCCACTGCTGATTGAAACGTTCAGAACCTGGCAGCAACGCAGCGGGCACACCATTCTGGAACGCTATGGCATGTCTGAAACCATCATGCTGACGTCCAACCCGTTCGCGCCAGATGTTCGCTACCGTGATCTGGCAGGTGCGCCGCAAGGTGAGCGGCGTGGTGGCACAGTCGGTTTTCCACTTCCAGGTGTGGGACTGCGCGTGGTAGGTGACCATGGCGAGCCTGTCGAGGCCGGGGCCATTGGTGGCATACAGGTCAAAGGGCCCAACGTGTTCAAGGGCTACTGGCGCATGCCCGAGAAAACGGCGGAAGAGTTCACATCAGACGGCTGGTTCAAGACTGGCGATGTGGGACATGTGGATGCACAAGGTTATGTCACCATCGTTGGTCGCAGCAAGGACTTGATCATCAGCGGTGGCTACAACGTTTATCCAGCCGAAATCGAGGGTTACATCAACGAAATGCCGGGCGTGGTTGAAAGCGCGGTGGTGGGGGTGCCTCATGCCGATTTCGGTGAGGTCGGTATGGCGCTGGTCATTGCCAAGTCGGATGCCACAGTCGATGCAGCAAGCATTCTTGCCAGTTTGAAGGCCACGTTGGCGAACTTCAAAATCCCAAAAGCGTGCCTGCTGGTCGATGAGTTGCCACGCAACACGATGGGCAAAGTTCAAAAAAACCTGCTGCGCGAACAGCACAAAAATACGTTTGTCGGGTAAACGGAACGGCCAGTTTCCCACGCGAGAAAACTGGCCGTTTAAGTCGTGCCGAGCGCTTTAAATGTATAGCTATCAGTCTTACATATTAAAGCGAAGAGGCCGTTTTTTATCTTAAAACCAGCACAGGAATGTGCGAGTGGGTCAATACTTGCTGGGTTTCGCTGCCCAACAGCAGGCGTTTGAGGCCGCGACGGCCGTGTGATGCCATCACGATCAGATCGCATTTGTGGCGCTTGGCCGAAGCGATCAGGGCTTCTGCAATCAGATCAGACTTCACGGTGGTGGCTTTCACCTTCACGTTGTTCAGCTGGCCTTTGGCCTTGATGGCATTGACAGCTTCCAATGCCTCGTCATTCCACTGCTTTTCAATTTTTGCGATTTCTTCTGCCGCCAAAGCCACACCACCTTCGAAGTAGGTTTGCGGGTAGCGCGGCACCACTTTCACGGCAATCAACTCAGCCCCGGTCAGGTCGGCCAACATGAGACCGTGCGTCACTGCTTTCTCTGAGAGTTCAGATCCGTCTGTGGCGACCAAAATGCGCTTGTACATGGGTTTGCTCCTTAGTGATGGTGTATCCGGCGCGATCAATCCTCTACATTGGGGACAATGACCGACGCGTGCCTTGCATGCTGTAGGCTACTTGCTGTGGTTTTTGCTGGTTTGACATACGTCAACTGCTGGTGCCATTGCCTGAAATACCCTCGCATGCTCTTGAAACATGCTGTGTCCGCGCCCCTGCCGGGGCAGTTTGCGGTGGGTGCGGGGCTCAAACTGGAGTGACAGCGTTGGTTTCTTTTTCAGATGGACGTCCCAAGGGGCCTCTACAGGTGAATGACGATTTTTCTGTGCTTGACGACCCTGTCGAGCAGCAGGAATTCACCGAGTTTGTCGATGTCGATGGCCGCCGGGTGGCCAAATCGGTATTGATGGTGCAGGGCATGTTTTGTGCGGCGTGCGCGGACACGGTGGAGGGGGCATTGTGTGATTTGCCTGGGGTCATCAAGGCCGAGGTGCATGCGGCAACCCGTCGACTGACTCTCAACTGGGATCCAGAGCAGGTCAAAGTATCCAAGTTGGCTGGTGCGGTGGGGGACGCAGGCTACCGACTGCTCCCCATGCGGGAGGCGCTGAGCATCAGCAACAGGCTCGCAGAGGGGCGTAAAGTGCTGTGGCGCTTGTTTGTGGCTGGTATCTGCATGATGCAAGTCATGATGTACGCATGGCCAGCCTACATCACAGAACCGGGCGACATTCCTCCCGACATTGAACACTTGTTGCGTTGGGCAAGTTGGATACTGAGTTTGCCGGTGGTGATTTTTGCCAGTGGTTCATTCTTTTCCGGCGCATGGCGTGACCTGAAAAAAGGTCGTATCGGTATGGACACCCCCGTGTCTATCGGTATTTTGGTGACATTTGTCGCCAGCTCATTGGCCACATTTGACAGCGCGGGCCCTTGGGGGCATGAAGTGTGGTTCGACTCGCTCACCATGTTCGTGTTTTTCCTGATGGGTGGGCGATACCTGGAGCACAAGTCGCGTGACCGCACAGCTGGCGCACTAGACGATTTGATGAACCGCTTACCAGAAGTCTGCGACCGCCGCAGGCATGATGGGACGTTTGAGCCTGTTTCCGTCCGTCGCCTCGCTGTGGGTGATGTGGTGCGTGTTCAGGCCGGTCAGGCTTTTCCGGGGGATGGTGTGCTGGTGAGCGAGCGGGTCACCGTTGACGAGGCCTTGTTGACGGGTGAGTCACATCCCGTGACACGATTGGCGGGTGAGGCCGTGATCGCTGGGAGTTTCAACATTGCCAGTCCGGTGGAAGTGCGAGTCGACAAACTGGGGAGAGACACGCGCTTTGCACAAATCGTGGCGCTGATGGAGAAGGCGTCAACAGAAAAACCCCGATTGGCCATTCTGGCAGACCGCATTGCCGCACCTTTTCTGGTCTTGGTACTCCTGTCAGCGCTTGTGGCGGGCATTTATTGGTGGCAGATTGACCATTCGCGTGCGCTAGCGGTGGCTGTTTCTGTGTTGATCGTCACCTGTCCATGCGCCTTGTCGCTGGCAACCCCTGCGGCCATGCTGGCGTCTGCGGGAGCACTGGCCAAGCGCGGCGTGCTTGTGCGTCGCTTGCAAGCCTTTGAAGCTTTGGCGCAAATCGACACGGTTATTTTCGACAAAACGGGCACACTGACATTTGATAAGGTGGTGTTGTCTGCCATGCATGTGCGCGATGGCGTACCTGCGCCGACCGCATTGGCCCTGGCTGGGGCTTTGGCGGGGGCTTCTTTGCATCCGGCATCACGGGCCATTGCCCATGCTGCAGTTGAAGGGTGGGATGGTCAGGTGCAGCCCGTGGACAAAGTGGTTTGTCCGGTTTTAACTGAAGTTGCTGAACATGCAGGCCAAGGTATGTCTGGTAACGATGTCGTTCATGGCGCATTGCGTCTGGGGTCAGCATCGTTTTGTGGCTTAGCACCAACTGATTTGGGCACCATAACCTCTCCGAGGGTCTATCTGTCGAATGCCAAAGGATGGCTCGCAACGTTTGAGCTAGATGAAGGTTTGCGTCCCGATGCCAAAGATGCCGTGGCTGCGTTGCAGGCAATGGGAGTCCGAACGTGGCTGCTGTCGGGTGACCGTTCAGGTGCAGCTCAACGCATTTCAACGCTGGTGGGCATTGACAATGTGGTTGCTGAGGCAGGGCCTGAGCAAAAACTGCAGGAAGTTGTCAAACTTCAAAATGCTGGCCATAAAGTGGCTATGGTGGGCGATGGTTTGAATGACGGCCCTGTGTTGGCCAGAGCGGATACCTCCTTTGCACTGGGTACGGCAGCTCCTCTGGCGCAAGCGCAGTCAGATTTTGTCGTGCAGGGAGGGAGTGTTCTGGAGGTTGTCAAAAGCCTGAAACAGGCGCGGAAAACCTTGATCATTGTCAAACAAAACTTGATTTGGGCCGCTGTTTACAACTCTGTCAGTGTCCCGTTGGCACTGGCTGGTTATATGCCGCCTTGGCTGGCCGGACTGGGCATGGCGATCAGCTCATTTTGGGTGATTGGTAACGCGCTCAGACTCAACCAAGAGGCGGGTGAATCAAATTACGCAATCGGGAAGAATTAACCCATGGAAGTACTATATTTGCTGATTCCGCTCTCTGTGGCGGTGGTGCTCGGCATCATCGTCATCTTCTGGTGGGCGCTGGAGTCCGGGCAATTGGATAACATTGATCGAGAGGGTGACCGTATATTGAGAGTGGATTGACTTAAGTCAATGTGAAGGTCTTGTAATAACCTGACACTAAGTAATGACATTTTGAGGAGTTCTGTATGTCTGTAACGATGAAGGCCCGTCAGGCGACGGCCTATAACGACACGGTCGTTCGTCAGTTTGCGATCATGACCGTTGTTTACGGTGTGGTCGGCATGCTGGTGGGCGTGATCATTGCGGCCCAGTTGACCTGGCCCGAGTTGAATTTAGGTATTGAGTACCTGAGTTATGGTCGCTTGCGACCGCTCCACACGAACGCTGTGATTTTCGCGTTTGGCGGCTGTGGCTTGTTTGCTACCAGCTACTATGTTGTTCAGCGTACGTGTCAGACCCGCCTCATATCTGACGGCTTGGCTGCTTTCACGTTCTGGGGTTACAACCTGGTGATCGTGCTGGCCGTCATTACGTTGCCTTTGGGTATCACATCTGGCAAAGAATATGCTGAGTTGGAGTGGCCCATTGACTTGTTGCTGACAGTGGTTTGGGTTTGCTATGCCATCGTATTTTTTGGTACGGTCGGTATTCGCAAGGTCCGCCACATTTATGTCGGCAATTGGTTCTTTGGCGCGTTCATTTTGGCTGTTGCAGTGCTGCACTTGGTGAACAGCGCAGCGCTGCCTGTGTCCCTGACCAAGAGCTACTCAGCTTACTCCGGTGTCCAGGACGCCATGGTGCAATGGTGGTACGGCCACAACGCCGTTGGATTTTTCTTGACGGCTGGTTTCTTGGGAATGATGTATTACTTCATCCCCAAACAAGCAGGTCGCCCGGTTTATTCCTATCGCCTGTCTATCGTTCACTTCTGGGCTTTGATTTTCACCTACATGTGGGCGGGTCCTCACCATTTGCACTACACAGCTTTGCCTGACTGGACGCAGTCTGTGGGCATGGCGTTCTCCCTCATCCTGTTGGCCCCAAGTTGGGGTGGCATGATCAACGGCATCATGACCCTGTCTGGCGCTTGGCACAAGCTGCGCGACGATCCCATTTTGCGTTTCCTGATCGTGTCGCTGTCCTTCTACGGTATGTCTACGTTTGAAGGTCCGATGATGTCCATCAAGACCGTCAATGCTTTGTCGCATTACACCGATTGGACGGTTGGTCACGTGCACTCAGGCGCTTTGGGCTGGGTGGGTTTGATCACCATGGGATCTATGTACTACTTGATTCCCCGCTTGTTTGGCCAAAAGCAAATGCACAGCATTCGTGCCATTGAGATTCACTTTTGGGTGGCCACCATCGGCATCGTGCTTTACATCGCGGC
>JACCDS012070540.1_pt1 | contig 15152 bp, 13 predicted proteins | sample 7446441 | NCBI WGS metagenome assembly JACCDS01 (sample SAMN15323445, study PRJNA562643) | freshwater metagenome | isolation source: river surface water | place: USA:Blue River Watershed | collected 2017-08-17 | reverse complement strand
CGCATCTGCGCCACGCGCGGGTTGACCTTCTGGCCCAGCAGCATGCCGCCGCCACCCGGCTTGGCGCCCTGCCCCAGCACCACCTCGATGGCGTCGGCGCGGCGCACGTCGTCCGGGTTGAAGCCGTAGCGCGACGGCAAGCATTGGTACACCAGCGTCTTGGACGACAGGCGCTCTTCCGAGGTCATGCCGCCGTCACCGGTGGTGGTGGTGGTGCCCATCGCGGTGGCGGCCTTGCCCAGGGCTTCCTTGACGTTGGCCGACAAGGCGCCGAAGCTCATCCCGGCGATGGTGATGGGCGTGTCAAGCACGATCGGCTTCTTGGCGAAGCGCGTGCCCAGCACGGTCTTGGTGGAGCACTTCTCGCGGTAGCCCTCCAGCGGGTAGCGCGAGAGCGAAGCGGTCAGGAACACCAGGTCGTCGAAGTGCGGCAGCTTGCGCTTGGCGCCCAGGCCGCGGATCTCGTACAGGCCGGTGCTGGAGGCGCGGTGGATGTAGTCGAGCGTGCTGCGGTCGAAACTGGCCGACTCTTCGAGTTGCAGGCGCTTGAAGGCGATGGGGTGTTCGGTGTGAGACATCTCGGGGGTCCTCAATAGTCCTGGTCGGCGTCGGCGTTCCAGTGGTACAGCGTGCGGGCAGAGGCCACGCGCTTGAACTCGTGCGGGCGGTGGTCCATGCCGGCCTGGTCGAGCAGGCTGGCCAAGGCGGTGATGTCCGCATCGGTCAGGGGTTCGAGCTGGGCGTCGGCGCCGAGCGACTTGATCTCGCCGCGCACGTAGATCACCGCTTCGTAGAGCGAGTCGCCCAGCGCGTCGCCGGCGTTGCCGCAGATCACCATCCGCCCGGCCTGGGCCATGAAGCCCGAGAAGCTGCCGACCGAGCCGCCCACGACGATGTCGCCGCCCTTGAGCGAGATGCCGCAGCGCAGGCCAGCATCACCGTCAATCACCAACAGGCCGCCATGTGCCGATGCACCTGCCCCGTTTGAGGCGAAGCCCTTCACGTGCACCTTGCCGCTCATCATGTTCTCGGCGACGCCGGTGCTGGCGCTGCCTTCGATGGTCACGTCGGCGAACTTGTTCATGCCGGCGGCGTAGTAGCCGGCGTGCCCCTGGATCGTGACCTTCACCGGGGCGTTGATGCCCACGGCGATGTTGTGCGCGCCGTCGGGGTTGAGCACCTCGATGTGCTGTCCGGCCAGCGTTTCGGTCGGGCTGTGCAGGTGCTGGTTGAGCGCGCGAACCGTGTCCCGGCTCAGATCAAAAGTCAGATTTTCCATACGTACATCTCCTCGGGAGCCGGTTCAAAGACCGTGGCGTGTTTGACATCGGGCAGGTGCGCCAGCGAGCGGAACTCGGAGGCGATGGCCACGTAGTCGTCGGTCTCGGCCACCACGGCCGGTTTGCAGGCGAAGGGGTCACGGATCAGGGCCAGTTCGGTCGACGTGCCCATCAGGAAGGTGAAGAAGCCGTCCAGGGCCTCGAAGCCCTTCTGCAGCGCGGCGTGCAGCGTGTCGCCCTCGCGCAGGCGCCACTCCAGGAAGCGGCAGGCGGCCTCGGTGTCGTTGTCCGTCTCGAAGCGGATGCCACGCGGCTCCAGCATGCGACGCACGCCGTTGGGGTTCGACAGCGAGCCGTTGTGCACCAGGCAGAAGTCCTCGCCGGCGGTGAACGGGTGGGCGCGGTCGGGCGTGACCGCCGACTCGGTGGCCATGCGGGTGTGCCCCACGAGATGGCTGCCCGTCAGCTTCGAGAAATCGTAGCGCGCCGCCACCTCGGCGGGCGTGCCGATGTCCTTGTACAGGTCAATGCGGCGGCCGGTGGAGAGCAGGTGCAGCTTGGCGTCAAACGCGGCGATGAAGGCCTTCACCGGCTCGGCCGCACCCTCGAACGCCAGGATGGCGTGGTTGCCCTTGATCTGCGCCTGGGCGTCGACCTTCAGGTGCGCGTTCAGCGCCTCGGTCAGGCCCTTCCAGTCGTACGCGGCCGCAGCCGGCGTCAGGCCGGAATACACGCTCACCTTGCGGCGGCTGTCCGGCAGTTCCTGGCCGAACACGGCCATGCCGGCGGAGTCCGGCCCGCGCTCCGTCATGCCGATCAGCATCGGCACCATCAGCTCGCCCAGTCGGGGCTGCAGCGCCGGCTTCTTCAACAACAGTCCAACAATTCCACACATGGTTGCTTCCTTCAGAAAAACTCGAGGTACTGCTTGATTTCCCACTCGGAGACGTGGCGCATGTATTCGAGCCATTCCATGCGCTTGAACTTGAGGAACTCGTCCGTCACCGGGCCCAGAGCCGTGCGGATCACGCTGTCGCCTTCCAGGGCGTCCAGCGCGGCGTTCAGGTTCTGCGGCAGCAGCCCGATGCCGGCCTCCTTCAGTTGCGCCTCGCTCCACTCGTAGAGGTTCACGTTGCGCGGCACGCCCGGATCCAGCTTGTGCTCAATGCCGTCCAGGCCTGCCGCGATCACGGCCGCCGTGGCCAGGTAGGGGTTGCACGCGCCGTCGGGCAGGCGCAGCTCCAGACGCCCCTTGGGGATGCGGACCATGGTCGAGCGGTTGTTGTCGCCATAGCTGATGTAGGCCGGCGCCCAGGTCGCGCCCGTCAACGAGCGACCGACCACGAGCCGCTTGTAGGAGTTGACCGTCGGGGCGCACAGCGCGGTCAGTGCCGGCGCGTGTTTCAGCAGTCCAGCCATGAACTGGTAGGCCATGGGCGACAGCTCCAGCCCGTTCGGATCGGCCTTGTCGCAGAACAGGTTGCGCTGGCCGTCCCCGATGGACAGGTGCATGTGCATGCCATTGCCCGGCCGATTGGCGAACGGCTTGGGCATGAACGAGCAGATCAGGCCCAGCTCGTTGGCGATCTCGCTGGCCGCCATCTTGAAGAACACGAAGTGATCGCAGGAGGTCAGGCAGTCGGTGTAGGTGTAGTTCAGCTCGAACTGGCCGTTGGCGTCTTCGTGGTCGATCTGGTAGACGTCGATGCCCGTGGCGCGCATGGCGCCCGACAGGCGCTCCAGGAACACCCGGGTGCGCGACAGCCCCTTGTAGTCGTAGCAAGGCTTGGCCAGGTTGTCGCTGGCGTCGTGCGGCACGACGGTGCCGTTGGCGTCGCGGCGCAGCAGCGAGAACTCGGGCTCCAGGCCGGTGTACATCGTCAGGCCCAGGGCGCTGAGGCGAGCCACCTGCTGCTTGAGCACCACGCGGCTGTCGTAGGCCCAGGGTTCTCCTTCGACGTGGCCCTCGCAGACGATGCGGGCCAGCCCCGGCTGCCAGGGCACCAGCGACACGGTCGACAGGTCACCCACGGCCATGAAATCCGGACCGTGGGGCTCGATGCCCACGCCACAGATCGCAAAGCCCGCGAAGCCGGCGCCGTCGGTCATGACGGTGTTCAAATGATCCACAGGAACCGACTTGGCCTTGGCCACCCCGTGGATGTCGACGAACTGCGCCAGGACATAGTTCACGCCCTGGGAACGGAGATATTTCTGGGTGTCCTCGACGGTCGTGAAGCGCTTGGGGACCGCCAACTCGGCCGAGGGCGGCGCTGAAAAAGGATGGGCAACGGAGTTCAAGGGTGTGTTCCTTCGGTTTGCATGCCACGGGTTCCAGACCAACCGACCCAGTTCACTCATCCGGTGCCTGGTGCGGCCTTGTTTCCTGCAATGCAACATTGATGCCCACCATGAACTCTCGTGGGCACGCTCGGTGCACAGCCCTCTGAAAAGCACGGACGGAAGGAGAGATTTGTGAACAAGAACGCCGAAAGCCCGACGGCCTCGCTCGAAGAATCCGTTGGGGCCGCCATCAAGGAACTGCGCCAGCGCCATGGGCTGACCATCGCGCAGGTGTCGGAGCAGGCCAGCATCAGCCGGGGCATGCTGTCCAAGATCGAGAACGGTCAGACCTCGGCCGGCATGGACACGCTGGCCCGCATTGCGCGGGCGCTGGGGGTGTCGATGTCGATGCTTTTCTCGAAATACGACGTGTCGGCCAGCACGTCACAGCACATCAAGCGTGGCGCCGGCATGGAAGTGGTGCGCAGAGGCACCAAGAGCGGGCACACGTATCACCTTCTGGCGTATGACCAGGGCCCGGTGAAGCTGTTCGAGCCGTTCCTGATCACGATGAACGACGACTCGGAGCGGTATCCGACCTTCCAGCACCCGGGCACCGAGTTCCTCTACATGCTGGAGGGCAAGCTCGAATACCGCTGCGGCCAGCAGACCTACCTGCTGGAGCCGGGTGACGCCCTGACCTTCCAGGGCGAGGTGCCCCACGGGCCCGAGAAGCTCGTGAAGTACCCGATCAAGTTCCTGTCGTTCATCGTGTATCCGCGAAACAGCGAATGAGCGCGCCGCAGGTGGAACACCCGACCCCTCCCGCGAACGGACGACTGCCCACCGCCATCTGGGTGCTGGGTTTCGTGAGCCTGCTGATGGACGTCTCCTCCGAGATGATCCACAGCCTGCTGCCACTGTTCATGGTGGGCACGCTGGGCGCGAGTGCGCTGGTGATCGGGCTGATCGAAGGGCTGGCTGAGGCGACCGCACTGATCGTCAAGGTGTTTTCGGGCGTTCTGAGCGACTGGTGGGGCCGGCGCAAGACGCTGGCGGTGGCGGGATACGCCCTGGGCGCGCTGACCAAGCCGCTGTTTGCCCTGGCGTCCGGCACGGGGCTGGTGCTGACGGCACGCCTGCTCGACCGGGTGGGCAAGGGCATGCGAGGCGCCCCGCGCGACGCGTTGGTGGCGGACATCGCACCGCCCACGCTGCGCGGGGCGGCCTTTGGCCTACGTCAGTCTCTCGACACAGTGGGAGCGTTCCTGGGGCCCCTTCTGGCGGTGGGATTGATGCTGCTGTGGCAGAACGACTTCCGCGCGGTGTTCTGGGTGGCGGTGGTTCCGGGCGTGCTGGCGGTGCTCCTGCTGCTGATGGGCGTGCGCGAACCCGAGCGTCCGGTCGAAACCTCCCGCCGCAACCCGATCCGACGCGACAACCTGCGCCGCCTGGACGCCCGTTACTGGTCGGTGGTGGGACTGGGAGCGGTGGTCACGCTGGCACGATTCAGCGAGGCGTTCCTGGTGCTGCGAGCCCAACAGTGCGGCGTGCCGATCGCACTGGTACCGCTGGTGATGGTGGCGATGAACCTCGTCTATGCCGCCACGGCCTACCCCTTCGGTCGGCTGGCGGACCGCTGGAACCACCACCGCCTGCTCGCATGGGGCCTGGTGGTGCTCATCGCCGCAGACCTGGTGCTGGCCAGCGGCACACACTGGGGGACCGTGCTGACGGGCGTGGCCCTGTGGGGCGTGCACATGGGCATGACACAAGGCCTGTTGGCCACCATGGTGGCCGACACCGCGCCGGCCGACCTGCGCGGCACGGCCTTCGGGCTCTTCAATTGGGTCAGCGGCGTGGCCCTGCTGTTGGCCAGCGTGCTGGCCGGCCTGCTGTGGGACCGGCTCGGCGCCTCATTCACCTTCTACGCCGGGGCATCATTCTGCGCACTGGCCCTGCTGATGGGGCAGGCGCTGCGCAGGTCGCACTGACCGGCCCCTCGCGCCCCACACATGCGACCACGCCCGCATCACCTCAGGGAGATGCGCGGCATGGCCACATGACCGCCAGACGGACAGAGTGAACGTCAGCGACCACGGCCCGCGCCGCCACCGGCACCGGCACCGTTACCCGAGCCGGCGCCCATGCCCATCCCCCCGCCGGGCCCCATGCCCCCCCCTTGGGCCGGAGGATCGGCCGGAAGCGTCACGCCACGGGCCTTGGCTCGTTCCACCATTTGCTTGTGGTGCTCTGCGCGGATGCGTTCACGCTCTTCCTGTGTCTTGGCACTTTGCATGCGGCTCCGAAACGCTTGGCGTTCCTGACGGGTCATCAGTTGCGAGCCGTAGATGTCACGGTCGCGCAACTGCGTCTGTGCCTGAACGGTTGCCGGGGCTGGCGGCTGAGCCGGGTGCTCGGCGGAAGCCGGATCGCGCACACGGTCCCGCTCCTGATCTCGGTCCTGGGCCCAAGCGGCCCCGGCCGTCAGCGCAGCGATCAACATCCATGTGGAAATTCGGGCGGTCTTCATGGTTCAAACTCCTGGAGTCCATACAGGGTGAAGCCTTCAGTGAACCGGACACGGCTTCATCGACAACGGATGGCCCATGCGCCCGGCGTCGGGCTTCGTACCCCACCCCAAAAGGCAGGGCCTCCGCCCGCGACGGCGCGATGACGAGCCACACAGCCCAAAGCACCACCCCCGCCTGGTGAATCCATGGAAGAGCTGGGTGTTTCATGGCTGGAGTCCACTGAGTCGAAAGCCTTGTGGCTTCCGATGGCTTCATCGTCCGTCTTCCATGTGCACGGCAGATGTCATGGAGGCCTCGCGGTGTGAGCCTCGGTTTCTTTGGATGTCATTGCGTTTCAGCGCAAGGCAGGCTCTTTTCGGTTTCGTAGACTGGAGACATGACCGAACTCATGCTGCCGCGCGTCCTGGTGGTCGATGACGACGCCGACTTGCGTGTCCTCCTGGCGGACTACCTCAGTGCGAGCGGCCTGGGGGTCGACACCGCTGCCGATGGCCAGCAAATGCGCGAGCGCATGGCCCAGGCCTGGCCCGATGCATTGGTCCTCGACCTGATGCTGCCGGGTGAAGATGGGCTCACCTTGGCGAGGGAGCTGCGCCGGCACTCCGACGTGCCGATCCTCATGCTGTCGGCGCGGGGCGAAGAAATCGATCGTGTGGTGGGTCTGGAAGTCGGCGCAGACGACTACATGGCCAAACCGTTCAGTCCACGCGAGTTGCTGGCCCGCCTGCGGGCGTTGCTGCGACGCTCGCGCATGTCCAGTGGGGGCCTGGAAGGCGCCAAAGAAACCGACCGAAACACCGAGACCTCACAACCGCCCTCGCCGCACTGTTTTGGTCCCTTCACGCTGGACACGGCGGCCCTGCGTCTGATGCGCGACGGTCAGGATCAAGGCCTGACCAGCGCCGAGTTCAATCTGCTGCGCGCACTGGTGGAGCATCCGAACCGCGTCCTGTCACGCGACACCCTGATCCAATGGCTCAAAGGCTACGACCGGGACGCCTTTGACCGCAGCATCGACGTGCGTGTGACCCGTCTGCGCCGAAAAATCGAGCGGGACCCTGCGCACCCGGTCTACATCCGCACGGTGCGCGGGGAGGGCTATCTGTTCAACCCCCTGGGTGAGGATCATGAGACCGGCTGAACCCCGTCTCACCACCCCGTCGTTGGCGCAACAGTATTGGGTGTGGCTGGCCGCGCTTTTCCTGGCCATTGAAGGGGTCACGGTCCTCTTGATGATGACCCTGGTGATGTGGCCGATGGCGCAGCGCTCCGCCGACGATCTGGCTGGATTGATGCTGCTTTCTGCACAGACCTGGGCGGAACTGCCCCCGGCAACCCGCCCGGCATTTGAGGTCGAGTTGGCGCGGTCGCACCAGTTGGCCTTGAGGCCCGGCATGCCGCCCCCACCGGACCACGGTCTTCAACATGGGTTTTACGTCCGGTTCCTGGAATTGGCGCTGGAGCGCCGGGTGGGCCACCCCGTCTTCCTCGACACACAGGTGGGTCCAGACGGCGAGAAGTGGCTCTGGACCGGCGTGCAGATGGGCGAGCGCCCCATGGGGGTCGGTTTTGCTCAACACCGGATGAACACCCAACCGCTGCTGCTGTTGGGACTGGTTTTTGGCATCGGCTCCGCGATGGTGACGGTGGCCGCCTGGTGGGCCGCACGCCGCATCGCGAGCCCCGTGGCGAAATTGGATCAGGCGGCTTCTGCACTGTCAGGCGGGATTCGTCCCGACCTCTTGCCGGAGGACGGGCCGCTGGAACTGGCCAGGCTCGCACGCCATTTCAACGACATGGCCGGACAGGTGCGGGAGTTGATGGAGGCCCGCACCACCTTGTTCGCTGGCATTTCGCACGACCTCCGCACCCCGCTGGCCCGGATGCGCCTGGCGCTGGAGATGCTGACCTTGCGACCCGGTGACACCTCGCTGATCGACCGCCTGGAGCGTGACATCGAGGCCATGAACACGCTCATCGGCAAGTTGCTGGAACTGGCCCGGGGACTGGATCAGGAAGTCCCGGAGTCCGTCGTCATGGTCGACTGGCTGAACCGCTGGGCCAGTGCCCATGCCGCGACCGCGTCGGAAGCCCGCTCCACAGTGCACATCCAATGTCCAGGTGACCTGCGACTCCCGATCCCCACGGACACCCTGAGCCGCATCCTCGACAACCTCCTCATCAATGCCCTGCGCTACGCCCCCGGCCCGATCGACGTGGTCCTGCGTTCGAGGACCGACGACGAGGGTCGTCGTCTGTGGCGTGTGGGTGTCCTGGATCTCGGCCCGGGCATCCCGCTGGCACAACGCGAGGCCCTCTGGCAGCCGTTTGTGAGGCTGGAGCCCTCACGCAATCCAGACACCGGAGGCTATGGCCTGGGGCTGGCGATCGTGCGGCAATTGGCCCGTGCACATGGCTGGACGGTGAAATTGGAAGCGCGTGAAGGGGGGGGGTTGGAAGCCTGGGTGGAGCTGAGGCCCTGACCCGCCAGAACCCGTGCTTGCCGACGTCTTGAGCGTTTTGCGGGTGAGAAGGCCATCCTGATGCCGCGCTAATGCCGGCTCCGATATCGTGCCTCTCATGAACACCGCTCTCCCCTCCTTTTCCACGCCTCGCCGGGTCTGGCCAGTGCTGCTGGTCTGGCTGGGAGCCGCATTCCTGATGCACCAGCTTGACGCCCTCGGCGACTTGGCCAGTCTGGCCATGGTCTTGCTGCTGGCGTCGGCGCTGAGCAGCGTGTGGCTGCCGCTGACCGCCTCGGTCGCCGTCAGTGGGTTGGCCCTGCTGGCGTTCAACTGGTTCTTCGTGCCGCCACGCGGCACTTTGGTCGTGGAGCTGCGACAGCACATCCTTCTGCTTCTGGTGATGCTGGTCACGAGCACGTTGATCGCCGCCCTGGTCTCACGCATGCGTCGTCGGGCCCAAGAGGCCCGCCGCCATGCCCGACGTTCCGAGCAACTGCGCCTGTGGGGCGACACGCTGCGCACCCCATCCGATCCACACCTGTTCGGTGCTGAACTGCAGCGCCTGCTGCGCGAGTGTGCGGGCCCGGAGGGCCAGGTCCTCGACATCGCCCTGTTGCTGCTCCCCGGCGATCCGCCACCGCAACGTGATGACGACAGCGCCCAGTGGCTGGGCGACACCGACCTCAACGAACGTGCCGGCCTGTGGCTGTGCCTGCGCCAGAGCCAGGCCATGGGACCCGACACCGGACGGCACGAAGAACAATCGGCCTGGTACCTCCCCATGCGAGGCCCCGGCCAGAGCCATGGCGCCGCACTGATTCGCTGGCCGCGCCACCAAGCCCCCGGCACCGATGTGCGCCCGCATGCCCAGGCCCTGTGCGACCAGATGGGTCTGGCCTTGTTCCAGGCTCAAACGCTGCGCTCGCAGCGCCAGGCGATCGAGTCGTCCCAGTTGCAGAACGTGCGCAACGCCCTGCTGACGGCCGTGTCCCACGACTACCGCACGCCACTGGCCACGATCCTGGGCGCCGCCTCGTCCCTGCTGGAGCAGGGTGAACGCCTCGACCCTGGGCAGCAGCGTCGTTTGGCCCAGACCATCGCCGAGCAGGCCGAACAACTCAGCCGCCTGACCACCAACACCCTGCAACTGGCGCGCCTGGACGCGCCCGGTGTGGTCCTGACGCGGGATTGGGAATCGGCGGAGGATTTGGTGGGCACTGTGCTGCGCCGTGCCCGACAACGTGAACCCGCGCGCCGCATCCAGGGCCGTCTGGAGCCGGATTTGCCGCTGTTGCACTGTGATGCCATCCTGATGACGCAGATGCTCGACAACCTCGTGGACAACGCGCTCCAGTACAGCCCATCGGACGAACCGGTCGAGCTGTTGGTGCGCCGTCAGGCCGGACAATTGGTGCTGGCCGTGCGCGACCGGGGCCGGGGCGTTGCCCCACGCTGGCGGGAGCGGATCTTTGACGCCTTCGAGCGGGGGGAGCTGAGCTCAAGCCCCGACGCCTTCGCCCGGGCCGTCGAGAGCCCACGGCCGGCCCCCGCTCCACCGGACCGGCACGGTGCCGGAGTCGGACTGGCCGTGTGCCGTGCCATCGCCCGCGCCCACGGTGGCGAGATGCGGGTGCGCGCCCGGGCCCACGGCGGCAGCAGCTTCGAATGCTGGTTGCCCATTCCCGCGCAACCGCAAGCGCCGACCACGGTCACCGCGGAGGCCGCGTGAACCGCCGGGTGCTGTTGGTTGAGGACGACCCCGAACTGCGCCGCACCCTGCGCGACGCTCTCCAGGTCGAGGGTCACGAGGTGCTCACTGCGGCCAGCCTTGCGGAGGCCCAGGCGCTGCTGACCCACGCCCGTCGTTCGGACGAATTCGGCATCTCGACCGCTGGTGCCGCCGCGTTCGACCTGGTCCTGTTGGACCTCGGCCTGCCGGATGGCGAAGGTGGCCAGCTGCTGCAGGACCTGCGCCACCGCCACGCTCTGCCCGTGCTGGTGATCTCGGCCCGCCACGACGACGGGCAGAAGATCCACCTGCTCGACGAAGGTGCCGACGACTATCTGGTCAAGCCCTTCAGCGTCGGTGAACTGCTGGCGCGCATGCGCGTGGCCTGGCGACACCGGGGCACGCAGGTCCGCCCAGCCGTCACCCGCTACAGCCACGGCGATGTCGAGATCGACCTGGCCGCACAGCGCGTGCGCCGGGCCGGCACGGTCGTGCACCTGACCCCCACCGAGTACCGCCTGCTGGCGCGCCTCGTGCGCAGCGCCGGCCAGATCGTGACGCACCGGCAGTTGCTCAGTGACGTCTGGGGCGCCGAGTTCATCGACCACACCCAGTACCTGCGTCTGTACATGGGCCAGCTGCGCGCCAAGCTGGAGCGGGAGCCGGCCGATCCGCAGTTCCTGCAAACGGAACCGGGCGTGGGCTACCGCGCCGTGGCCGACGACGTCTGACCAGCGCGATGTGCCTGCACGCCCTTATGCGTTCCTGATGCCCGGCCAGGCAACCTGAGGGTGTTCATCGCTTCCAGAGGGCCCCATGTCGTCGACCGTCACCCCCCATCTTCCCGGGACGGCGTCCCATCTTCCGGTGCAAGGCACCACAGCGCTCACACTCGCCGCCATCGGTGTGGTTTACGGCGACATCGGCACCAGTCCGCTGTACACCATGAAGGAGATCTTCCTGCCGGCCACGGGCGTGCCGCTGGATGCGGTCCACCTGGTGGGGGCCGTGTCGTCCATCTTCTGGGCCTTGATGCTGGTCGTCACGCTGAAGTACGTGATCCTGATCCTGCGCGCCGACAACCGGGGCGAAGGCGGCGGGCTGGCGCTCACCGCGCTGGCGGTGGCCGCCGTGGGCCAGCGCCCAGCGCTCAAGCGCACGCTGCTGGCCCTGGGGGTGTTCGGCGCCACGCTGTTCTATGGAGACAGCATCATCACGCCCGCCATCTCGGTGTTGGGCGCCATGGAGGGTCTGGAGGTCTTGGCCCCGGAACTGGAACGATGGGTCGTGCCGCTGACCGCCCTCATCATCGTGGCGCTGTTTGTCATGCAGCGCATGGGCACCGAAACGGTCGGCAAGCTGTTCGGGCCCATCATCGGACTTTGGTTCCTGGTGTTGGCGGCCGTCGGGCTGTGGCACATCACCCAAACCCCGGCGATCCTGGCGGCACTGAATCCGTTGGAGGCCGTGCGCTTTCTGTCTGGCCGCGGCTGGCACGTGCTGGCCGCCCTCGGCGCCATCGTGCTGGCCCTCACAGGCGCCGAAGCCCTCTACGCCGACATGGGCCACTTCGGACGCAAACCCATCCAGCGCGCGTGGATCGGGCTGGTGCTGCCATCGCTGGTGCTCAACTACATGGGCCAGGGCGCGCTGCTGATGCGGGATCCGACAGCACTGGAAAACCCCTTCTTCAAGCTCTTCCCCGTGGCCTGGCTGGTGCCCGCCATCGGGCTGGCCACGCTGGCGGCCATCATCGCTTCACAAGCGGTGATCTCCGGGGCGTATTCGATGACCCAGCAGGCCATCCAGCTTGGTTACCTGCCACGCATGGAGGTGCGTCACACCGCCGCACACACGGCCGGCCAGATCTACTTGCCGGGGGTCAACTGGGCACTGGCCGCCGGCGTCTTGGCGGCAGTCTTGTTCTTTCGCAGCTCCTCGGCACTGGCGGCGGCCTATGGCATCGCAGTGACCGTCACGATGATGATCACCACCGTGCTGACCTACTTCGTGGTGCGCCAGGGCTGGAACCTGCCGGCCCCGTTGGCCATCGGTGCCACGGCCTTCTTCCTGATCGTCGACGCCGCACTGGTGGCAGGCTGCGCCGTCAAGCTGCTCGACGGCGGTTGGTTCCCGCTGGCGATGGGCCTGCTGCTGTTCCTGGTCATGACGACTTGGGCGCGGGGCCGAGCGCTGGTGCTGGAAAGCATCCGCAGCGACGGCATGGAGCTCGAACCCTTCATCCAGCAGCTCGATTCACACCCCCTGCCCATCGTGACGCGCACGGCGGTCTATGCGGTGGCCGATCCCTCGACGGTGCCGCAGGCCCTGCTGCACAACCTCAAGCACAACCAGGTGCTGCACGAACGCAACGTGATCCTGACGGTGCGCTTCGGCGCCGTGCCGTGGGTAAGCGAAGCCGAGCGGGTGGAGCTCGAACCCTTGAGCGCCCGCTTCTGGCGCGTGACCCTGCACTTCGGCTTCATGGAAACCCCCGACGTGCCCAAGGCCCTGTCCCTGTGCGCGGACCAAGGCCTCCCGATTCCGACCTTCGAGACCAGCTACTTCCTGAGCCGGGAAACCGTGGTTTCCAGCCCCGGCCCGGGCATGGCGCAGTGGCGTGAAAAGCTCTACGCGACCATGAACCGCAACGCAGGCAGCGTGGTGGAGTTTTTCCGGCTGCCAGACAACGCAGTGGTTGAGCTGGGGACGCGCATACAAATCTGACTCACCCCCATCGGCCTCCGCCGAACCGGGTCGATTCACGGACCGAGTCACGTCCTCGGAGACCCTCACGTTCCGCTGGATCCTGGCGATCCCGAAGCCGGTTGGCCGCCCGAAGAAAGCTCACCAGTTCCGGGCCATGAGAAGCCAGGGCCGATCGCAAATCATGATCGCCCTCGACCAGCAACAAACGGGTGTGAGGCGAGGCATCGGCCAGGCGCCGGGCCTCCGACACCGGAACCGTCACGTCGTTCAGCCCATGCACCAGCAGCACCGGGCAACGCACACGGGGCAAGGTGTGGAGGGGTGCGATGTCGTCAAACGAGGCCCCGATCACGGCCTGGACATGCCGAAGGACATAACCGCCCACCAGGGGATAAGGCACACCCTTTTCCTGCATCCATCGAAGCATCACGTCCCGGGGGTGAGCAAAAGCCGAAAGGCTGACCACAGCACAGAGATCGGCATGCGTTGCGGCGTGAAGCATGGCGGCAGCCGCGCCCACCGAGTGGCCCAGCACCGCCAAGCGATCTGCTGCGACTTCAGGCTGATCCCGCAGCCAAGACAGCCCTGCCGCGATGTCTTCGGCAAAGCGAGGCATGGACGTGAAGGAATCGTCGTCGCTGCGACCGTGACAGCGGGCGTCCAGCAGCAGCACCCCCCATCCTGCCGCGTAAAGCGCCGGGGCCAGCGGCGACATCATCGCCGCGTTGGCCCCCCAGCCGTGCATGACCAGCACAGCAGGACCACGCTCTCGGCACCCATCTGCCCCAGACGGGGCCAACCACCAGCCAAACAGCCGCTTGCCTTGCGAACCGGGGATCTGCACTTCCCTGATCTGCGTGTCGGAAAAGCCCAGATCGGCAGGCCCAGTCTCATGGGGCACCCGAGGCGCCCGCAAGCCGCGCAGGATGGCCACGTGCACCAGTCTGCGTGCGACCCAGAACAGCCCCGCGCCGCCCAGTCCCCCCAGAATCCAATCCACCGGCATTCAGCTCCCGTTCTCCACGGCCGACCCCACGATCGCGTCGAATTCAGCCTGGGTGATGTACTGGGGCACGTAGCTTCCTCCTTGCTGGATCAGTACCTTCATGTAGGCCCTCAAGTGGTTGCGTGAGCCGCGGAGCAGGTTGTCGTACACCATCAAGACATCGGCATTGTCGATGCCGGCTTTCTGGGCCACGATGTCACGCATGTCCAGTTCCTCGATCTGCACGCCCACCTTCAAGGCTTCGATCAGGCTGATTCGGCTGGCTTGCACCCAGTCGTTGTACAGCGTCTGGAAGGCGGGGGTCTGGAAGGTTCCGTTGGGCAAGCCAGCCAGGGGGTCCACCTGCTGATAGCGATCCAGCAGCGCCTTGATGGCGGCCGAGTGGGTGGCTTCGCTGGTGGTGATGTTGGCAAACACCGCTGGAGCCCACAGGGCGGCACTCACGGCGTACACGTCATGGGCGAGTTGCTCCTCTTCACGCATGTAGGCCAAGCTGTCGGCCTCGGCCGTCGACAGTGGGCTGACCGGGTAGGTGGAGAGGGTGGCCGCCAAAGCCTGCGCGTCGAAGGTCGAGACGCCGGTGGCGTCCACATTGAGCACCGGAGCGGCGCCATCGCCGCCACCGCAAGCGACCACCAGAGCACTGAGGGCCAAGCCTGCCAAAGTGACGTTGAATCCGCGGCGTTTCATGGTCATTCCTCCGTTCATGGACAGCGGAGATCGACGACCTCCTGCGTTTTCATGATCCAGACGACCTGTGGCAAGCGGGTTTCCTGGCGAGTTCGCCCCGTGACCTTGGGTTTCGCCGTGTTTCAACGCATGTCGTGTGCAAAGATTGAACGGGTGGGCCCAGTTCAAGGCAAGGGCAGGCCCAGCGAACGCTTGAGCTGAACCGCGTCGGACACGTGCTGGACGGACATCACCCGGGTGTCGCGCATCGTCAGCACCGTCGCGGTGCCAGGCTGGCGCGGCAGATCGGCCACAACCTCAGCTTCTCGGACCAGGGCCATCGAAAAGGGCAACTGGCGCAACTGGGGCAGCGCGAACCGTTGGGTCACGAGCGCCGGCATTGCGCTGATGTCCGAGACATAGACCGCCCCGAGACGATCCAGAACACCGGAGGGCTGTGACGCCAGCACGCCGCTG